>Ga0157369_10007159_pt1 | contig 12856 bp, 18 predicted proteins | sample C25metaG_FD_113461 | JGI IMG/M metagenome (GOLD analysis project Ga0157369, IMG submission 113461) | Corn rhizosphere microbial communities from Kellogg Biological Station, Michigan, USA - C2-5 metaG | ecosystem: Host-associated > Plants > Roots > Rhizosphere > Soil | place: USA: Michigan...
GTCTCCGAGCTGATCACGACCGTGCTGCAGGCGTTCGTCGACGACCCCAACGAGGTGCTCGTCCCGGCTCCCGACTACCCGCTGTGTACCCGTGCCGTCTCGCTGTCCGGCGGCACCCCGGTGCACTACCGCTGCGACGAGGGCAACGGCTGGAACCCCGACCTGGCCGACATCGAGGCCAAGATCACCGAGAACACCCACGCCCTGGTGATCATCAACCCGAACAACCCCACCGGCGCCGTGTACTCCGAGGAGACGGTCAAGGCCCTCATCGACATCGCCCGCCGCCACGAGCTGGTGGTCATGGCCGACGAGATCTACGAGAAGATCCTCTTCGACGACGCGGTGCACCACCACGCGGCGAGCTTTGCCGGCGACGACGTGCTCTGCCTGACCTTCAGCGGCCTGTCCAAGGCCTACCGGGTGTGCGGCTACCGCGCCGGCTGGGTCATGGTGTCGGGGCCGAAGCACCTGGCCGAGGACTTCCTCGAGGGCCTGACCCTGCTGTCGAACATGCGGATGTGCGCGAACGTGCCCGCCCAGCACGCGATCCAGACCGCTCTCGGCGGCTACCAGTCGGTGAACGAGCTGATCGTGCCGGGTGGCCGCTTCCACGAGCAGAGCAAGCTGGCCTCGGCGCTGCTCAACGAGATCCCCGGCGTCTCCTGCGTCGAGCCCCGGGGCGCGCTCTACTGCTTCCCGCGGCTCGACCCCGAGGTCTACCCGATCGAGAGCGACGAGGACTTCGTCATCGACCTGCTGCGGGCCAAGAAGATCCTCGTGACCCACGGCACCGGCTTCAACTGGTTCGAGCCCGACCACTTCCGGCTCGTGACGCTGCCCGACGTCGAGGTGCTGACCGAGGCCATCGGCCGGATCGCCGACTACCTCGAGACCCTGCGGGCCTGACCCCGTGGCCGACCGTGGCGCGGGCGTGGACCTCGCCGTGCTCGCCACCGTCGCGCTCGGCGGCGTCATCGGCTCGCTCGGCCGGTTCGCCGTGGGGGCGGCCCTTCCGCACCAGGGCGGTGACTTCCCGTGGGCGACGCTGGTCGTCAACGTCACGGGTGCCTTCGCGATGGGGCTGCTCGTGGCCTACCTCGTCGACCGACCCGGGGCGCACCGGCTGGCGCGACCGTTCGTCGGCGTGGGCGTGCTCGGCGGCTGGACCACCTTCTCGGCCCTGGCGGTCGACGTCGTGCAGCTCGGCCACGCCGCCCACGTGCAGACGGCGCTCGCCTACGTGGCGGCCACCTTCCTCGTCGGCACCCTCGCGGTGGCAGCGGGTTCGGTTATCGGACAACGGGTCTGGCCCGGCCCGTGACCCTCACCAACGCCCTGCTCGTCGCCCTCGGTGCCGCGGTCGGCGCCCCGCTGCGCTACCTGGTCAACCACGGCATCCGCGCCCGCTTCGGGGGCACCCCCGCCGCCGGCACCCTGGTCGTGAACGTCGTCGGGTCGTTCGTGCTGGGCGCCGTCGTCGGCGCCGGCCTCGGCACCGCGCCCCTGGCGCTGCTCGGCATCGGCTTCTGCGGAGCCCTGACCACCTTCTCGACCCTGGCGCTCGAGATCTGGGACGCGATGGCCGACGACCGCTACCCGCACGCCGTCGCGAACGTGGCCCTCTCCCTCACGCTCGGCCTGGGCGCCGCGTGGCTCGGCTGGGTGCTCGCCGGCGGCGGCTGAACGTCCCTCCATCGACCAACAGGTCACTCCGGGAGCCGGTGGGGTGGCTGGAGCGTCGGTCACCGCGCAGGAATCGGTGTGATCACAGCGGGTACGACGCCGTAACACGCGCCTTACGATGCACCGCCCTCCCGGCCTGGTCCTCCGGAACTCGTCCACATCGACCCATAGGTAGCTGCCGGTGGGCCACTTCGCGACCCGCACCGGACGGCGGTGTGCCGCCCGCTCGGGACGAGCGGACGGCACACCGTCGGTTCCCTCGGTACCGCTGGCGCGGCCGGGGTCAGTGGGTGCTCAGCTGACGACGCCCAGGGCGTTGACGATGCCGTCACCGTACAAGGAGTTGAAGTCCGCCGTGCCGGTGCACAGCGCGTCGTACGTGGCCGGGCGACCCTCCTGCGCGTAGCTCTGCAGCGGGGGCGTCGGGCAGGCGTGGTCGGTGGCCGTGCCCATCAGCAGGTCGCGCACCTTGTCGGGCGCCAGGCCGAACCCGGACTTGCCCTGCGACTTGCCGTGCGCGGAGACGGCGAGCGCGGCGACGCCGACGGCGTGCGGTGACGCCATCGAGGTGCCCTGCAGGTACTGGTAGTACCCACACACCGTCTTGCCCTTGACCTTGCCGCACGACTTCGTGGTGCCCAGCGAGGCACCGAGCTCGGTGATGTTGCCGTCGGCGTCGACCTGGCCCTCCTCCTGCATCACGTTGAGCGGCGCGGTGGAGAGGATGAGGTTCTCGTTGGTGCGGTAGGTGGGGGTGCCGAACCCGTCGCGGAACCAGCCACCGGGGCCGAGACCTCGAGCTCACCGGAGGTGAGGTCGGTGGCGTAGTTCGAGTAGTCGGCCTTCTTCTCCGACGGGCCGAGCGACGAGACGCCGATGACGTTCGGACCCTCGACCGGCAGGTCGAGGCAGTTCGAGTTGTCGATCGTGCGCAGGTGCTCGGTCTTGGCCGGGTAGTCGGGGCTCGTGGTGTCGGGCCGCGGGTTCGAGATGTCCTCGTTGTTGTTGCCGAGCGCCGCCACGAGCGTGACGCCCTTGGTGTGCGCGTAGTCGAGGGCCCGGTTCATCGCCTCGATGATCAGGTCCTGCTCGGCGGCCTGCTCCGGGGTGTCCTCCGGGGCGCCCCCCTTGCAGTTGTAGAGCCACGGTCGACGTAGAACGACATGTTCACGACGTCGAGCCCCGCGTCACCGGAGTAGGTGAGCGCGTTGACCGTGGGGCTGAGGAAGAAGTAGCCGCTGTCCTGGCCGGCGCGGACGTTGACGAGGGTGACGTCGGGGGCGATACCGGACATGCCGATGCCGTTGAGGGCCGCCGCCATGGTGCCGGCGGTGTGCGTGCCGTGCCCGTTGTCGTCCTCGCTGACCGGGTCGACGCAGCTGGGGTGCTCGCACACGTCGCCGTCGATGTCGCTCATGTCGGTGACGAAGTTGCGCGACGCCTTGGCGTCGAAGTTCGGCGCGATGTCGGGGTGGGTGCCGTCCAGCCCGGTGTCCATGACGTCGACCTTGACCTTCTGGTTCCCGAGCTCGACCTGCTGCGCCTGCGGGACGCCGATCATGGTCATGTCCCACAGCGACGCGTCGAGCGGGTCGGCCTTGGCGCCCCTCTTGACGGTCTTCCCGTGCCCGGACGACCGGTTCGGGGAGGCCTGGTGCTCCTTGAGCACGCGGTCCTGCACGCGCCCGGCATCCGGCGAGCGCCCGACGACGCCGTCGTTCGCTGCCGGCTTGACCCCCGACAGCCCACGCGCCGTGCGCAGGAACCCGGTCGAGGTCGACCGCACCGAGATCAGCCCGATGTCGGTGTTGACCGAGGTGACCGTCGCGCCGCTCTTGCGCAGGGCGGCGGCGATCGCGCGGAGGTCGGCGCCGCGGTCGGCGAGCACGACCTACGTCCCCGACCCCGCTGACGACGAGGCCGCCGTGGCGGACGTCTGCCGTGCCGCTGTCCCTGTGGTGCCACCGAGCGCGGTCGTGGCCAGGGCCACCGCTCCGATGAGGGCGACCATGCGAGATCGTCGCATTCGTCTCCTCCTGCTGTGGGGGAAGACCGCGGGGCGCCCCGGCCCATCCGCCGACCATAGGGCCTGCATCCACGCAGTGGAGGATTGCGAACCGTATGCTCTCGACCATGCGCCGACGCACCGCACGACCCGTTCCGGACGTCTTCGAGACGTTCGCCCACCGGGTCGACTCGGGAGACGACCGCTCCGACGACACCCCCCGGGTCGCGAGCGTGGCCCGCTCGGCGGGCATCACGGTGGGCCTGATGGTGCTGACCAGCCTGGCCTTCGTGGGCGGCGCCTGGCTGGCCGGGAAGGTGCGGCCCGAGCTGGTCTTCGCCAACCTGCTCTGGGAAGGCGTGGCCATCACCGTGTGGTCGGTCGCCTGGGGCGCCCTCGCCGCGATGGTCGTGCTCGCCGCCGGAGTCGTGGCCGTCGGCCTGCCGTGGGTGCGGCGTCAACGCGACGAGCGCGCCACCTCGACCTCCACGCCGTAGCTCCACCCCGGCACCAGGGGCAACGAGTCCCCACTCCAGAAGCGGCCCGGGTCGTACCAGTTGCTGGGGGCGTCGGCGCTCAGCACGCCCATCTCCTCCAGCGTCACGGCGACCACCTCGGCGCAGTAGGCGTCCTCGGGGCGCAGGCCCTTGCGCTCGGCCTCGCGGTGCGACAGGTAGCCGTCACGTCCGCGCAGCCAGCGCCAGGCCAGGCCCATGGTGCTCGGGAACGACACCCCGTTCAGCCGGGCGATGGTCTTGAGCACGGCATCCTCCTGCTCGCGCCCGACGTCGGGGCTGAGCTGGCGCAGCCAGGCCCGCTGACCGTAGCGCTCCTGCCAGGTGGTCACCGCCTCGCGCAGGTCGTGCAGCTGCACCCCGCGGTGGTGGTCACCGGTCCACTGGTCGCGCAGCGACCTGCCGAGCTCGGCGTGCCACATCAGCGGCGGCAGGTCGTCGAGCACCACCGCCATGCCGACGTGGTTCACCGGGGCGTTGCTCGCCGCCTGGATCATCCGGTCGGCGACGGTGCCGCCACGGAAGATCCAGAGGTCCCCGGTGCGGGTCGTGTCGATGGCCTCCTCGAAGGAGACGGTGCTCGAACCGGTGCGCGCCATGGCCCCAGTGTGCCGAACCCGGCCCCGGTGGTGCCGCCACCCTGTCCGCGCCGGTGCGGCACGGCCTACGGTGATCGGGTGCGCAGGAGGCGCAGGAGGCAGGGACTCACCGTGCAGGCCGTGGCCGGCACCCACACCGTGCTGCTCGGGTTCGACCTCAAGGACCCGGCCGGCTGCCTCGGGTTCGCGATCCACCGCACCGACCACACCGAGGGCGAGTCCCGCTGGCTGCGGGGGATGAAGACGTTCCAGAACGTGGTGCCCGACCCGCCACCGGGCTCCGACTGGCCGACCAACGTGCACCCCGTGCAGGGCTTCCAGTGGGGTGACTACTCCGCCAAGCCCGGGCACGACTACACGTACGCCGTGTCGGCCGTGGGCGGCTCGGCCACGGCACCGGTACCCACGGCGACGGTGTCGCTCGACGTGCGCACCGAGGTCGAGGACGACGGCGAGCACGGTGTCTGGTTCAACCGGGGCGTCGCCGGGTCGCAGGCCTTCTCGCGGCAGTTCGCGGGCTGGGTGCCGACGACCACGCCCGACGAGACCCACCCGGCGATGGTCTGGCTGTCGCGCGGGCTGGGCGAGGCCCTGCTGGCCTTCGTCGGCGAGGCGCTCGACGGCGAGTGGTCGCTGCGCGGCGCGCTCTACGAGTTCACCTGGGGTCGCGGGCTGCAGGCCTTCGCCGCCGCCCGCGACCGGGGCGCCGACGTGCAGCTGGTGGTGCACGGGCGCGACCGCGACGCACCCACCGGCAGCGGCCCCGACAACACCGACCGCACGGCCGAGCTGGCGCGCAAGGCGGTGCACGACAACGGGATCGACGACCTCGTCACCTGGCGCGAGGCACCTGCGAAGAGCGCCCTGCACCACCACAAGTTCATCGTGCTGTCCCACCACGGTGTTCCCGAGGTGGTCTGGACCGGATCGACGAACCTCACCCTGGGCGCCGTCTACGGCCACTCGAACGTCGGCCACCTGGTGCGCGACCGGGCGGTGGCGGCCCGGTTCGCCGCCGAGTGGGACCGCCTGGCGGCGGGGATGCCGTCCGCCGACCTGCGCACCGCGCACGCGGGCGACCCGGCGCCGGCCCGCACGGTGCCGGTGCCGGGAGGCGTGGGCCCGGTGTTCTCACCGCAGAGCGGCACCTCGTTGCTCGACTGGTACGCCGACGTGTTCGACGCCGCTGTGAGCTCGTCGCACATCACCGGAGCGTTCGGGCTCAACGCCGTCTTCCGCGACAAGCTGCGGGTCGACCGGTCGCCCGTCACCCGCACGGTGCTGCTCGAGAAGGTGCCGCCCCCGCAACAGGCGATCCCCCGCACCGACGACCACGTGCGCATCTCGACCGGCAGCCACCTCGGCGGCGACCCGTTGCAGCAGTGGGCGACCGAGCGGCTCACCGGGTTCAACGACCACGTCCGCTACATCCACACCAAGATCGTGCTCGTCGACCCGCTCGGGCCCGACCCCACGATCCTCACCGGGTCGGCGAACTACTCCGACGCCTCGACCACGACGAACGAGGAGAACACCCTGGTCATCCGGGCCGGGCGCACCCGGTCGTCGTCGAAGCGGGCCGTGCGGCGGGTCGCCGACATCTACCTCACCGAGTACCACCGGCTCTTCATGCACTTCGCCTTCCGGGCCATGGCCCAGGACCGCGAGCTGAACACCGGTCTGACGCAGTGGAGCAGGTACCTCGACGAGACCGACACCTGGGCCGACCGCTACTACGTGGCCGACTCGTGGCGCGCCTCGCAGCGGCACCTCTTCTCCGGGTCGTGACGCGGTGGCGTCGCTAGGGTGGTGACATGCCCGCATCCAACCGCGTGTGGAAGATCGTCGGCCTGGCCGGCCTCGTCGGCGTCGTGGCCACCGGCGCGCTCGTGGCCCGCAACGAGCGCGAGCGCCGGTCCTACACGCCCGACGAGGTGCGCGACCGGCTCCAGGAGCGGCTGCGCGCCGCCGAGGGCGAGGCGGGCCAGCAGGGCCGGATCATCGGCTGACCCGGCCCCACCGGCATCCGGACCCACGAACCTGAGCCTGAGCCTCGGGCGGCCGCGGGGGGGTCAGTGCTCCATCCCCTCGCCGAAGCGACCCCGGTGGTCGAGCGGGATGAGCGGGGCGTCGGCACGAGCCCTGATCTGCTGCACCGCCCACGAGTTGCCGTCGGGGTCGGTGAACCCGAACAGCGTGCCGCCGTCGCGCTCGTCGAACACGGTGACCTCGCTGCACTCGACCCCCCGGCCGACCAGCTCGTCGCGCGCGGCCGCCGCGTCGGCCACCACGAGCTGCAGCCCGTGCAGGCTGCCCGGCGGCATCGCGTTCTGGGCGGGCAGGTTGCCCATGACGACAGAGCACCCCGACCCGCGGGGGGTCAGCTGGGCCACGTGCATGAACTCGTTCTCGGTCTCGTGGTCGAGCCCGAAGCCGACCTGGTCGCGGTAGAAGGCGATCGACGCGGCGAGGTCGCTGACCGGCACCACCACGACCTCGAGGGTCCAGTCCATGGTGCTCAGGCCCCGCCGACGAGCGCCTCGAGGCGCTCGTACCCCTGCGACATGCCGACCTCCATGCCCGACTCGACCATGGCGTCGCGCCCCTCGACGGTGCGCCCGATGCTGCGCCCACGCAGCCGGGTGCGGCCGTCGCCGAGGTCGTCGAACCACATGAACTCCAGCGCCACCTCGTCGGGGGCGCCGTCGAACTCGAAGGTCTGAAGGGCGAACTCGTTGTCTCGGATGGTGTGGAAGACCCCACGGAAGCCGAACTCGCCGTGCTCGTTGCGGTGCGTGTAGTGGTAGCCCCCACCGGTGGTGAAGTCCCACTCGTCGATGACCATCTCGTGTCCGTGCGGGCCCAGCCACAGCTTGACCTTCTCGGGGTCGCGGTGGGCCTCGAAGACCGCCGCCACCGGGGCGTCGAACTCGCGGGTGTAGTCGATCCACGGCACTCCGGCCGGGATGTCGAGGTGCAGGCTGTTGCTCATGGTCACTCCTGATCGGTGATCGGTCGTGCGGGTGGCGTGCCGAGGACGGCGTCGAGCCGGCGGAACCGCTGCTCGTGCAGCAGGCGGTAGCCGTCGATCCACGCGGTGAGGGTCTCGAGCGCGTCGGGGTTGAGGTGGACCGGGCGGCGCTGGGCCTCCCGGGTCCGGGTGACCAGGCCCGCGTGCTCGAGGACCTGGATGTGCTTCGAGACCGCCTGGAGGGAGATCTCGAACGGCTCCGCGATCTCGTTCACCGTGGCCGGCCCCCGGCTCAGGCGAGCGATGATCGCCCGACGGACTGGGTCGGCCAGGGCCGCGAAGCCCAGGTCCACCGAGGTGCTGTCGTCCGTCATGGTTTTATTCAATCAAATCATTGATCAATCGTCAAGTTGATTATCGGACCGGTTCGCGGCGAACGCCGGACGTGGTTCGCCGAGGCAGCCCCTCCGACTTCGACGCGAGGGGAGAGAGCGCTCCGTCAGGCCTGTAGGGAGGGGTGCGGGTACGCCGGCGCCCGGCCCTGGAACGACAGGATGGCCGGGTTCTGGATGACGCCGTCGCGGATCTCGATGGCCCGGCGGATCGTCGGCACCTCGTCCCACGCGGCCGGGCCTGCCATCACGGTGCGCAGGAAGGGGAGCAGGGCCTCGCTGATCTCCCAGGTGGCGGCGGCCCACAGGTAGGAGGGGCTGTGGTCGACCGCGTAGTAGAGCACGTTCCGGCCGACCGTGAAGGTGGGGTCGGAGAAGGTCGTGGGCCGCGCCCAGCTGAAGCCCATGCCCTCGTCGCACGACACGTCGACGACGACCGTGCCGGGCCTGAGCTCGCTCAGGTCGTCGTCGGTGAGGAACAGCAGCGGGTTGTCGGTGTCCTGCAGAACGCAGTTGACGATGAGGTCGTGCTGGCCCAGGAACTCCGCGAGCGGCACCCGCCCGTCCTGCGTCACGGCGTGGCTCACCCGCCCCTTGGTGTCGTCGGGGTCGAAGTGCAGGATCCGGGCGGAGTGGATGGGTGAGGCGACGGCGGCGACCTGCCGGTTGGTCAGGATGTCGACGTCACCCACGCCGAGGGCGGTCAGCGCCGTCACGGCACCACGCGCGGTGGCCCCGAAGCCGATGACGACCGCACTGAGCCGGGGACCGTAGTTGCCGGTGGTGCCCGCCAGCGTCATGGCGTGCATCACCGACGCGTAGCCCGCGAGCTCGTTGTTCTTGTGGAACACATGGAGGTCGAACGACCCGTCGGCCTTCCAGTGGTTCATCGCCTCGAAGGCGATGAGGGTGAGCCGGCGGTCGACGGCGAGCTGGGTGAGCGCCTCGTCCTGCACGCAGTGTGGCCAGCCCCAGAGCACCTGGCCCTCGCGCAGCTCGGCCACGTCGCGGTGCAGCGGCTTGGGCTGCAGGATGACGTCGCACTCGGCGACCAGCTGCTGGTGGCTCCGGACGCCGGCGACGAGGTCGCGCAGGTCGTCGTCGGTGACACCGAACCGCTCCCCGTAGCCCTCCTCGAGGTACATCCGCTGGCGCAGGTCGGCCGGCACCCGGTCGAGGTGCCGGGGGTGCAGGGCCAGCCGGTGCTCGTTCTCCTTGTGCGAGCGGCCCATCACCCCGAGGCTCAGGGCCGTGCGCGGCGGGTCGTCTCGCGGGGTCGGTGCGGATGCCGTGCTCTCGCCGTCTCCCGGCGTCCGGGCTCGCGTATCGGGTTCTGCGTGAAGCGCCTGGCTCATGACGGTGCCCGTCCGGGACCCAGCGGGCCCGCGTGTCGACCTGATCGGGCCGGCGAGGAGTCGTCGACCTCGCGCGTCAGCCCTGCTCGGCACTCTACGCCGACGGGTCGTGCGGCCACCGTCGCCGCAGGCGTTCCGAACGCGATCAGCTGACCGACGGATGCCGGGCACCCGGCTGGGCGTCATCCTCGTCGGGCAGGCGGGGGTAGCCCTCGACGGGGTAGATGCCGACGGCCATGCCGTAGGTCGTGTCACCGCTGCGGGGCAGCCGGTCGAACTCCTCGACGAGGTCGCGGATGCGCAGCCAGAACTCGTCGACCTGCTCGCCGTCGATCCTGGCGTGCCTGATGAACGACCAGAGCCGGCGTCGCTCCTCGGCGTCGCGCGACTCGGTCGCGGCCACGACGAAGTCGTTCTGGTCGGTGGGCAGGTCGGCGCCCTGCACGGCGATCGTCACGGTGCGCGCGGCGCGGCCGTAGAAGCGCTCCTCGACCGCGCGCACCCGACGGGTCCGCACGACCTGTATCAGGCCGGCCCGGTGGAGGACGCCGACGTGGTGCGCGACGGTGCCCTTCGGGCGCCCGGTGGCCTGAGCGAGCTCGGCGACCGAGGCGGCCCGTTCACCGAGCAGCCCGAGCACGGTGGTGCGCAGGGGGTGGGCCAACGCGCGCACCTGCTCGGCCTGCGTCACGACGAGCCGGTCGGCCAGGTCGTACCCGGGGGGCGCCGGAGGCCCGGCTACCACCGACGTCGCGGGCACCCCGGAGGCGGCGGCAGCCGCGGCGGCGGGCCGGCCGGCATCCTCGGAGTGGACGTCCATCACCGATGAGACTACAGTCCCCGATCAATCGATATTTCCCGATCATTGGAGTGACAGATGGCCGACGTCGTGCTGTTCCACCACGTCCAGGGGCTCACCGAGGGGGTGCGCCGGTTGGCCGACGAGCTGCGGTCCGGCGGCCACACGGTGCACACCCCGGACTTCTTCGAGGGGGCGACCTTCGACTCGATCGACGACGGCTTCGCCGCACTGCGGGCCAGGGGTGACGGGGCGCACGACGCGTGGGTCGAGTCCGTGGTCGCCGAGCTGCCCGCGGAGGTCGTCTACGCCGGCCTCTCGCTCGGCGTGATGCCGGCCCAGCGCCTCGCCCAGACCCGGCCCGGTGCGGCCGGCGCCCTGCTGCTCGAGGCGTGCGCCCCGGCGTCCGCGTTCGCGCAGCGGTGGCCGGCCGGTGTCCCGGTGCAGGTGCACGGCATGGAGCGCGACCCCTTCTTCGGGCTCGAGGGCGACGTCGACGCGGCCCGCGACCTCGTGGCGCAGGCCGACGACGGCGAGCTGTTCGTCTACCCCGGAGACGTGCACCTGTTCACCGACTCGTCGCTGCCCGCGTACGACGCCGCGGCCACCACGCTGGTCGTCGAGCGGGCACTGGCGTTCCTGGGCCGGGTCTGACCCGGTTGGACAATTGCAACTCAGGGGTTGCACTACGCGTCGTGCCGTGCAACCCTTGAGTTGCACAGGGCCGCGGGAGGCCACCCCTCCCCGGTCGTCCACACCGAGAGGAACGACCATGACCACCACCAGCAACAGCCAGGCGTCCGTCGCCGACGCCGACACCTTCACCGTGCGCCGCACCGTGCACATCGCCGCCCCCGTCGAGAAGGTGTGGGCGGCCGTCACCGAGGCCGAGCACATCTCGCGCTGGTTCGGGCGGGCCGAGATCGCCGGCAGCGGCGTGGGCGCCACCGGCACCCTCACCTGGCCCGACCACGGGCCGATCCCGCTGCGCGTCGAGGCCTTCGACGAGCCGCGCACCGTCTCCTACCGCTGGAGCAACGACGACGCGCTGGGCACACCCCCCGCCGGGCTCGACGTCGAGCACTCGACGGTGTTCACCTTCACCCTCGAGCCGGTGGCCGACGGCACCCGGCTCACCGTGGTCGAGTCCGGCTTCGACGCCACCTCCGACCCGATCGCGAACCTCGAGGACCACCGCGGTGGCTGGGACGCCGAGCTCGACAAGCTCGTCGCGCTGCTCGAGGGCGGCTCGTGACGACCGGGACGATGGTTCCCGTGTTCGCCGCCCTCGGCGACGAGACGCGGTGGAGCGTGCTGGCCGCGCTCGGCGAGGGCGACGCCTCGGCGTCCGCCCTCGCCGGGCGCCTGCCGGTGAGCCGGCAGGCGATCGCCAAGCACCTCGCCGTGCTCCAGGACGTCGGCCTCGTCGAGCCGGTGCGAGTCGGTCGCGAGGTGCAGTACCGCGTGCTCGGGTCCCGGCTGCGGGCCACCGCAAACCGGCTGGACGAGATCGGCACCGAGTGGGACCGTCGACTCGCAGCGATCAAGGAGATCGCCGAGAACCTGTAGGGGTCGACGATGATCCGCGTGATGGACGGGCTGCCGGAGGGCGTCCTGGGCTTCCAGGCCAGCGGAAAGCTCACGGCACACGACTACACCGACGTGCTGGCGCCGGCGCTCGAGGCCGCGAGCGCCGGCGGCGGCCGGCTCCGGGTGCTGCTCGACTTCGCCGGGGAGTTCGACGGGATGGAGGGCGGAGCGGTCTGGCAGGACCTCAAGATGGGCATCCACGACTGGAACGCCTGGGAGCGCATCGCCCTGGTCACCGACCACGCGTGGATGCGTGACGGGCTGTCGATGTTCGCCTGGGCCGTTCCCGGCGAGGTGCGGGCGTTCCCGAGCGATGATCGCGACGCCGCGCTGGGGTGGCTCCAGGAGCGGTAGCCACGCCTGCCGGGTGCCGAAGGGGCTGCCCCTTTCGCGCCTCGGTGCGTCACACTCCTTGGTGTGACGGTGGAGTCCAGGCGCGCAGCCGAGGTGCCGACCGGCGCCCCACCGCGGGCCCGGCGACGCTACCTCCCCTCGCCGGTGTGGCGCTTCGCCCCGCGACGGCTGCTGCACGACGTCGTCACCCTGACGTTGATGCTCGGCGTGCTCACCATGCTGTCGGTGGCGGCCGCCGCCGGCCCGCTGTACGCCGAGGCGGTGTCGGATGCCGCGGTGCGCCGCGCCCTGGAGTCGGTGCCGGCGGGCGCGGCCGCCAAGATCGCCCCGGTGGTGCGGCTCAACGGCGGCATCGACCCGGAGACCCGGCAGTGGACCGACATGCTGCGCTCCCTCGAGGCGATTCCCGGGGTGGGGCCGGCCCGGGTCACCACCCAGTCCATCTCCACCGAGCTGCACCCCAAGGTCCTCTTCGACCCGGTGGGGCCGGTGGTCAGCGGCGACGCGGGCAGCGAGGCGGTGCGGCTGTTCGGCGTCGACGACCCCATGGACCACCTCGTGGTCACGAGCCGGGCAGCCGACGCGGGCGA
>Ga0157369_10007160_pt1 | contig 12855 bp, 14 predicted proteins | sample C25metaG_FD_113461 | JGI IMG/M metagenome (GOLD analysis project Ga0157369, IMG submission 113461) | Corn rhizosphere microbial communities from Kellogg Biological Station, Michigan, USA - C2-5 metaG | ecosystem: Host-associated > Plants > Roots > Rhizosphere > Soil | place: USA: Michigan...
CGGAAATCCCGCTCGTGGCGCAGCAGCAGGCTGAGCGGGCCGAGGCTGGAGAAGCTGCGGCGCTCGGCCATTTGAAGCCCCAGGGTCTCGCAACCCGAGCGATGCGCGGATTCGTTCAGGAGGAAGCTCACCGCGCCGGCCGGGATGCGCGCCTCCGGGTCGGTCAGGATCAGCGGATCGAGCCCGGCCTCGCGGAGCATCGCATAGGGATCGAGCCCCACCGACTGCGCAACGGCCGGATAGGTCGTCAGCACCACCGCACGCACCTGCGCCACGTAACCGTGGGCGTTCATTGACGGCATCGGCTGCTACGCTTGTGTCGCGCCTCGCAAAGATCAGGGCCGGAAGGGAGCCTAGACCCTGCCGCAAAGGCAAGCAACCGAAGGCCCTTCCCATGTACCCTTACCCTGCCCTCACGGGCGGTCGCGGCGGCGCCGAGCCGCGGCCGCTCCCGCCGCGCCGCCCGCCCGGCGGTCGAGCAGCCGGTGCCGATCCCGCAGCGGCGAACCTCGTCTTCCCGGTCTATCTGGTCGAGCCCGCGCGCCCGCTTCGCATCGCGGCGACGCGCGACCTCACCGCATCGGGATATGAGACCCGGCCGTTCGCCAGCGTCGACGATCTGGCCGGCGCCATTCCCGAGCTCGCGCCCGGCTGCGTCGTTGCGGACGCCGGCGCGCTGGATTCGATTGCGCAGGCCCTGCGGGAGCCGGGCCAGGACGACCGGCTGCGATTCCCGACCATCCTCCTCTTCTCGGCGCTGGACACCGACCACGCGATCGCGGCGGTTCGGATCGGCGTCGCCGACCTGCTGCGCCGGCCCGCGCCGCTGCCGGACCTGCTCGCCGCCCTGCGCCGCGCCGCTCCCCGGGTCCAGGACCTGCGGCTGCGCATCGCCGAGGCGGAGGCGCGCCAGCTGATCGAAAGCCTCTCGGTCCGCGAGCGGCAGGTCATGGAGTGCATGATGCTCGGCTTCTCGAACAAGGAGATGGCGCGGGCGCTCGGGGTCAGCCACCGCACCATCGAGATGCACCGCCGGCGCCTCCACCGCCGCCTCGGCACGGGCTCCCTCGCCGAACTGCTGGCGGTCGCCTGGCGCGCGCGCCGCGGCGAAGGGGGCTTTCGCTAGGCTTGCTGGGGCAGCAGTGCTGGCAATGCCGGGCGCGGCTCCCCACTTGCCGGCGATGATACCGCTTTCCATCCTCGACCTCGCGCCGATCCCGGAGGGGAGCGACGCGGGTCACGCGCTCAGGAATTCGCTCGACCTTGCCCGGCTCGGCGAGCGGCTCGGCTTCCGCCGCTACTGGATGGCGGAGCACCATTCGATGCCGGGGATCGCGAGCGCCGCGACCGCGGTCGCGCTCGCGTTCGTCGGCGCGGGGACCTCGACGATCCGGATCGGCGCGGGCGGCGTCATGCTGCCCAACCACGCGCCGCTCGTCATCGCCGAGCAGTTCGGGACGCTCGCGGCGCTGTTCCCCGGACGGGTGGACCTCGGGCTGGGGCGGGCGCCGGGGACCGACCGGGCGGCCGCCTATGCACTCCGCCGTAACCTCGCCGCGGACGAGAACCAGTTCCCGCGCGACGTCGTCGAGCTCATGGCCTATTTCCGGGCTCCGGCGCCCGGCGAGGCGAGGCCCGTCCGCGCCATTCCGGGCGAGGGGCTCGACGTCCCGGTCTGGATCCTCGGGTCGAGCCTGTTCGGGGCGCATCTCGCGGCGCAGCTCGGCCTTCCCTACGCCTTCGCCTCGCACTTCGCGCCGGCGCAGATGGAGGAGGCGATCGCCCTCTATCGCCACCAGTTCCGCCCGTCCGAGCAGTGCGCGCGGCCCTACGTCATGCTCGGCTTCAACGCCTTCGCCGCCGACACGGACGAGGAGGCGGCGCTCCTCGCCACCTCGGTGATGCAGGCCTTCGTCGCGCTTCGAACGGGGCGGCCGGGCAAGCTGCCGCCGCCGGTCGCCGGCTATGCCGAGACCCTGCCGCCGAGCGGGCGGGCGCTGCTCGACCAGGTGCTCAGCTGCTCGGCGATCGGGTCCCGCGACGCCGTGCGCGCCGCCATCGAGGGTTTCGTGAAGCGCACCGGCGCCGACGAGCTGATGATCACCTCGCAGATCCACGATCCGGCGGCGCGGCTCCACTCCTACGAGATCGTGGCGGAGGCGATGGGCTAGTCGGTCCGCGCGTCGAGCTCCTTCACCAGCTTCCGCGGCGCCTGGGCGCGGTAGCTTTCCTCGACCCATTCCTTGAGCTGGTCGAGCGGGGGGATCTCGTCCTCGCCCGGCTTGAAGCTCACCCAGCCCCATTTGCCGAGGCCGTAGCCCATCGGCTCCGCATAAGGCAGGTCGAGCGCGACCTCGCTTGTGTAGGGGAGCTTCACGCCGAGGCGGAATTCGTCGTCGGCGCTGAGGTAGGCGAAGGTCTTGTCGTTGACGGCGAGGTCGTCATGCCCCTCCCACGGCGCCTTCGAGTGGGCGCCCGGAAGGGTCAGGCCCCAGGCCCTCAGCCGCTCCGTCGCCTCGCGTCCGCGTCCGCCCATCGTGTGGCCCTCCAGCGGGGCGGAACCGGGGCCGCCCCTCCCCTCTTCTGACGTGCAGAAGGGACTTAAGGAACATGGACGACAAGGCGAAGATCAGCAACGGCCCCAACGACCGGGCGCGCAACGAAACCATCGCGGGCACCGGCCCCGGCATCCCGGACGAGGCGCTGGCGCCGGGCGCGGCGCTGCCCGACATGCCGGACGAGGAGGAGGTGGCGCGGATCGCGAAACAGCTCGGAGCCGCGAGCGGCGACCGTCACTGAGCGCAGAGCCGCTCGACCACGGCCGGATCCGCGCCTTCGAGCCGGACGATCTTGAGGCGCGAAGTCTCGCCCGCAGCGATCGTTACGGCGCGTCTGGGAAGACCGAGCTTCGCGGCGAGGAGCTCGGCGAGGGCGCGGTTGGCGGCGCCTTCGACGGGCGGCGCCCTCAGCCGCACCGCGAGCGCGGTCCGGCCGTCGCCCGCATCGACGATGCCGCCGATCTCGCTCCGGCTCGCCCGTGGAGTAACGCGCACCGTCAGCCGCACGGCGCCGCCGTCGGACGTGAAAGGGAGGCTCATGCGAAGGCGGGAGGCGTGGTGGGCGCGGTAGGGATTGAACCTACGACCCCACCCGTGTGAAGGGTGTGCTCTACCACTGAGCTACGCGCCCACGCCTGGGAAGCCGCCGCGGAGCGCGGCGCCGAGGGTCCTTAGTTCGCGCCTTTCCGCCTGTCCAGACGCGGCCGATCAGCGCGCGACCGAATCCTTCAAGACCTTGCCGGCCCGGAACTTGGGCTGGGTGGATTCCTTGATGTCCATCGGCTCGCCGGTGCGCGGGTTGCGCCCCGTGGAGGCCTTGCGCTTCGAGCAGGAGAAGGTGCCGAAGCCGACCAGGCGGACCTCGTCGCCACGCTTCAGCGCGCCGGTGATGGCGTCGAACACGCCCTCGACCGCGCGCGAGGCGTCGCCCCTGCTGAGCCCCGTCGTCTCGGCAACCGCGCCGATCAGCTCCTGCTTGTTCATCGCTCCCGAACCCCTGTTGGCGAGTCGCGCTGCGACACAGCGGCGCATCTAAAAGCAGGAGCAAAGGCCAAGTCAAAAGGAAAGCGCACCGTCCCGGAGGGAAAGCGCGCCCGCGCGGGACAGGTCGCGCTAGTGGCGAACGGCCGCTTCCGCGATCTCCGGCTGCGGCACCGCGGCGAGCTCGTCCGCTTCGGTCCAGTCGATCGGCTCGATCTCGGCGGCGAGCGCGTGGCGGAGCACCTCGTCGACATGGCTGACGGGGACGATCTCCAGGCCTTCGCGGATGGTCGCCGGGATCTCGGCCAGGTCCTTCTCATTCTCCTGCGGGATCAGCACCTTCTTGATGCCGCCGCGGAGCGCCGCGAGCAGCTTCTCCTTGAGCCCGCCGATCGCCAGCACGCGCCCGCGCAAGGTCACCTCGCCGGTCATCGCGACGTCGCGGCGAACAGGAATGCCGGTCAGCGTGGAGATGATCGCCGTCACCATGCCGATGCCGGCCGACGGACCGTCCTTCGGCACGGCGCCTTCGGGGAGGTGGACGTGGATGTCCTTGCGGCCGAACACGCTCGGCTTGACGCCGTAGCTGGGCGAGCGCGCCTTGACGAACGAGAAGGCGGCCTGGACCGACTCCTGCATCACCTCGCCCAATTTGCCGGTGGTCTTGATCTGGCCCTTGCCGGGGACGGTGACGGACTCGATCGTCAGCAGCTCGCCGCCGACCTCGGTCCAGGCGAGGCCGGTGACGGCGCCGATCTGGTCCTCCTCCTCGGAAACGCCGTGGCGGAAGCGGCGAACGCCCGCGAAGTCGGCGATATTGTCCGGAGTGAGCTCGACCTTCTCGGTCTTCCCCTCGAGGATCCGGCGGAGCGCCTTCCTCGCCACCTTGGCGATCTCGCGCTCGAGCGTGCGAACGCCCGCTTCCCGCGTGTAATGGCGGATGAGCGCGCGCAGGCCCTCCTCGGTGAAGGTCAGCTCCCCGTCCTTGAGGCCGTGGCTCTCGATCTGCTTGGGGATGAGGTGGCGGATCGCGATCTCGACCTTCTCGTCCTCGGTATAGCCTTCGAGCCGGATGATCTCCATTCGGTCGAGCAGCGGCTGCGGCATGTCCATCGTGTTCGCGGTGGTCACGAACATGACGTCCGAGAGGTCGTAGTCGATCTCCAGATAATGGTCCTGGAACTTCGAGTTCTGCTCCGGGTCCAGCACCTCGAGCAGCGCCGAGGCCGGATCGCCGCGGAAGTCCTGGCCGAGCTTGTCGATCTCGTCGAGCAGGAACAGCGGGTTGGAGGTGCCGGCCTTCCTCAGGTTCGAGACGATCTTGCCCGGCAGCGAGCCGATATAGGTGCGGCGATGGCCGCGGATCTCGGCCTCGTCGCGCACGCCGCCCAGCGACTGGCGCACGAACTCGCGCCCCGTCGCCTTGGCGATCGAGCGACCGAGCGAGGTCTTGCCGACGCCGGGCGGGCCGACGAGACAGAGGATCGGGCCCTTGAGCTTGTTGGTCCGCGCCTGCACGGCGAGATATTCGACGATCCGGTCCTTGACCTTCTCGAGCCCGTAATGGTCCTCGTCGAGGATCGCCTGCGCCTCGGCGATGTCCTTCTTGACCTTGGATTTCTTGCCCCAGGGCAGGCCGAGCAGCACGTCGAGATAGTTGCGGCTGACCGTCGCCTCGGCCGACATCGGCGCCATCGCCTTGAGCTTCTTGAGCTCCTGGTTGGCCTTGCCGCGGGCCTCCTTCGACAGCTTGGTCTTGGCGATCTTGCGGGCGAGCTCGGCCAGCTCGTCGCCCTCGCCTTCCTCGCCCTCGTTGCCGAGCTCGCGCTGGATCGCCTTCAATTGCTCGTTCAGATAATATTCGCGCTGCGTCTTCTCCATCTGGCGCTTGACGCGCGAGCGGATGCGCTTCTCGACCTGGAGCACGCCGAGCTCGCCCTCCATGAAGGCGAACACCATCTCGAGCCGGCGAACCGCGTTCAGCTCGGCGAGCAGCGCCTGCTTGTCGGAGACCTTGATGTTGATGTTGGCGGCGATCGCGTCGGCGAGCTTCGAGCTGTCCTCGATCTGGCCCATCTGGACCGCCGTCTCGGCCGGCAGCTTCTTGTTGAGCTTCGAATAATTCTCGAACTGCTCGACGACCGAGCGCATCAGCGCCGAGACCTCGGTGCCCTCCGCGGGCTCCGCCTCGACCGGCTCGACGTCGGCGACCAGGTGATTGCCCTCGGCGCGGATCGCGGCGAGCGCCGCCCGCTGCTGCCCCTCGACGAGGACCCGCACGGTGCCGTCCGGGAGCTTCAGGAGCTGAAGCACGGTGGCGATGACGCCCATGTCGTAAAGGGCGTCGCGGTCCGGATCGTCCTCAGCCGGATCGAGCTGCGAGACGAGGAAGATCTGCTTGTCCGCCGCCATCGCGCTTTCCAGCGCCGCCACCGATTTGTCGCGCCCGACGAACAGGGGCACGATCATCTGCGGGAAGACGACGATGTCGCGAAGGGGAAGGACGGGAAAGGATTCGGTCACGCTCTACTCCGCTCAGGGCCCCGGGCGGGCCCCCTCTCGACTCTATATGGGAGAGCCGCCCGTGCCGATCAACGACCGGCGCGGAGGGAGGCCTTCACTCCGGCTCGCGCGCGAGCCTTTCAGCGGCGCGATTCTCGTGGAAGCGGACGCGCGAGCGCACGAACTTCTTGGCGCCGCGGACCGCCTTTGCCATCCCCCGATTACCGTTGCTGAAGCTGTGCGTGACGAAGGCGAAAACCGATCCACCCGACAGAGGCCGCTTCGCGCCGAACCGGCTGCCGCCCTTGTCGCGGTGAGTCGGGGCCCGAAAGCCGCGGCGATGATTGGTCTTCATATCAGGCCGCGCTTTCGCCCTTCTTCTCGGCGTAGACGCGGACCGGGTCCTTGCGGCCTTCGACCACGTCTTTGTCGATCATCACCTCGTCGACCCCGTCCATCGAAGGGAGGTCGAACATGGTGTCGAGGAGGATGTTCTCGAGGATCGAGCGGAGGCCGCGGGCGCCGGTCTTGCGCTCGATCGCCTTCTTGGCGACGGCGGTCAGCGCCTCTTCGGTGAAGGAGAGCTTCACGTCCTCCATGTCGAACAGCTTCTGGTACTGCTTGACCAGCGCGTTCTTCGGCTCCTTGAGGATCTTGACCAGCGCCGCCTCGTCGAGGTCCTCGAGCGTTGCGATCACCGGCAAGCGGCCGACGAACTCGGGGATGAGGCCGAACTTCAAAAGGTCGTCCGGCTCGCCCTGGCGCAGCACCTCGCCGGTGCGGCGCTCCTCGGGCGCGGCGACATAGGCGCCGAAGCCGATCGACTTGCCCTGAAGGCGGTCGGCGATGATCTTCTCGAGCCCCGCAAAGGCGCCGCCGCAGATGAACAGGATGTTGGTCGTGTCGACCTGCAGGAATTCCTGCTGCGGATGCTTGCGGCCGCCCTGCGGCGGGACGGAGGCGGTGGTGCCCTCCATCAGCTTCAGGAGCGCCTGCTGGACGCCTTCGCCCGAGACGTCGCGGGTGATGGACGGGTTATCGGACTTCCGGCTGATCTTGTCGATCTCGTCGATGTAGACGATGCCGCGCTGCGCCCGCTCGACATTGTAGTCGCTGGCCTGGAGCAGCTTCAAAATGATGTTCTCGACATCCTCGCCGACATAGCCGGCCTCGGTGAGGGTGGTCGCGTCGGCCATGGTGAAGGGCACGTCGAGCAGCCGCGCCAGCGTCTGGGCGAGCAGGGTCTTGCCGCAGCCGGTGGGGCCGACGAGGAGGATGTTCGACTTGGAAAGCTCGACCTCGCCCGACTTGGCGCCGTGGGCGAGCCGCTTGTAATGGTTGTGGACGGCGACCGAGAGCACCCGCTTGGCGTGGCTCTGGCCGATCACATAGTCGTCGAGGTGGCGGCAGATCTCGAGCGGCGTCGGAACCCCATCGCGGGTTTTCACCAGCGAGGACTTGGTCTCCTCGCGGATGATGTCGTTGCACAGCTCCACGCACTCGTCACAGATGAAGACGGTGGGGCCGGCGATGAGCTTCCTGACCTCGTGCTGGCTCTTCCCGCAGAAGGAGCAATAGAGGGTGCTCTTGGAGTCGCTGCCGCTAAGCTTGGTCATTCTCGTCCTAACGGGCGCATCCGGCGCCCCTTGCCTTGAGAGCCACTCTAGACCGCAGCATCGCACGATCACAATGGCTTATTGATTAACGCCCCTCTGGGCCCGCCGCGCAGGCGGGGCGCCCCGAAAGGAGCCGGAGTGCAGCAAGGGGCGGTTTGGTTCCTTCCCCGGCTTCGTCCACCCATGTGGCCCCGCCCGCGTCGGAGACAAGGGGCGGCGGCGCGGCGGGCTCAGCGGCAGGGGTAGCGGCGGGCGAGCACGACGCGCATGCCGTCCTTGACGTCCATGCGCGCGCGCTGCGCCGGCGGGATCTGCTTGAGCGCGGCGAGCAGCTCGTTGGCCTTCATCCTGCCGGAATCCGCCGGCGGGCAATAGGCCTGCGGGCGCCCCGCCGCCTTGGCCGCGAGCCGCTCCTTGCGGAGCGCCTCGGTCGCGCCCTGGACCTCGTTCTGGAGCAGCTTCAGGTCGCCCGAGAACATCGCCATCATGCCCTTCTTCTGGAGCGCGTCCGCCTTGTCGAGGAAGGTCGGCAGCGGCATCGCCGCCTGGGCCAGCGCGGGCAGCGCCGCGATCGTCAAAGCCGCGACCAAAGCCGTTCTGCGCATTGAGAAAACCCTCCCCTCCACGTTGCGGCGCGGAAGAGAGGGTCTCTGAGGTGAACGCAGTTTGAACGGGCCGGAGCCCCCCATCAAAGTACCACTTCGATGGGGTCTCGTTCAGGCGCCCTGTGGCGCCGGGTCTCCGAAGCCGCCGCCGCGCGGCCGCCTCGTCGACGGGATCGACGTGCCGGAGGCGGGGACGAGCGGGCGGCGGGAATTGGGGTCCTCGCGACCGATATCCTCGCCGCGGATCGCCTTCTTCGACTCCTCGCCGTTCAGGGTCTCATATTCGAGAAGCGCTCCGGCGAGCCGGTGGAGCTCCTCGATATGCTCGGTGAGGACGCCGCGCGCGGTCGCTTCGGCCTCCTCGATCAGGCGGCGGACCTCGGCGTCGATCAGCCGCGCCGTCTCCTCGGAGACGTGCTGGGCCCGCGAGACGCTGTGGCCGAGGAAGACCTCCTCCTGGTTGTCCTTGTACCTGAGCCAGCCCAGTTTCTCCGACATGCCATATTCCATGACCATCGCCCGGGCCATGTCGGTCGCCTGCTGGATGTCGTTGGACGCGCCGGTGTTGAGTTCGTCCTGGCCGTAGATGAGCTGCTCCGCGATACGCCCGCCGAAGCAGAGCGCGAGGCGCGCCTTCATCTGCTTCATGGTCATCGAATAGCGGTCGCGCTCCGGCAGGTTCCAGGTGACGCCGAGCGCCCGACCGCGGGGGATGATGGTGACCTTGTGCAAGGGGTCGCAGCCGGGGACATGAAGGGAGACGAGGGCGTGGCCGGCCTCGTGATAGGCGGTCGCCTTCTTCTCGTCCTCGGTCATGACCATGGACTTCCTCTCGGCGCCCATCATCACCTTGTCCTTGGCCTCCTCGAACTCCTTCATCGCGACCAGGCGCTTGCCCTTTCGCGCGGCGAGAAGAGCCGCCTCGTTGACGAGGTTGGCGAGGTCCGCGCCCGAGAAGCCCGGCGTGCCGCGCGCGATGGTGCGCGGGTCCACGTCGGGGGCGAGCGGCACCTTCTTCATGTGCACCGCGAGGATCTTCTCGCGTCCGTCGATGTCCGGCCTAGGCACCACCACCTGCCGGTCGAAGCGGCCCGGCCGAAGGAGCGCGGGATCCAGCACGTCGGGACGGTTGGTCGCGGCGATGATGATGATGCCTTCGTTGGCCTCGAAGCCGTCCATCTCGACGAGGAGCTGGTTGAGCGTCTGCTCCCGCTCGTCATTGCCGTTGCCGAGCCCCGCCCCGCGGTGCCGCCCCACCGCGTCGATCTCGTCGATGAAGACGATGCAGGGGGCGTTCTTTTTCGCCTGCTCGAACATATCCCTGACGCGACTGGCGCCGACGCCGACGAACATCTCGACGAAGTCCGAGCCCGAGATGGTGAAGAAGGGCACGTTCGCCTCGCCGGCGATGGCGCGGGCGAGCAGGGTCTTGCCGGTGCCGGGAGGCCCCACGAGCAGCGCCCCCTTCGGGATCTTGCCGCCGAGCCGCGCGAACTTGGTCGGGTCCTTGAGGAAATCGACGATCTCCTGCAATTCCTCGCGCGCCTCGTCGATGCCGGCGACGTCGTCGAACGTCACCCGCCCGTGCTTCTCGGTCAGCAGCTTCGCCTTCGAGCGCCCGAAGCCCATCGCCCCCGAGCCCGCATTCTTCTGCATCTGCCGCATGATGAAGAAGGCGATGCCCAAAATGAGGAGGAACGGCAGCGACTGCATGAGGAGGTAGATCCAGATCGAGGTCTGCTGCTCGGGCTGGCCGGCGAACTGGATGTTCTTGGCCCTGAGGCGCTTGGTGAGCTCGGGGTCCGGCACCGCGTTGGTGCGGAAGGCTTCGCCGGAGGTGAGCTTGCCCGAGATCGTCTCCTTGCCGATCGCGACCTCGCGCACCTGCCCGTCGTCGACCCTGGACAGGAACTCCGAATAGGGAATCCCCTGCCCCGCCGCCGCCCGCCCGCCGCCGTCGACGATCTGGATGAAGAGAATGAGCGCGAGCAGGATCCCAGCCCAGATGAACAGCGACTTCATCCACGGATTGGATGAGCCGCCGTTCGGGTCCTTGGGGGGGGTCTGGTTGGGGTCGTTGGCCATATAAAATCCCATCGAAGTGGTACTCCAATGGGGGCCCGGGGAGGCCGCCCAGGGGGCGTACCAGCTGTCGCGTGTCTGTTCCCCGTCTACATAGGCGTTCGGGGGCGGAGCGCAATGTGGGCTGCCGGAGGTGCGGCTGACGTTTCGCTAGACCTTCAGGGCCAGAGCCGCGGCGGTCACCGCCATGATGAAGGCGAGCACCTGGAGGAGGTGCCAGTTGACGAAGCCGGGGCGGTCGAGGTCGGCGCGGCGGGCGCGGCGGCGCTCGACCAGCGCGGCGGCGAAGACGAAGGCGAGCAGCGCGGCGGCTGCGGTCCACAGCAGGGTGGCGGGTTCGAGGTCCATCTGGCGGTCGGCGGTGAGGGAGCGGCGATCGGGGGCTGGGATAGGGGCGCGGCGCGCTACTTGCCGAGCTTGTCGACCTTGGCCTGGAGGGCGGCGAGCTCCTCCTTGAGGCGCTTCAGCTCCTCGTCGCGCGCCGGCTCGGCCGGGGCGGCGCCGGCCGCGGCCTTGCCCGCTCCGCCGCCCGCCGCGGCAGCCTGGAACATCTCGAGGTTGCGCCTGGCGATGTCGGCGAAGGGGTTGGCGGTGAAGGCGCCGGCGAGCGTGTCGCGAAGCTGCGCCTGGTTGCGCTGGAGCGCCTCCATGCTCGCCTCCAGATATTGCGGCACCAGGCCCTGCATGTTGCCGCCGTAGAGGCCGATCAGCTGCCTGAGGAAGTTGACCGGGAGCATGGTCGAGCCGCGCGATTCCTCGTCCATGATGATCTGGGTCAGCACCTGGCGGGTGATGTCCTCGCCGCTCTTGGCGTCGACGACCTTGAACTCGCGCTTCTGGCGGACGAGCTCGGCGAGGCGCTCGAGCGTGATGTAGGACGAGCTTTCGGTGTCATAGAGCCGGCGGTTCGCGTATTTCTTGATGATGATCGGATCGACGCCCGAGCCTTCCGCGGCCATGGCCAACACTCCCGAAGAGGATGCGAGCGCCCTAGCAGCAAATCATGGTGCGCCGCAACACGGGCCTCGGCCGCTGCCGCTCTTCCTCTCTATGCTGCTCAGCGAAACGGACGGCGATCCGGAGCGGCTGGGGCGGGCGCTGGAAGGATTGCGGGCCTATCAGGAGGCGGAGCGCGAGGCGGGGCCGGCGCCGCCGCCGGCGGTGGCGGAGGTGCGGGGGGCGCGGCTGAGGGACTATGGCGGCGACGGGCCTCCGGCGGTGTTCGTGCCGTCGCTGATCAACCCGCCCTCGATCCTGGACCTTGCCGAGGACAATTCGCTGCTGCGCTGGCTTGCGGCAAAGGGAGGCGTCCGGCCGCTGCTGGTCGATTGGGGGTGGGAGCCGGCGGCGCGGCGGGACCTGTCGGTGGCGGGCCATGTCGAGGAGGTGCTTCTCCCGCTGCTGGCGGCGCTCGGCGCGCCGGCGGCGCTGGTCGGCTATTGCCTCGGCGGGACGATGGCGCTCGCCGCAGCCGCCGGGAGCGGCGCGCCGGGGGTCGCGACGATCGCGGCGCCGTGGCGCTTCTCGGGCTTTCCGGAGGAGGCGCGGACGATGCTGGCGCGGCTCTGGGAAGGCACGAAGGACACGGCCGAGCGGCTCGGCGTGCTGCCGATGGAGGCGCTGCAGAGCGCCTTCTGGAGCCTCGACCCTTCGCGCACGGTCGCCAAGTTCGAAGCCTTCGCCGGCATGGCGCCCGGCAGCGCCGAGGCGCGCGCCTTCGTTCGGCTCGAGGACTGGGCGAACGACGGTCCTCCCGTCCCCTATGCGGCGGCGAAGGAGCTGTTCGAAGGCTTCTTCCGCGACGACGCGACGGGGCGCGGAGAGTGGCTGCTCCCAGACCCGGGCGCCCTCCCCTGCCCGGTGCTTGAGATCGTCTCGACCACCGACCGCATCGTACCCGCCGCCACGGCTGCCGCAGCGGGGGAACGCATCGAGACGGCGCGGGGTCACGTCGGGATGGTGGTCGGCGGATCGGCGAAGGAGGTGCTCTGGCGGCCGCTGGCGGAGTGGCTCGGCGCGCTTCGCGACTGACCTCCGCACCCGGTTGCGGGGGCGGCAACACAGAGTTGAGGGATGCCGGCTTCCCGGCGCGGCTTTCCGCGCATAGCCTTCACCTCTGGCAGGGAGGAAGGGGTGGCGAATCGGCTCTTCGACAAGGTCTATGGCTGCCTCATCGGCGGAGCGATAGGCGACGCGATGGGCGCGCCGGCCGAGGACTGGCATTATACCGACATCCGCCCGACCTTCGGCCGGATCGAGACCTTCCTGCCGCAGCCGGCCCGGTCGCGCGACGGCGCACCGGGCCAGATCACCGACGACACGACGCTGAGGCACTATATGTGCCTCGCCATGATCCGCAAAGGCGGCCGGATCACGCCCGACGATTATGCCGCGATCTGGCTTTCCGACCTCAATCCGCTGCGCCTGTTCTTCACCGAGCGGATCGTGGTGGAGAAGCTGAAGCTCGGAATGTCGCCGTGGGAGACCGGCCGTGGCCAGCCGCTCGCCGAA
>Ga0157369_10007161_pt1 | contig 12855 bp, 9 predicted proteins | sample C25metaG_FD_113461 | JGI IMG/M metagenome (GOLD analysis project Ga0157369, IMG submission 113461) | Corn rhizosphere microbial communities from Kellogg Biological Station, Michigan, USA - C2-5 metaG | ecosystem: Host-associated > Plants > Roots > Rhizosphere > Soil | place: USA: Michigan...
TAATTACTAAGGACTAATTACTAAGGACTAATTACTAAGGACTAATTACTAAGGACTAATTACTAAGGACTAATTACTAAGGACTAATTACTAAGGACTAATTACTAAGGACTAATTACTAAGAACTAATTACTAAGAACTAATTACTAAGAACTAATTACTAAGGACTAATTACTAAGGACTAATTACTAAGGACTAATTACCGTAATATTAATTTAATTTAAAACCGAAAATATGTTATTAAGAAAAAGAATACCAATGAAGTACGTTCTCGGGAAAATTAAAGTAGAAATTGCTCTGGTACTGGCTTACACCGTGCTATTTGAAATATTTCACCATTATTTTGTTACACTTCCCGTAGATATTCCAATTGCGATTCCAACCATGATTGGAACCATTATATCTCTATTATTAGCTTTTAAATCCAATCAGGCTTACGACCGCTGGTGGGAAGCCCGAATTGTGTGGGGAGCCGTGGTAAACGATTCGAGAACCTTAATTCGTCAGGTGCTGACGTTTTATAAAGATCCTGATTTTTCTGTTGAAGCAAGCGAATTCAAAGAAAATTTTGCGAAAAGACAAATCGCCTGGTGTTATAGTTTAGGAGAATCGCTTCGAAACCGAGACGCTATAAAACCGTTAAAAGGTTTAATGAGCGATGAAGAAATAAAATACATCAAGAACCATCAAAACGTTCCAAATGCTATTTTAATGCTTCATGCGCGCGATCTTAGAAATGCTAAAATCGAGAAGAAAATCAATATGTACCAACAGGTTGAAATCGATAATACATTATCGAGATTATGTGACGAAATGGGAAAATGCGAGAGAATTAAAAACACTATTTTTCCAACCACATACAGTATGTACATTAGGCTGACTTTGTGTTTGTTTATTTTATTACTGCCGTTTGGACTGACTAGTGTATTAAGCTGGTTTGCAATTCCGTTGATTACAGCAATTGGTGGGGCTTTCTTTTTAATCGAAAGAATGGCAATACATTTACAGGATCCATTTGAGAACAGACCAACAGATACGCCTGTAACAGCAATTGCCAATACAATTGAAAAAAATATCAAGCAAATGCTGAATGAATATCAAAGTGAATTTGATATTCTGAAAGAATTTGATCTAAAAGACGAACCTAAGAAAGTCGAAAAAGACGCTTATTTCGTTTTATAACTTTTTAATTTTGGTCTCTTTAATTAATTGTTGGCCGGATGGTGAGTAGTTGCACTGTCCGGTTTTTTTTATAGAACGTATTTTCTAAATACTTTTTGCCAGTCTTCCTAAAGTTCGAATAGATTCACGCAGTTCATTCGTCCATGGAAGTCCAAAACTCAAACGCATACAATTTGAAAATTGATCTTGGAAAGAAAAAATTCTTCCCGGCGCAATACTTATATTATGTTTTAATGCCAAATGATAAAAAGCAGAAGTGTCGATTTTTTTATCCAATTCAACCCAAAGGAAAAATCCGCCTTGGGGCTGGCTTACTTTTGTACCAGCCGGAAATGATTCTAAAACTGTATTGATGTAATTATTGCAGTTTCGGTTCAGGATTTGGCGAATTTTGCGGAGATGATTTTCATAACGTCCGTTTTTTAAAAAATCGCCTACCACTTCATGCGTAATAGTAGGAGAGGAGATCGTATGATATAATTTTGCTCTCAGGATTTCTTTTTTAAATTTTCCCGGAGAAACCCATCCAACGCGATAACCCGGTGCCAGAGTTTTAGAAACCGAACTGCAGCAAAGTACAATACCGCTTTCGTCATAGGTTTTGCAATTGGTCGGTCGGCTTGAGCCAAAATATAAATCGCCGTGAATATCATCTTCAATTAACGGAACATTATAGAAATCCATCAAGCGGACAATCTCTTTTTTGTGTTCATTCGGCATCATACTTCCAGACGGATTGCTGAAATTGCTCATCAAAACACAAGCTTTAACTTTGTTTGCCGAAAGTGTTTTTTTAACAGCTTCAAGTTCAATTCCCGTTGTCATATTAGTAGGAAGTTCCATTACATACAAACCCAAAGATCTGGCTAATTGCAGAATACCAAAATATACCGGACTTTCGGTAATAATTGTGTCTCCCGGTTTTGTCAAAGCCAGTAAACAATCTGAAATAGCCGAAATACAGCCCGGAGTTGTAATAATATCTTCTTCAGTCAAAGAACCGCCCCATGTAAAAGACCAGCGCGCAATCTCTTTTCTTAAATTACTGTTTCCCTGAATTTCCTCATAACTTGTACCGCTGTTTGGTAATTGGCGCATTGCCTGAACCATCCCTTTATTCAGTTTTGCTATTGGTAACAGTTCATTTGAAGGAAAGCCAAGCGAAAGCATCGTTAAGTCTTTTTTGCGCATATCGCCGTAAACCAAATCCACTAAATCTTCGCGTTCAATATTTTCGACACTTAAAATTGGTGTGCTGGCAGAAGGTTCAGGAATAGTTCTCGCCGAAATATTACTCACATAATAACCAGACTGCGGGCGCGATTCAATCAGCGAACGGCTTTCGACTTCGTAATAGGCCTTGCTTACCGTACTCATGCTGTAACCCGTTTCTGCACAGACTTCTCTTATCGACGGCAGTTTATCGCCAACATTTAAAAGACCTGATTTGATTTGTTTTTCAATCACGTCTGCAAACTGTAGATATAAGTAATTTGAGTTTCCCATAAAATTAAACTGTTATGGTGCAATTTACAAAAACTGTATCTGTATTGCTATTTTATTTTTTAGAAATTTGTCTCTTCAAAAAACAAAAACTGTCGTGAAAACCACTAAATATTACATCGCTGCAATTACTGCCTATACCACTTGGGGATTTTTTAGTTTGGTTTTAAGACCAATACACGAATATCCTGCGCTCGATATTTTGTTTTATCGCGTTTTCAGCTGTAGTATTTTAATGCTTTTAATTACCTTTTTATTTAAAAGAAAAGCATTTCAGGAAACCATTGCAATTTTCAAATCCTTACCTGATTCTGAAAAGAAAAAAGCAGTTTTATTAAACATTGGCGGGAGTTTCTTTTTAATGGCGAACTGGTTCACGTTTATTTATGTAATGAATCATGTAAGTGTAAAAGCAACTTCTCTGGCTTATTTAGTGTGCCCAATTTTAACCACATTACTGGCATTTTTTATCCTAAAAGAAAAACTGGCAAAAACACAATGGCTGGCAGTTGGTTTAAGCATTTTAGGATGTTTGTTATTGTCCTATGCCGATATTATGGATATGTTTTTCAGCATTATTATCGGTTTTACTTATGCATGTTATCTGGTAAGCCAGCGTGTTAACAAAGGTTTTGACAGGTTCATTGTACTGACATTTCATATTACTTTGGCAGCTATTTTATTATTCCCTTTTTATCCGGAATACAGCGGGCCTATTCCAAGTGAATTTAAATTTTATTTCTGTATAGAAACCATCGCCATTGCATTTACAATTATTCCATTGTTCCTAAACTTGTACGCCCTTTCAGGAATCAACTCATCAACCGTTGGAATGTTGTTAAATGTAAATCCGATGATTGCTTTTTTATTAGCAAATTTTGTCTATCACGAAAAAATCAGTGCTTTGCAAATCAGTGCTTACGGCATTATTTTTATTGCAGTGTTAGTTTTTAATTCACATCATATTTTTGCTATAAAACAGAAATATATCCTGTCGTCTAAAGATTCTCACTAAGTTAATCTTGTATTTTTTATTGGTTTAAGGTATAAAATTACGAGAATCTTAACAGGAATATTAAACAGGAATGAGTATTTTTCATTCCTGTTTTTTTATGCAGTAAAATGAAATACACACCGCAGATTGTACAGATTAAACGGATTATTTTCTTTGTTTTAAAAACTCCGGCAAAAAAATCCCTTTAATCTGTGTAATCTGTGGCAAAAAATAATTAAAAACCGAATCTCTATTATATGAAACCAGCTAAACTTCAAGCCTTTACTCCGTTGTTTTATTTAGTGTGGTCTGATGATCTTTTGACTCAAAAAGAATTTTCGACACTAAAAGAATTTATAAACTCCTTAAATGTTTTATCAGAAGAAGAAAAAGAATATTTACTGTCTAAAGTAGACATTTCAAATCCGCCTTCACGAAACGAACTCACACAATGGAAATTAGACATTGAAAAAAGTATTCAGGATAAATCTTCAATTAAATCAATATTTGATATTGCAGAAGCGCTTTCGGGAAGTGATTTAGATTTAACGCCAATTGAATCAGATTTTATAAAACTTGAAAATGATCTTGGAATTTTAGGCGAAGAAGCGCTTCAGAACTTTAAAACAAAAGCCGATTCTTTTACCGCAAATTCACATACTACAAGCAATTTTGATATTCAGAAAATAACTGAATTTCTGGATGGGAAAGAAGCACCAATTATAAAAAAGGTAAAATCGGTTATTTCCCGACCAGAGTTTGCATACGAAACATCTACAGATATTAGCGTTTTCCGCCAGACGGTTTACAATTGGTGTAAAATTCTGGCCGATGAAAACTTAGGAAATATGGCATATCCAAAAGAATATGGCGGCGGAGGCAATGTAGAAGATTATTTTGCTATTATGGAAACGCTGAGTTATCACGATTTAAGTTTAGTGATAAAATTTGGCGTTCAGTTTGGACTTTGGGGTATGAGTGTTCAGTCTCTTGGAACTGAAAAACATTATGCTAAATATTTAAAAGATATAGGTTCGCTAAAACTTCCGGGTTGTTTTGCAATGACCGAAACACATCACGGATCGAACGTAAAAGGTCTGGAAACTACTGCAACTTATAATCATTCAGACAAAACTTTTACCATACATACACCAAACAAAAATGCTCAAAAAGAATACATCGGTAACGCTGCAGTTCATGGTCAGATGGCAACGGTTTTTGCTAAATTAGTTATAGACAATCATGATTATGGCGTAAATGCTTTTGTAGTGCCATTGCGTGACACAAACGGCAATACGGTAAAAGGAGTAACAATTGGTGACTGCGGTCATAAAATGGGATTAAACGGAGTAGACAACGGAACAATCAGCTTTGATAATGTCGTGATTCCAAAAGAAAATATGCTGGATCGTTTTGCTTCTGTAAACGATAAAGGAGAATTTGAAAGTCCGATTCCGAGTGATAACCGAAGATTTTTTACGATGTTAGGAACTTTGGTAGGAGGAAGAATCGGGATTCCGCGTTCAGCTTTGGCAGCAGCCAAATCCGGATTAACTATTGCCATTCGTTACAGCGACCAGCGCCGACAATTTGGTCCTGAAGGCGGATCTGAAGTTCCAATTTTAAATTACAGAATGCACCAGCGCAGATTATTACCGCATTTGGCAAAAACCTATGCTGTTCATTTTGCGCTTCAATACCTTACCAAAAGATTTTTGAATAAGAAAGAAGAAGAAATGCAGGAAATTGAAGCACTTGCCGCAGGAATGAAATCCTATTCAACCTGGAGTACAAGAGATATCTTGCAGGAATGCCGTGAAGCCTGCGGCGGAAAAGGTTATTTATCTGAAAACAGAATTGATGCACTTAAAAATGATACTGAAATTTACACCACTTTTGAAGGTGATAATACAGTTTTAATGCAGTTAGTAGCTAAAAACCGTCTATCTGAATTCAGAAAGTCTTTTGGCGAAATGGGTTCTTTGGGAATCATCAATTATGTATATGAAAATGCCAAAACGGCAATTACAGAAAAAAATCCAATCGCGACCCGAAGAACAGACGACGAACATTTACTTGATACGGAGTTTCATCTGCAGGCTTTTGTACATAGAGAAAAAACAATTCTGGCTTCGGCAGCAAGACGTATCAAGAAATTAGTCGACGGCGGATTAGAAGCCTATGATGCTTTTAATGTTGTACAGCATCAAATGATCGATGTAGCTCAGGCTTATCTGGAACGTATTGTTTTAGAACAGTTTCAGGAAGCTGTTAAAACCATCGAAGACGAAAACTCAAAGCAAATATTGACAAAATTATATCAGTTATATGCGCTTTCGCAGATAGAAAAAAACAAAGCCTGGTATTTAGAAGACGGCTATATGGAAGCTGTAAAAACCAAGGCAGTCCGTAAAATTGTAAATCAGCTTTGCTGGGATATTCGTCCGGACGCCGTAGCGTTGGTAAATGCCTTTGATATTCCGGAAAGCTGTTTAGCAGCACCAATTGCGGTTTAAATTTTTTAATCAAAAAATTCCACTTGAATATTCGAATAGAATAATTAAGTGGAATTGTTTTTTTATATCATTTGTAATATGAAATAAGTTTTCTTATATCTTATTTGAAAGATAATCAGTTTTAAATCATTGTTTTATTGAAATAATTTGATTTTTCAAAATCCTGAATGTTGATAGAAATTACAGGAACCTGTGGAAGTAAAGAGTTTAGTTTTGTTACGATTACTTTAGATAAATTCCCTTTCTGATCGTCGTTTCGGCCTTCCATTATGTAACTAAAAACGTGTATAAAATCATCCAGAGTATTTCCGTTGTTGTAATAACTAAAAGGATTGATGCGTACTTTAATTTCAGATGCCGTAAATAATCCAGTTGATAAAGCTGCGTCAAAAACTTCCTGCATTATATCATCTGCAGATTTTAACCGAATTACATTTTCTGAACAATCTATTATAAAGTGCGGCATAATTTTAAGTTTTAGGTTAAATTTTTATTGTAACAAAATTATGAAAAACGATACTTGTAATACGTGGTAGAAAAGATATTTTTCTATTTTACACTTTAGTATATTTGTGCGTTTCATTTATCTCTTAATTAGTTTGAAAAATCTATTCCTGTTATCTTTTATAGTTCTTATCTGCTTTCCGGTTTTTGCGTTGGATAGTACTGATACTATTTTAACTAAGCTCAATTTTGCTTTAAAAAATAAAGAGCATTATGTAAGGCTGAAAGAAGAACGAATTTTGAATTTCAAAAAAATAAAATCTGATAACTTAACTCAGGAACAAGAATACAATTACAACAAAACGTTATATACAGAATATCAAAAATTCAATTCAGATTCGGCAATATTGTATGTGAAAAAGAATTTGAAGATTGCTGTACAGCTTCAAAATAAAGAACTGGAAGATCTGGCTAATCTGCAATTAGTTACCTTATATTCATCTTCAGGTAAATACCGCGAATCTGAAGCTATTCTGAAAAGCATCAACAAAAAAACACTTTCGGCACATTTACTGCCTACTTATTATATTTCTTATCGCGAGTTTTTTGAACATTATGCGGCAAACAGCTATAATGAGGAATATCGCCTGCAGATTATAAAATACAGAGATTCGCTGCTTAAAGTTTTAGATCCTAAAACATTGGATTATAAAATCAACAGAATCCAGCAGAACATTTTTCTTAGAAAATTTGGTAATACACAAAAGCAATTACTGGCATTATTAAAAAATACTCCAGAAGAGAATCCGCAGTATGCTATGATTACCTATTTGCTTGGTAAAATTAATGAAGCAACAAACAATCTGGAGCTTAGAAAGAAATATTACGCACTTTCGGCCGCATCAGATTTAAAAAATGCAAATAAAGATAATGCTTCACTGCAGGAACTGGCTTTAGTTTTTTATGAAATTGGCGATGTAGATATGGCTTACAAGCTTACACAATCAGCCATTGAAGATGCCTTATATTGTAATGTACAATTCCGTACACTTTTAATGTCAGAAGTATATTCGATTATCAATACCGTTTATTTAGAGAAAGAAGCCAAGCGAAAAACTGAATTACAGTTATACTTAATCTGCATCAGCTTATTATCTGTTTTTTTAGTTGCCGCAGTAATTTATGTTTACAAGCAAATGAAAAAGGTTTCTAAAATTCGTGCTGAATTGTATGAAACGACTCAAAAACTGGCAAAATTAAATAAAGAAATAACTGAGACAAACGAACAGCTGCAAGAAACCAATTCGCAGTTATCAGAATCTAATCATGTTAAAGAAGAATACATTGCGCATTTTTTCAGTCTTTGTTCTACATATATAAACAAACTTGAGAATTACCGTATCATTTTAAATAAAAAAGCAACGGCTAAACAGTTTGATGAGATTTACAAAATGCTAAAATCGACTACTTTAGTTGATAATGAACTCGAAGAACTTTACAAGAATTTTGACATTATATTTCTAAATCTATATCCAACGTTTGTAAAAGATTTTAATACACTTTTAATTCCCGAAGAACAGATTGTTTTAAAACAGGGAGAACTGCTGAATACGGAGCTTCGAATTTTTGCTTTAATCCGACTTGGAATTACAGACAGTGTTAAGATAGCGGCATTTCTTCGTTATTCTTTAAGCACAATTTACAATTACAGAACACGGGGCAGGAATAAAGCCGCAGTTTCGAGAAATGATTTTGAAGAAATGGTCATGAAAATTGGCTCAATGGCATTAAAATCCTAAATAAACATTTTAAAAGCACTACTTTTTTTAGTGCTTTTTTTTATTTATTTAATTGTTAATCAATTATTTAATTTTTTAAATCACTACTTTTTTGCGTTTAAAAATGTAACATGTACGATAACGTTTTAGTTTTACAATATTATTAAAAGGTACTTCTGACCAATAGTATCTTTTTAGAAATTGAATGCTTAAATAAATTATAATAGTTATGTTTAAAAACGTTAAAACAATCGTTGTTTTAGTTTTATTGAGTTCATTCGGATTGAATGCACAAAATAAAGTTCCGGTTTATCTTGATGATAAGAAGCCAATTGATGAGCGTGTAGAAGATGCGCTTAAAAGAATGACAACCGAAGAGAAAATTGCCATGATTCATGCGCAGTCTAAATTTAGTTCACCTGGAGTGAAACGTCTAGGAATTCCTGAAAACTGGATGACCGACGGACCGCACGGAATTCGTACTGAAGTAAAATGGGACGAATGGGATCAGGCTGGATGGACAAATGACTCTTGTATCGCATTTCCGGCTTTAACAGCTCTTTCTTCAACATGGAACAAAGAACTATCTTCTTTATACGGAAAATCAATTGGAGAAGAAGCACGTTACCGTAACAAAAACGTACTATTAGGACCTGGAGTAAACATTTACAGAAGTCCATTAAACGGCCGTAATTTCGAATACATGGGAGAAGATCCGTTTTTGGCCGCAAAAATGGTTGTACCTTATATTAAAGGAGTGCAGTCAAACGGTGTTGCTGCTTGTGTAAAACACTTTGCATTAAACAATCAGGAAACAAACCGTAATTCTGTAAACGTAATCGTTGATGATCGTGCATTATACGAAATTTATCTTCCGGCTTTTAAAGCTGCAGTTCAGGAAGGCGATGTTTGGTCGATTATGGGATCTTACAACAAATACAAAGGACAGCAATGCTGCCACAACGAATATTTGTTAAACGATATTCTTCGAGGCGAATGGGGCTTTAAAGGTGTTGTAGTTTCAGACTGGGGAGGAGTAAATGATACCAAACAAGCTATTCACAATGGTCTTGATATGGAATTTGGTTCTTGGACAAATGGTCTTTCATGGGGAACAAGTAATGCTTATGATAACTATTACTTAGCAAAACCGTATTCAGAAATGATTAAAAAAGGTGAAGTAGGCACAAAAGAGTTAGACGAAAAAGTACGTCGTATTTTACGTTTATCTTTCTTGACTACAATGGATAGAAATCGTCCGTTTGGATCTTTTGGAACACAAGAACACGCTGATGCAGGCCGTAAAATTGCCGAAGAAGGAATTGTATTATTACAAAACAACAATAACATTCTTCCAATTAATCTTTCTAAAACTAAGAAAATTGCAGTAATTGGAGAAAATGCTATTAAAATGATGACAGTAGGAGGGGGAAGTTCTTCTCTTAAAGCAAGATACGAAATTACACCTCTTGAAGGTTTAAAGAAAAGAATTGGAAATCAGGCTGAAATCGTGTATGCACGCGGTTATGTGGGAGACCCAACAAGTAACTACAACGGAGTTGTTGCAAAAGTAAGCTTAGAAGAAAAACGTCCACAGGCTGAATTAACTGCCGAAGCTTTAAAAGCAGCTAAAGATGCAGATATCGTTCTTTTTATTGGAGGTTTGAACAAAAGCCCAAATCAGGATGATGAAGGACACGATCGTAAACAATTGGAATTGCCTTATGGTCAGGATAAATTAATCAGCGAATTAGCGAAAGTAAATAAAAACATTGTTTTTGTAAATATTTCAGGAAATGCAGTTGCAATGCCGTGGGTAAAAGAAGTTCCTGGAATTGTTCAGGGATGGTTTTTAGGAACTGAGGCTGGAAACGCTTTGGCAAATGTTTTAGTTGGAGATGTAAACCCTTCTGGAAAACTTTCTTTTACTTTCCCTGTAAAATTAGCTGATAACGGAGCTCACGCTTTAGGAGAATTTCCAGGCGGCGATGAGGTAAAATACAACGAAGGAATTTTTGTTGGATACCGCTGGGCTGATAAAAATAAAGTTAAACCATTGTTTTCTTTCGGACACGGATTAAGCTATACAACTTTTGCTTACGGAAAAGTAACAGCTGATAAAAAACAACTTTCAAGCAGCGATAAAATTACATTTTCTGTGAATGTGAAAAATACAGGAAGCATAGAAGGATCTGAAGTTGTTCAGCTTTATATCAGCGATTTAAAATCTTCATTACCACGTCCGGTAAAAGAATTAAAAGGATTTGAAAAAGTTTCGCTAAAAGCGGGAGAAGAAAAAACAGTTACGTTTACTATCGATAAAACTGCCTTAAGTTTCTTTGATGATAAAAAACACGACTGGGTTGCAGAACCGGGAGCTTTTGAAGCAATTGTTGGAGCATCTTCAACAGATATAAAATCGAAAGTGGGCTTCTCACTTCAATAATTTCATTATTTCTAAATTGGTTGGTTAGTAAAAGCTGCAAGTGTAAAAATTTGCAGCTTTGCTTTTGATTTAATTTTGCCATTAGGATGATTAAGAGAACTTTATTTTCTGAAATGTTTTGACGCTAAAACAAGATTTATTAAGTTCAGCTTAATTTTCTTAATATCTTTTGATGACAAAATTGTATCATGAACAGAAATGCACCTTTACAAAATAATACACACCTGTACAAGTTGGGTTAATGGCTGCATCTCCAGACGGAAAAGGTTTCGAAGCTAAATTCGAAAATTTCACTGTAAAAACATCTTCCGGACCAGCGAATATCAGAATGGCTTAAAATCACCAATAAAACAATTATAACTAACTATTAACCATTAATAATTAACCATTTTATGAGTTCAGTTTCAGTTGACATTCAACCCAAAAAACACTATGAAATTTTAGACGGACTTCGAGGAGTTGCCGCTGTATTGGTTGTAATTTTCCACATTTTCGAAGCTTTTAATGAAGGAAGCCGTTTTAAACAAATTATGAATCACGGTTATCTTGCCGTAGACTTCTTTTTTCTTCTCTCAGGATTTGTTGTAGCATACGCCTATGATGACCGCTGGAGTAAGTTAACCCAATGGGAGTTTTACAAACGACGCTTAATCCGCTTACAGCCCATGGTAATTATGGGAATGATAATTGGAGCCATTTTTTATTATTTTCAAGAATCAAGTGTTTTTCCGCAAATAGCAACAATGCCCGTTTGGAAGTTATTATTAACAATGGTAATTGGTTTTACACTGCTTCCAATTCCGCCGTCAATGGAAATTAGAGGCTGGGGAGAAATGCATCCTTTAAATGGTCCGGCATGGTCACTTTTTTTTGAATATATTGCTAACATCTTGTACGCCCTAATTTTTCGCAAATTTTCAAATAAAGTACTATCAGTATTCGTATTGATATTTGCCGGACTTTTAATAAACTATACTGTATTTGGCCCAAAAGGGGATGTAATTGGCGGATGGTCCTTAAATCTGGAACAAATGAATGTGGGTTTTACACGTTTATTATATCCATTTTTTGCTGGGGTTCTGCTTTCTCGTTTAGGAAAACTAATTCATATTAAAGGTGCTTTCTGGATTTGCAGTATTATGATTATAGTTATATTCTGGATGCCAAGATTTGGGGATGAAAATACTTTATGGATGAACGGTTTATATGAATCTTTTAGTATTATTTTTTTATTCCCGTTAATTGTTGCCATTGGTGCCGGAGGCGAAATTAAAAATCCAATTTCACTTAAAATATGTAAAGCCTTAGGAGATATTTCGTATCCTATTTACATAATACATTATCCATTAATTTATTGGTATATGGGCTGGGTTATTGAAAATAAAGTTCCATTAAAAGACGGTTATATATTAGGAATCGGTGTTTTATTTGCCAGCATAACTATTGCCTATTTATGTTTAAAATTATATGATGAACCGGTTCGTAACTGGCTTCAGAATAAATTTCAAAAAAGAAGGAGTTAAGTTTAGGTTCAAAGACACAAAGGTTCAGAGGTACAAAGGGAAGAACTTTGTCCCTCTAAACCTCACTAAAAATATTGAATTTCTTAATTTTGTTAGTTATGAAATTTCAAAAAAGGGATAGACTTAATTGTTTATCCCTTTTGTTTTTCGAAAAAAGACAATCAAAGAAACCTTTGTCTCTATGTCACTCTCTTTCTCTAAACATAAAATCTAAAGCAATTCATAGAAATTTCGTTTTCCAATTTTAATTTTGGTTTCCTTTTTCAACTGAATCAATTCGTACGGATTTGTAATTTTTAGATTATTTACTTGAACAGCACCGCTTTCGATCAGCCTTCTGTTTGCTGATTTTGTAATGTCATTTTTTATAAAAGCACAAAGATCAATTAAAGCCATTTGATTAGATTTATTTTCTAAAGAAGAAATCAAAACAGGAACAAACGATTTTTCCTCAAAGTTTTTGTTCTGA
>Ga0157369_10007164_pt1 | contig 12850 bp, 13 predicted proteins | sample C25metaG_FD_113461 | JGI IMG/M metagenome (GOLD analysis project Ga0157369, IMG submission 113461) | Corn rhizosphere microbial communities from Kellogg Biological Station, Michigan, USA - C2-5 metaG | ecosystem: Host-associated > Plants > Roots > Rhizosphere > Soil | place: USA: Michigan...
CTGATCGCAGCCACCGCGCAGTCGGTGCTCATCGTCGCCACATCGTCTGCTGCGGCGTATGCGCTTGCCCGCATGGAGTTCGCCGGTCGCCGGCTCGTCTTCGGGCTCGTCGTCGGAACGCTGTTCGTGCCGTCGTTCGTGTTCCTCATCCCGAACTTCCTGATCGTCAACCAGTTCGGCTGGCTCGACTCGCTCTGGTCGGTCATCGTTCCCGGCGTCGGAAACGCGTTCGGCGTGTTCTTCATGCGGCAGTTCTACTTGTCGTTGCCGATGGAGTTGGAAGAAGCGGCGGTACTGGACGGCGCCAATCACTGGCAGATCTTCACCCGGGTCGTGCTTCCACTCGCGAAACCGGCCCTCGCGACGCTCGCGGTCCTCGCATATTTGACGAACTGGAACGACTTCGTGTGGCCGGTGTATGTGTTGTTCAACCCTCAGCACTTGACGCTGCCCGCGGGCCTTGCGAGCCTCCAAGATGCGGCGAACATCAACTATCCGCTGGTGATGGCCGGTGCGGTCATCGCGAGCGTGCCGGTGCTGGTCATATTCGTTTTGGCGCAGCGGCACGTGATCCAAAGCGTTGCTCGAAGCGGTCTGAAGGGATGAGGAGTCATCATCGCCGGTATTTTGCTGCAACGGTATGCATCAGCGTGGTCGTCGTGAGTGCGTGTAGTTCGTCGGGTGGGTCGGCGGGTGCCGTGAAGTCGCCTGCTGCGTCGTCGTCCGCTATGTATCGAAACCCGGTTTACGATGCGGACTTTCCCGATCCCGGCGTCATCAGGGTGGGCGACACCTACCACGCGTTCGGCACCCAGGGCGGAAGCTCGAACATCCAGACGTTGACGTCGCGTGACCTCGTGCACTGGACGCCGGGGCCCGACGCGCTGCCCGAGCTCGGCAGCTGGGCAACGGCCGGCAACACCTGGGCGCCCGAGGTAATACAGATCGGTGACGAGTTTCACATGTACTACGTGGCGCGCGCCGACAAGCAGGGAGTGCAGTGCATCGGGCACGCGGTGTCGTCGGTGCCGGGCGGCCCTTACCACGACGACAGCACTGCGCCGCTCGTCTGCCAGGAGTCGATCGGGGGCTCGATCGACCCCAATCCGTTCCGCGACAATGACGGCAAGCTTTATCTCATCTGGAAGAACGACGGAAACTGCTGCGGCGCGCCCGTGAATCTGTGGGCGCAAGAACTCGGGGCTGATGGTAAGACGCTCATCGGTGTGCCCCGGCGGCTGATGAGCAACACCAAGGGCTGGCAAGGCAACCTGGTCGAAGCGCCCGAGATGGTTTTTCACGACGGCAAGTACTACCTGTTCTATTCGGCGAACTCGTATGCCGACGAGCGCTACGCCATGGGATACGCGGTATGCGACACGCCGCTCGGTCCCTGCACTGACAAGTCCGACCAGCCGCTGGTTCACTCGACGTCCGTTGCGATCGGGCCCGGCCACTGTTACGTCATCGAGACGCCGGACGGCGAATGGTGGCTGCTCTTCCATGCGTGGGCGCCCGACGCCGTCGGCTCGCTCGAGCCCGGCCGGCAGCTTTGGCTTGAACCGTTGCGGTGGGACGGCGAGGTGCCGTCGGTCGTCGAGCCGACCGACGCGCCCCAGCCGGCACCGCAGATCTGACATCGGGAGGTGCTGATGACAACCATTGCGACGCGGACCACGCCGCTACCGGCTGTTCGTCGCCGTCGCGCTCTCATGCTGCTGCGAAGTGCCGGGGCGGTTAGCTGCCAGGATCTGCAGCGGGAGTTCCACATCTCGGCCGCCACTGCGCGACGTGACATCGAGGCGCTCGTGCGCCGCGGCCACGGGGTGCGGGTGCACGGTGGCGTGGTGCGCGCCGGCCTCTAGGTGCCCGCGTCTCGGCAACAACAGCGGGGTCGCCAGGAGGATCGCGCCGGCGACGCCGATAGCGACTCGCAGCCCAACGAAGTTGGCCAGCACGCCCCACAACGCGGTGAGCGCCGCGACGCTCATCTTGGTGCTGACGGTCCACGCAGCAAGGGTGCGCGCGACGCGATCGATGGGAGTTTGTTCGAGCCGGTAAGTCGCGAACACCGGGTTGAACACCGCGCAGGTGGTGATGAGCCCGAGTTGTACGACCGCGACGTATACGACGCCGGCCGTACCGCTCGGGATGAAGGCGAGCGCTGCCGGCCACCCGGCGCGCAGCGTTCCGGCTTGCCGCAGCACTTTGTGGGTGCCGAGGCGCGTGGCAAATCGCCGCGCCAGTCGCGAGCCGACCAGGCCGCCGACACACGGTGCGGCGAAGGCCAACCCGTACTGCCACGGCGCGATGCCGAGCCGGCTGAGCATCAACACCGCGATCAGCGGGGCGGTCGCCATCAGCAACCCGTTGAACAGGACCGCGTTCGCGAGCAGCCTTCGCAGCGGCTGGTGCCCGAGGATGTAACGCCAGCCTTCGAGGATTTCGCCGCGGCGTCGTCGTCCGGGAAGCATGGCTGACGGCGATGGTTCGCGGCCCGGGATCGCCCGAATTCCGAGTGCCGATAGCAGGTAGCTCACGGCGTCGGCGATGACGGTGGTCACCGGGCCGAAGGAGCTGATCAGCGCACCACCGACCGGTGGCCCGATCATCGTCGCCGTCCAGGTTGTCGATTCGAACCGGGCGTTCGCGGTCAACAGTTGTTCGGGCGCGACCAGAGATTTCAGGCAGCTCCCGCTCGCTGCACGAAAGCAGATGTCGGCGGCACCGACGACGACTGCCACGCCTACCAAGTGGGCGAAGGTCAGTCGGCCTGCTGCGTAAGCGATCGGGATGCTCGCCAGTGCGACGAAACGCACGGCGTCCATCATGATCATGACGCGCCGCTTGCGGCGCTGCTCTACCCATGGCCCGAGCGGCACCGCAACGACGGCGCCGACGGCCAGGCCGGCCGCGGCGAGCAGCGACACCTCCAATGGCCGCGCGTGCAACGCCAGGATGGCGACCATCGAGCACGCGTCGAACGCGAGCCAGGTGCCGAACGTGCTGACCGCGAACGCCGCCCACAGCCAGCCGAACTGCGGTCCGAGCGGGTCACGACGCACCCGCACCACGATGCTGACCTAGGTCCGGTCGCGGCCAGCCGACACGCCGCAAGCCCGGCTGATCAACTGACTACATTCGCTCCACTCAGGCTGTGACATCGGCGTTGCTGGTGCGCGCCCAGGCCAGGGTGCCGAAGATGGCCGCGTAGCAGGCGGGCACGAACATGCCATGCAAGAGCGTGCGGGCGGAGATCGTCGAACGTAGGAGCTCGTCGTAGTCGAGCCAGTGGTGGGTGAGTAGCAGCGAGCGAAACCCGCCCAGCTGCGGAACGGAGTCGAGCACCGCGAAGATGATGGCCACCACGACCGTGGCCGCCATCGCGCCGACCGGCACCTCGGTGAGGGTCGAGAAAAACAGTGCGATCGCGGCAAGCCCAAGCAGATCGACGAAAACGTAGGCCGCGACGCCCGCGGCACGGGCGAGCCCGTTCCCGAACGAGACCGTGTCACCCGACAGCAACGTGACGCCGTGGGACCCGAAAATCGCCACACCGAAAACCATTCCGACAACCGTGACGAGGAGGATGCAGGCCAGCGCGTAGGTCAATGCACCCAGCGATTTCACGATGAGCATGCGGGTGCGTGACACGGGAACGGTAAGCAGGTACCGCAGCGTGCCGATGTTGGCCTCGCCGGCGATGGAATCACCCGCGACAACCGCCACAGCCAGCGGCAAGAAGACCGGCAGGCAGATGGTGAGCGCGGCGAAGGCGAGGAACAGCCCGTTGTCGGTGAGCTGCCCGATCAGCGGCGGGCCCTGCCCCGGCCGCGGCGACGACAGCTTTACCGCCGTCCCGATGAGGATCGGCACGACAGCCAGAATGAGCAGCATCGCGATGTTGCGCTTGCGCCGGAACACCAGCGCGAGCTCGTTCACGTATTGTCGCGCGAGCGTGCCGCGATAGTGCAGCGGCCGCCCGACTGCTTCGGGCCGGCTGGAATGGCCGAGGGCCAGGTCAGCGGACGACATCGAAGCCCTCCCCGGTGAGTTCGACGAAAAAGTCCTCGAGGCCAGCGCGTTCGACCCGCAATCCGCGCACGGCGATACCACCTCGCACAAGATGTTCGTTGATGCGTTCGGGCGGCCGCCCGTCCATCGCGGCGACGAGGTGGTCGGGCGCGGTTTCCTCGACGCGGCAGCCGATTTCGGCGAGCAACCGGCTCGCACCCGCGACGTCCGGCGTGTCGATTCGTACGCGCGACGCAGCCGCACCGAGTACGTCCGACAGCTCGCCCTGCCGCAACAGGCGGCCGGCGCTCATGATGCCGACGTGCGTAGCCACCTGCTCGATCTCCGCGAGCAGGTGGCTCGAAACCAGCACGGTCGTGCCATCGGCGGCCAGTTCACGCACCAGCGTGCGAACTTCTCGGGTGCCTTGCGGGTCGAGTCCGTTGGTCGGCTCGTCGAGAACGAGGACGTCGCGCGGCCGCAACAACGCGGCCGCGAGTCCGAGCCGCTGCTTCATACCAAGCGAGTAGCGGCGATAGTTCTTTGCGGCCGCGCTAGTGAGCCCGACCCGCTCGATCGCATGAGCGATGCGTCGTGAAGACGTGCGCGGGTCGGTCGTCGGATCGAACGCATCGAGCCGCCGCAGGTTTTGGGTGCCCGTCAAATACGGGTGAAAGGCGGGCCCCTCGATCAGCGTGCCGACGCGCGCGAGCACCTGCCCGGCGCCCGACGGCATCGGTACGCCGAGCAGCTCGATCGACCCGGCATGTGCCGTCATCAGGCCGAGCAGCAAACGGATCGTGGTGGTCTTCCCAGAGCCGTTCGGCCCGAGGAAGCCGTAGATCGCGCCGCGGGGTACCTGCAGGCCGACCTCGTTCACGGCCACGTGGCTGCCGAATCGCCGGGTCAGCCCGACGGTTCGGATCGCGTACGTCGTCGCAGCGTCCGCCGTCTCGTCAGTGACGGCCGCGAGCGCGGTCACAGGCCGTGTCCCGTCGATGCGACCTGCATCAGAGCGGCCTGGTCGACCGCGCCGACGTACACCGTCCCGTCGTCCGCGATGAAGATCGTTGCGAGGGCGCTGTTCACGATGTGACCGCCTGTGACGGGCGTCGAGATCTGGTTCAAGATTCCGAGCGCCGAGCCACGGCCGTCGGGGCTACCGCCGAGGTTCGTGCCGTCCAGCGCGCTGCTCGGCAGCTTGACCACCGCGGTCCAGCCCTTGCCCAACACCGTTGGTTTGCCGGACGACGTGGAGGTGGCATCGCCGGGGCCGCCCCGGAAGGTGCCCTCCTTGTGCGTGGTCAGGTGCGGCCCGGCGACCTTGGGTCCGCCTGCGCCCGCCGCAGGGGTGGTCGATCCCGGGGGCGGCGTGAACTCGAATACGGAGTCGCTCGGCACGTTGAAGCTGACGTCGGTGAAGCCGATCTGCAGCGCTGGCGATGACGCGCCGCGAGCGAAGATCTGCACGCGCAACGGCACGGACGTCGCCGAGTCGACTGCGATTCGCACGCTGCCGATGAGCGATCGCGTGTCCTTCGGTTCGAGGACGAGCTGGTAGGCGGAGCGCCCGGCCACCCGCACGTTGTCGTCGACGGTCACGGTCGTCGTCGGGTCGATCGCCGAAAGTGCCTGTTGCGCAAGCTGTTGTGGCGTCTTCGCCGGGCTCGTTGACATACCGGGCAGGGTCGGCGACCCGCTCGCGACGTCGGTCGACGCAGGCACCTTGTCGTGTGTCACGGTCCGGCCGTCTGATTGGTAGATGTACAAGTCGGTGCCGTTGTGGATGATGTCGCTCTCGGAAAGCTGGCCGAGAAGGGCGATGCGCTGCTTCGTCGGCCCGGCGTACCAGACCCGAATCGTGTGCGACCCGGTGATCAAGTTCTCCACCGAGAGCCCGGAGCCGCCGCCAGCCGGCCCGATGTCGGGCAGCGACGGCAGCCCCAACTTCGCGGTCTCGACGATCGTGCCCGACATTCCGGCGGGATGCGCGTTGTGGACGGCGGCGAGCAGCTGCGCGGCGGTCGCCGGCGCCAGCTTCGGCGTCCCGCTGGCCCGCGCGACGACGGTGGAGGCGAACGAGGCAACCGCGACGGCGGCGGCGACGCCTGCCGGGAGCAGCCAACGGGTAAGGCGCGAAGATCGAGATGAGCCAATCATGACGCCACTATCGGCGGTGCGAGCTCGATTGTCGCCTCGGCGGTGGTCCGCACACAGGTCGCTCACAGGTTGTCCGTGCTACAACCGCAACTGACGCGCAGTCGCGTCGGTGCGGATGCTTCAGGATGGATCGCGGGAGGCCACCAGATGCGCGTACTCGTCGCAGAGGACGAGTCACGGCTCGCCGCCGCGCTAGAGCGTGGTCTGAGCCACGCTGGTTTCGTGGTCGACACGACGGGTGACGGTGCTGCCGCTCTCGAGCTCGCGACTGAGCGCGCGTACGACGTGATCGTGCTCGACATCATGCTGCCGACACTCTCGGGCTACGAGGTGACCCGCCGACTGCGCGCCCAGGGCATCTGGACGCCGATCCTGATTGCGTCCGCGAAGGACGGCGAGTACGACCAGGCAGACGGGCTCGATCTTGGGGCCGACGACTACGTCACCAAGCCGTTCTCGTTCGTGGTGTTTCTAGCCCACGTGCGGGCACTCGTTCGACGCGGTGCACGGCCTCGCCCATCGGTCGTCGAAGCCGGGCGGCTGCGGCTCGACCCGGCCACCCGCACGCTCACGAGCGCGGGCGCTCCGATTGACCTGACGGCGCGCGAGCTGGCCATGCTCGAATACCTGATGCGCAACGTCGACCGCATCGTCACGAAGGAGGAGTTGCTGGCTCACGTGTGGCCGAACAGCGACACCGACGTGAACGCCGTCGAGGTCTACGCGGGCTACCTGCGCCGCAAGCTCGGCCGCGAAATCTTGCAGACCGTGCGCGGTTCGGGCTACCGACTGCACCCGTCGTGACCAGCTCGCCGATTCGCTGGTGGCGGTCGCGGTCGCTGCGGCTTCGGGTGACGGCCGCCGCGACGCTCGTGCTCGCCGTCGGCCTTGCCGTCGGGATCGCCGTCCTGTCAGCACTTTTTGTGCGCAGCAGGGTGGCGGACGTCGACCGCTCGATCCGCGTCGAAGCTGCCACCGTCACGGCGCTCGCGGCGTCGGACTCGCTGCCACAACCGCTGCCGGCGCCGGCCTCGGGGCTGGGGTTCGCGCAGGTGCTCGACGCGACCGGGGCGGTTGTCGCAGCAACGGCTTCGACCAGCAATGTGTTGCCGATGCTCCCTCTTTCCAGGGTGACTACCAAGGCTGGGCATGCGTTCACGGCACACAGCAGCGCGGTAGGGCCGGCCTCGCTCCGGATTGTCGTGGTTCCGGCCACAGTCTCCGGCGCTCGCGGGTACGTCGTCGCAGCAGCGCCATTGACCGACGTTACGACGACATTGAACGCACTGGGTCACGTGCTGGTCATCGCCTTGCCGATCCTCGTGTTGGCTGCCGCTGCCGCGACGTGGGTCGCAATCGGTGCTGCTCTGCACCCCGTCGATCGGTTGCGCGCCGAGGCGGACGCCGTCGAAGCGCGCGACTTCGCGGGCGCCGATCCACCGAGACTCGAGGTTCCCTCGAGTGGCGACGAATTGCGGCGGCTCGCGATGACACTGAACCGGATGCTTGCGCGGCTGCACGGCTCATCGGCACAGCAACGCTCTTTCATCGCCGATGCCGCGCACGAGCTTCGCTCGCCGGTTGCGTCGGTGCGAACGCAACTCGAGGTGGCGCTCGAAGTGCCGACGCAGCCGCACGAGTGGCCGGCCGTCGTGCGGTCGGCGCTGCACGACGTCGAACGGCTTGGCCGTGTTGCTGACGACCTGCTGTTGTTGGCCCGACTCGACAGCGGTGCGGTGGGACCGCCGCGCGAACGCATCGACGTCGCAACGCTCGTCGCGCCGTCACAACTCGGCGACCGGGCAGTGCTCGTCGACACTGGACCCCATGCATGCGTGATAGGTGACGCCAAGAGCTTGCATCGCGTGATCGAGAACCTGATAGCGAATGCGAGCCGGTACGCGCAGTCACGCGTCGCGGTTTGTATCGAAGCGAACGACACTCACGTCGCACTGCATGTGGACGACGACGGGCCGGGAATTCCAGTCGCTGACCGCGAGCGAGCTCTCGAACGATGGGTTCGATTGGACGCCGATCGCAGCCGCGATCGTGGCGGCGCCGGCCTCGGTCTCGCAATCGCGCGCGACATCGCTCGTGCGCATGCCGGCGACGTCGTCCTCACCGAAAGCCCGCTCGGTGGGCTGCGTGCGACGTTGCGCCTGCCACGCGCCGGCTAACGAGGGTTGCCGCACCGTCCGAGGCCGGACGTACGCTCGCGCTATGACCTCTATGCAGCCAAGCCAAGGCGGTTCTGACACCCATACCGCTGAGGCCTTTCTCGCCCTGCACGTGCCGGGGAAGCCACTGTTGATCCCCAATCCGTGGGACGCCGGCTCGGCGCGACTGCTGGTGTGGCTCGGGTTCGAGGCACTCGCGACGACGAGCAGCGGTTCGGCGATGGCACGCGGCCAGCTGGACGGGTCGCTCACCCGCGATCAGGCGCTCGCGCACGCTGCAGCGATCGTCGAAGCGGTCAGCGTGCCCGTCTCGGCAGATCTCGAGAACTGCTTCGCCGACGACCCGGACGGGGTCGCGGCGACCGTGCAGGCGGCGTCGAGCATCGGCCTGGCCGGTTGTTCGATCGAAGACTGGGATGGCAGGCGCATCTATCCGCACGAGGAGGCGGTCGAGCGAGTGCGCGCGGCCGCCGAAGCGGCGCACGGCCAGCAGCGGATCGTTCTGACCGCGCGCGCCGAGAACCACTTGCACGATCGTGACGACCTGGCCGACACGATCATGAGGTTGCAGGCCTATCAGGAAGCGGGAGCAGACGTCCTCTACGCGCCGGGGATAACGGAGCTCTCGCAGATCCGCAGCCTGGTGAGTTCGGTCGAGCGTCCGGTTAACGTGCTGGCGATGGCGTCGACGCCGCCGGTCGCAGAACTCGCAGACGCCGGTGTGGCACGGGTTTCGGTCGGGGGTGCGTTCGCTTTCGCCGCTGCGGGCGCGCTCGTCAACGCGGCGTTGGAGTTGCGAGACAAGGGTACGTACTCGTACGCAGAGTTGTCGGCTACCGGGCGCGCGGCGATCCGCGAGGCGTTCAGCTGAACGAGCAGCGCAACAAGTGGCTGTGCGACGTCCGGGTTCGCCTCGGACGCCGCACAGCCGTGCGTGTTCAGGCGGACGCGAACAGCGGCTCGCCGGTTTCGAGCAGCGTCTTCAGACCGTCGACGACCGTGAGCCAGCCGATTCCGCCGACGCTGCCGGCCGTCTTCGGCGAGGCGTCGAGCTGGTCGTGGGTGACGGTGAGGAGGCACACTCCGCCGTCACGCTCCTCGATTTCCCACGTGATGCGGCTCGCCGGCTCTTCGGCCAGCTCGTCGTCGTAGAGCGAGCGCCACGGCACGACGAGCCGGTGCGGCGGGTCGGATTCGAGGATCATCTCGTCTCCCCACAGCGTGACGCCGTCGGGCGCGTAGTAACGCATGGGTGTTCCGGCTTCGCCCGTCGTGCTGACCAGCGCGCCGTGGAAGTACCGGCTGGTGAACTCGGGCTTGGTGATCGCGTCCCAGATTTGCTGTGCACTGGCGCGAATCAAAACTTGGTAGACCTGAACTGTGGTGGCGGCCTCGGGCCGCGTTGAGGTTTGAGTCATTGCCCCTGCTCCAGTTCGTGCTTGAGGTCGGCGAGCGCGCTGACCTGGCGCTCGGTGTATTTGTCGATCCACCGGTCGTGGATCAGCCGGATCGGCACCGGATTCAGGAAGTGCAGCTTTTCGCGCCCTTGCTTGCGTGTCGTGACAAGCCCCGCGTCTTCGAGCACCTTCAGGTGCTTCATGACACCGAAGCGGGTCATTGCAACCTCCTGCTCCAGCTCTGTGAGCGTGCGGCCGTCGCGCTCGAAGAGCCGATCCAGCAGATGACGACGAGTCGGATCGGCAAGCGCCTTGAACACCTCGTCGTCGTCCACGTCTCGAGCATAGGTGACCGATTGGTCACATGTCAACAGGGGCGGACGGCGGAGCTATGGGGCCAAGGGTTCGGAGGGCAGCCGCGACCGACCGTGCTGTGAGGGGGTCGTGTAACGATGCCGTCTATGCAGGAGCGACTGGACCGCCTGTCGGGCCGCAGGAGGCGGCGGCACCGGGACGCAGCCGACGACCTGTCACGGCTGCCCGATCCAACCTTGGTGCCCGGCGTCGACCGCCTGCCGCAGATCAAGCACATCGTGCTGCTGATGATGGAGAACCACTCGTTCGACAATTACCTCGGTCAACTTGGTAGGGGAGACGGGCTTCCCGATCCGCCACCGGAGAATCCGCGCCGCTCTGGGCCGCCAGTGGCCGCGTTTCACTTCGAAAAGACGACCCAAACCCGTGACGTGCCGTCGCAGAGTTGGCGGTCAAGCCACCTCCAGTTCGACGACGGCCGCAACGACGGTTTTGTCACGAGCATCGAAGACGTCACGCCAAACGCCGACGCGACGCTTGGGATGGGCCATTGGAACGAGACCGACCTACCCTTCTACGCGGGATTGACCCGCACGTTTCCACTCGCTGACCGCTGGTTTTGCTCTTGCCTCGGGCCAACATTCCCCAACCGCCGGTTCTTGATGGCAGCAACGGCCAACGGGCTGATCGACGACATCATCGCGGGGATCGTCGACTACCCGCGCGGCGGCACCATCTTCGATTTGCTCAACAGGTACGGGATTTCGTGGGCGAACTACCATCACGTCCCGCATAACAGACTGCTACGCAAGCGGTTGGGCGGCGGTGGTTTCCTACGTCTGATCCGAAGCCTGAAGCTCGCTGCGGGTCAACTGCTGCCTTTCGTCGAACACCGCGTCCGTGGGGAAATCGACTGCACCGCGAACCTCTATCCTCTCGGACTTTTCCGCAGCATCGGTCACCTCCGCCACATCGATCGCTTTTTCAAGGACGCCGCTAACGGCACGCTGCCGGCGGTCAGCCTCGTCGACCCCGACTTCGCGGCCGGCTCCGAGGAGAACCCGCAGGACATTCAAGTCGGAGAAGGGTTCGCGGCGAGCGTCATCAACGCAGTCATGCACGGCAGAGGCTGGCCGAACACGTTGCTCATCTGGTTCTACGACGAACACGGGGGCTACTACGACCATGTACCGCCTCCGACTGCGGTCGAGCCGGACGACGTCGAGCCGCACAGCCTGCTCGAGACGACCGGTCCCTGGCGCTGGCTTTTGAAACACACATCGGTCTGGCGTACCGCCAAGAAGGTCGACACCGCGCCCGGTCGGTACGACCGCTACGGGTTTCGGGTTCCAGCCGTCGTGGTGTCGCCGTACGCGAAACCAGATTGCGTCTCGTCGACGGTCTTCGACCACACGTCTGCGCTCAAGCTCATCGAGGAGAAGTGGAACCTGCCGCCGTTGACCAGGCGCGACGCGGCCGCCGTCGCGCCCTGGGACATGCTCGACTTCACCGCTGACCCGGCGTTCATCGAGCCGCCGAAACTTCCCGCACCCGCAATGCCCTGGCGGCTATGACCCATCCCGCAGACGCCGGTGTCGCCTTCTGGCCGGCGTGCGCTACTGGACGACGAGCAGGCTGTTGCCCTCGGGATCGCGGAACCAGAACATCGGCGGCACCGGGTCGCCCATACGCATGATCTCGGCGTCGACGTCCACACCGCTTTGCTTCAACTGCGCGTAGTACGCATCGACGTCATCGGTCTGCAAGCTGATGCCGGTTTCGCGGTGGCCCGCCGATGTGCCTTCGGGCGGTGGTGCGAGCGCGATCGTCGTGTCTTGACCTGGGAGCCCGACCTCGATCCAGCGGTACTTGCCGCCGAACGGCAGGTCGACCCGCTTCTCGAAGCCCAGCGTGTCGACGTAGAACGTGAGCGCACGCTCTTGATCCGCCACTGGGATAACGACGTTCGCGACCTTGTTCACACGGGTCTTGGTGCTTGGCATGACGCCCTCCTAGCTGGTGATGACCTACAGCCTCTAGGACGCTCGGGCAAGGGCAGAAGTCATCGGTGCGCGCTTATCTTGATTCATTCAAGAAAATGGGTAAGACTGCGGGAGTGCCTACGACGTCCGAATGCGAGCGCATGTTGCGCGAGGCGGCCTTGCGGGTGACGCGCCCTCGCGTGGCCGTGCTGGGGGCGGTGCATGATCATCCGCACGCCGACACCGATTCGATCATCAATGCTGCGCGTGCCGATCTCGGCGACCTCTCGCATCAGGCCGTGTACGACGTGCTGCGTGTTTTGACGGCCGTTGGTCTGGTGCGGCGCATCGAGCCGGCCGGCTCGGTCGCACGCTACGAGGCGCGGGTCGGCGACAACCACCACCACATCGTCTGCCGCACGTGCGGTTCGATCGCCGACGTCGATTGCCTCGTCGGCTACGCGCCGTGCCTGACCGCCGCCGATGACGCGGGCTACGAGATCGGCGAGGCCGAGGTGACCTTCTGGGGCACCTGCCCCGAGTGTGCAACGGCTACCGGAGGCGCGAGAGCTAGCCAAGCCGACAAGAGCTGAACGAAGCAAAGCAGCGAGACAGGAGAAGCACACCCGTGTCTGAGAGCGAAAACCCAGTAATCCCCTCCCCGACGCCTAAAGCGAGCCGGCCGAGGACGAACCGCGACTGGTGGCCCAACCAGCTGAACCTGCAGGTGCTCCACCAGCACTCGCCACGGTCCAATCCGATGGAGCCCGATTTCAACTACGCCGAGGAATTCAAGAGCCTCGAC
>Ga0157369_10007166_pt1 | contig 12850 bp, 8 predicted proteins | sample C25metaG_FD_113461 | JGI IMG/M metagenome (GOLD analysis project Ga0157369, IMG submission 113461) | Corn rhizosphere microbial communities from Kellogg Biological Station, Michigan, USA - C2-5 metaG | ecosystem: Host-associated > Plants > Roots > Rhizosphere > Soil | place: USA: Michigan...
ACAGCGCCACCACCGGCCGGTCGGCATATTCGGACAGACCGACCAGCGCCAGCGCTTCCTCGACCTTGCGGCCGGCATCCGCGCGCGACATCTTCCGATGCTTCAGCGGATAGATCACGTTCTGCCGCACCGTCATATGCGGCCACACCGCGTAGGACTGGAACACCATGCCGAGGTCGCGCGAGCGCGGCGGCACCAGGATGCCGCGCCCGGGCGACGACACGGTCTTGCCGCCGATCGAAATCTCGCCGCCGGTTGGATGTTCGAGCCCGGCGACGCAGCGCAGCGTCGTGGTCTTGCCGCAGCCGGAGGGGCCGAGCAACACCACGATCTCGCCGGCCGGCACATTGAAGCTGACGCCGTCAATCGCCGGCCGGCCGATCGCGAACTGTTTGCGGAGGTCGGTGACCTCGAGCGTTGCCGTCATGATGTCACCGCGCTCTTCAACGCCCTACTTACTGCCGATAGCCGTAGGTCTTGTCCCAATCCGCGACCCATTGGGCATGCAGCTTGATGTATTGATCCATGTTCGGATACCAGACCTTGACCACCTTGGGATCGAAGCCTTCGGGATAGACCGGCGCGACCTTGAGCGAGGTCAGGTTGCCCTGCTCCTTGATCATGAAGGTCTGGCCTTCCTTCGACAGGCACCAGTTCAGATAAAGCTTTGCCGCATTGGGATGCGCGGCGGTCTTCGGAATGCCGCTCGCATAAGGGTTGGCCGGCACGCCTTCGGGCGGGAAGATCATCTTCACCGGCGCGCCTTCCTTCTGCTTCGGATAGATCGCGTTGTAGAGCAGCGGCCCCACGCCGAACTCGCCGCGCACCAGCGCGTCCGACATCGGCGCGCCCGAAGGATACAGGATCGGATGGGTCGCGGCCTGGTTCTTCCAGTAATCCTCGCCCAGCACCTGGCGCTCGAACATGATGCGGGTCCAGGTCGTGCCGCCGGACTCCGCGAACACCTGAGCAGTCTGCTTGTCATATTCGGGCTTGGTCAGGTCCTTCCAGGTCTTGGGCGGATTCTTCAGGACCTCGGTATTGTAGGCAATCGACCACACCACGGTGACGCGCGGCCAGAACTTTGGCGACACCAACGCGGCCGGATCGTAATCCGCGGCGTTCGGCGGCGTGTAATCCTGGAACAGGTCGGCGAGCGGCAACATCAAGGCTCGGTCGGAATGGTCGACCACGTCGGCGATCAGCTTGCCAGCCGCCGCTTCCGTCTTCACGCGGGTGATGAGCTGGCCGCCCGGCGCACGCACCATCTCGACCTTGATCTCGGGAAAGCGCTTGTTGAACTGCTTGATGACGTCCTGCTCCACCTCGGCGAAATTGGCGGTGTAGAGCACCATCTTGCCTTCGGCCTTTGCCGCGGCGATCAACTCCGGCGAGCCGAAATTCTCTTCGGCCCGCGCGCTCGTGCTACCTAGCGCCAGAGCGAGCGAGACACCCGCGAGCGCAGCAACAAACTTTCCGTTCATGAACACACCTCCCTTTAGTCTCTTTTATTATTTGATCCGTTGCGCAATGCCGCCTTGGGAAGCACTGCGCGCGAGCCAGTTGGCGCCGCCGATGAGAACGCCGAGCAACACCGTCTGCACCAGGCTGAAGGCCGCGGTCTTGCCGACATTGCCGCCTTCGTAATAGTCGAGCAGCAGCACCGACATCACCATGGTGTTGGTGGTGTAGAGAAACAGCGACGAGCCGAGCTCGCGGATCGCGAGCACGAACAGCAGCGTCATCGAGGCGATGACGCCCGGGCGCGCCAGCGGCAGCACCACGGTTCCGATCGTGGCCAGCGGTCCCTTGCCGCAGACCCATGCGGCCTCCTCCAACTCGCGGTGGATCTGCATGAAGGATGTCGAGAGCGATTTCACCGTATCCGGCATGAAGCGCGCGATGAAAGCAAGTGCCAGAATCCAGATGGTGCCGTAGAGTCCGCCGGGAATGCCGATCCAGGCCCAGAGATAGCCGACGCCGATCACGAGTCCCGGGATCGCCACCGGCATCGTCGAAATCAGGTCGATGGCGCGGCGGCCAGGCAAGCGGGTGCGGTGGATGGTATAGCCGATCGCAAAGGCGAGCGTGCCGCCGATGACCGCCGTAATGATGCCGACCTCGACCGCGTTATAGATCGACCTCATGGTCAGCGGGTTGTCGAAGATCGCGTTGAAATGCATCAGCGAATAGGCACGCATGTCGAACAGCGAGGCGACATCGCGGATGAACATGAATTTGCGGAAAGCGGCGACGATCAGCGCCAGCAGCGGCAGCACGACGACCACGAGAAGATAGACTAGCCCGAGCACGAAGGTGAGCCAGCGCCAAGGTCCGAGATCGAGGCTGCGCGGCCGGAACGCCTTGCCCGCAACCGTCGTATAGCTGCGCCCCGAGAGCACCCTCTGCTGCAGATAGACCAGCGCGCCGGTCACCACCATCAGGATGATCGCGACCGCGGCGGCCGTGTTGTAGAGCGGCGGCGACCAGTTGGTGAGCTTGAAGATATAGGTCGTCAGCACGTTGATATTGGCGGGCGCGCCCAGCACCGCCGGCACGCCATAGATGCCGAGCATCACGATGAAGGACAGCAGCATGCCGGAGACGATCGCCGGCATGATCAGCGGAAATGTCACCGTGAACAGCGTCGAGAACGCGCTGGCGCCGGAAATCTCGGCGGCCTCCTCCAGGCTCGGGTCCATGTTGCGCAGCGCTGACGCGGTGAACATGTAGACATACGGCGCGTAATAGATGCCGAAAACGAAGACGAGCCCCCAGAGCGAATAGAAGTCGACACGCCAGTCGAGACCGACCCATTTGAAGGCGGTATTGATCAGTCCCGTTTTCGGCGAGCCCAGGATCGACCATGCGACGCCCGCCACCAGCGGCGGCGCGAACAGCGGCAGGATGCTCGCCGCCGCGATGAAGCCACGGAACGGCGTATTGGTGCGCACCACGATCCAGGAGAACAGCAGCCCGATCGCAACCGCGATCAGCGTTCCCCCGCCGCAGCAAACCAGCGTGTTGAACAACGCGTCCGCCACGTTCGGATTGGTAAGCACGGTCAGGAAATTGCCGACCGAGAGATGTTTCAGGTTCAGGCCGTCGACCACCGGATTGGTGTCGGTCAGCGCGCCGACCAGCAGCGTCAGGACGGGATAGATGACGAGAAAACCGAGGATCGCGAGCAAAAACGTGATCCAGACGCCGGCGAGCGCGCCCCGGCGCCTTCCCTCAACGCCGCTCTGTGCGGCCTCGATGCGCCGGTCCAATACTTGGGCGTCCAACGTGTTTCCCCTGACGACGGAACTTGTATTGATTTGTGACCGTCTTGCGGGGAGCTTAGTCGATCGTTCCGAAAGCGGGAAGTAGCAGAAAGTCGCCAGAACTCGCTTGCGACGTATTGCCCATCTCCTGTGCAGGCGCGAAGGCCGGCCCGAAAGCCAGGCTGGTTTTTACGGCACACCACATCGCATACGCATCATGCATCCGGATGGCTGGGGGCGGCGGCGCCTGCGTAGTACATCGCTCCGACGTGGCGCGTCGGTGCGCCGGAGACGTTCTGGATGCTCGAAAAGACCGCCACGACCGCGCCCGTCGCGGACGGCCTGCCATGGAAAAAGCGGCGCTGGGCGATCGCGGCGATCTTCACCGCGCTGGCGATGTCCTCGCTCGACACCGCGATTGCCAATATCGCGCTGCCCGCGATCTCGACCGACCTGCATGTCAGCCCCGCGGATGTGATCTGGGTCGTCAATGTCTACCAGATCGCGCTGGTGGCAACGCTGCTGCCGCTTGGCGCGCTCGGCGAGATCGTCGGCCATGAGCGGATCTATCTCAGCGGTCTGTTGCTGTTCACCTTGGCTTCGGTCGGCTGTGCGCTGGCCTGGTCGCTGCCGAGCCTGCTGGTCGCACGGACGCTGCAAGGCTTGGGTGCCAGCGGCTGCATGAGCGTGAACACGGCGCTGGTGCGCTTCGTCTATCCGAGCCGGATGCACGGCCGCGGCTTTGGCCATAACGCCCTGGTGGTCGCGACCGCCTTTACGCTGGGACCGAGCATCGCGTCGGGCATCCTGTCGCTTGGACCATGGCCATGGCTGTTCGCGATCAACCTGCCATTTGGCATCGTCGCGTTCCTGATCGGCATCAGGACGCTGCCGTCGCTGCCGCGCCTGAAGCATTCATTCGACTTCCTCGGCGCGGCACTCGCCGCCGCTTGCCTCGGTCTCTTCATCGTCGGCATCGGCGGCGCCGGGCACAAGGCTGCACCGGCGCTGGTGCTGGGTGTGCTGATCGCGGCGCTTGCGATCGGCTGGATATTGACCCTGCGGCATGCCGATCATCCCGCGCCGATATTGCCGATCGATCTGTTCAAACGGCCGCTGTTTGCGCTGTCGGCCGCGACAGCGATCTGCTCATTCGGTGTGCAGGGGCTCTCCTTTGTCGCCCTGCCCTTCTATTTCGAGGACGTGCTCGGACGCTCACAGGTCGAGACCGGTTTCTTCATGACGCCCTGGCCGCTGGTCGTCGCGATCATGGCGCCGATCGGCGGCCGGCTCTCTGACCGCTTCCCCGCCGGCATCCTGGGCGGCATCGGCCTGATCCTGCTCAGTCTCGGCATGGCGCTGCTCGCACTGCTGCCGGCCAATCCGTCGGTCGCCGACATCGTCTGGCGCATGATGGTCTGCGGCTTCGGCTTCGGCTTCTTCCAGACGCCGAACTTGAAAGCGATCATGTCGAGCGCGCCGCCGCATCGCTCGGGCTCCGCCAGCGGAATTGTCGCAACCGCCCGGCTGATCGGACAGACCACGGGGGCAGCGCTGGCGGCGCTCTGCTTCATCCTGGCCGGCCGCGGTGGCGCGGTACTTGCGCTGGCGCTGGGCGCGGGCTTTGCAGGCGTTGGCAGCGTCATGAGCTTTTTGCGTTTGACGGTTGCGCCCCGCGCGTAGCGGCGATCGCGGAAGGCGCTCCACTCCCTCGCCCCGCTCTTCGCGGGACGAGGTGACCGGCACTCAGTTCGTCTTGAAGTCGTCGGTCACGATCGGCCCAAACAGAACCCAGCGCTGGCCGTCGAACTTCATCATCTGGAATTGTTTGTTGATGCGCCAGTCGTCCGGCGTGGTCGAGGTGGTCATGCCGGGCAGCGAGAGGTCGGCAGTGAAGTCCTTGATGTTGGTCGCCTGCTTCATGATATTGGCGCGCGTGAGATCATCGCCGCATTGCTTGAGGATCTGCACGAACAGTTCAGCGGTCCCGTAGCCGTAAGTCGCAATCCCGCTGTTGGCGTCCTCGCCGGGCGCGTATTTCGCCATGAAGGCCTTGTAGCGCTTCATCCCCTCGTCATTGGCCCATTGCGGGTCAAGCGGGTCCTTGCCGTAATTGACCGAGATGATGCCCTTGGCGTTCTCGAGGCCTGCCGGAACCAGGGTCTGGCTGACCGGGGTCGCATTGATGTCGAGAATCTGGACCGGCTTCCAGCCGAGCTCGACAGCCTTCTTGATCGCCTGCGCGCCGAATTTCGGCGTCGTGATGTTGTAGAACAGATCGGCGCCGGACGCCTTCAACTGCACCATCTGCGAGTCGACCGTCGGATCGGACAACTCGTAGGACGCTTCCGAGACGATCATGTTTGCCTTCGCACCCAGCGCGTCCTTCAGCCCCTTGACGTAATCCTTCCCAAGATCGTCGTTCTGATAGAGGATGGCGATCTTCGCGTTCGGATAATTGGCGAGAATGTATTTCGCGTAGATGTGCCCTTCGGACTGGTAGTTGGGATTGAAGGCGATCGTCCACGGGAAATGCTTCGGATCGGTGAAGCGCGTCGCGCCGGTCGAGGCGAGAAGCTGAGGCACCTTCTTCTCGTTCAGATATTTCTGGACCGCGGCGTTCGGCGGCGTGCCGATGATCTGGAAGGTGGTCAGGACCTCGTCACTTTCGACGAGCTTGCGCACCTGCTCGACCGTCTTCGGCGGACTATAGGCATCGTCGTATTGAATGAGATTGATCTTGCGCCCGTTGACCCCGCCCTGCTCGTTGATCATGCGGATATAGGCGGCCTGCACCCGCCCGATGCCGCCATAGGCGGAAGCCGGTCCGCTGAGCGGGATGGTCTGACCGACTTTGATTTCGGTATCGCTCGCGCCGGCGTCGTATTTCTTCTGGGCGAGTGAAGGCGTCGCGACCATCGCGGCGAGCGCCAAGAAGACGACCGCCGTTGACCTGAACAGGCTCATGCGTTTCTCCCCGATATGCAATCGCGGTGCTTTGCCGCGCCGTCATTGGCGAGGCTATACCAGAAAAAGGCCGGGTGAAACGCTCGGAAAGATTCGTGCGGCCGGGTTCCGCACGCACCCGGCGCTTAGATCGCCTGCATGGCCATGAGAACCGCGGCCGAGTCCGTGACCCAGCCGAAGATGCCGCCCTGGGCCTTGATCATTTTCAATCCCGCCTCGTGGAATTCGGGGAAGTAGGAGGCACATCCATCGGAGATGACGACGCAGCGGTAGCCGCGGTCATTGGCCTCGCGCACGGTGGTGTTGACGCAGACCTCCGTGGTCACGCCGCACACCAGCAGATTCTCGATGCCGTATTTGGTGAGCACGTCGCTCATCCCGGTCGCGTAGAACGCGCCCTTGCCGGGCTTGTCGATCACGATCTCGCTTTCGAGCGGATAGAGCTCGGGGATGATGTCGTGACCGGCCTCGCCGCGGATCAGAATCCGGCCCATCGGACCGGGATCGCCGATGCGCAAGGACGGCGCGCCGCGCTCGACCTTGGCCGGCGGCGCGTCCGACACGTCGGGCAGATGGCCTTCGCGGGTGTGGATGACCAGCATGCCCATGTCGCGCGCGGCTTTGAGCACGGCGCCGATCGGCTTCACCGCGCGTGCGAGCTGGCTCACATCATTGCCGAGCGTCTCGCCAAAGCCGCCCGGCTCCATGAAGTCGCGCTGCATGTCGATGATCAGAAGCGCCGTCGTCGACCAGTCGAGATCGATCGGTGCGGGTTCGGCGATGATAGTCGCAGTTGATGTGTAGCTTGAGCTCATCCTCAAATGCCCCGGCGATCGAGCTTTTCAACGAAAGTTCTGCAAGCACCGTGCCATTATATGCAATGCGCGGTGCCGCTGTCAGTCTGCACCGTCATTCCGGGGCGGTCCGCCAGGACCGAACCCGGAATCTGGAAATGGTCCTTCGGACCATCCCGCAATGACGGCGCGCAAGGTTGCCATGCATTATCCCCCGATCGGGCCGCCGATATTGACATTGGCTGCCCATCCTTCTCCACTTGCGCGCCGCTTCGACGAACGACACCTGTCAGCTGCCGTCCGCCAAGAAGACTTCCGGGAGTAACGAAATGACGCTGATGCAGGTAGGGCTGGACGACAAATACGATCTCGAAGCCCGGCGAATCTACCTTTCCGGCGTGCAGGCCTTGGTCCGCTTGCCCATGTTGCAGCGCGAACGCGACCGCGCGGCCGGCCTTAACACGGGCGGCTTCATCTCCGGCTATCGCGGCTCGCCGCTCGGCATGTACGACCACGCGCTGTGGCGCGCGAAGAGCTTCCTGCAAGGCCAGGATATCAATTTCGTTTCCGGCCTGAACGAGGACCTTGCCGCGACCGCGGTCTGGGGCAGCCAGCAGGTCGGGATGTTCCCCGGCGCCAAGGTCGATGGCGTGTTCGGCATCTGGTACGGCAAGGGGCCCGGCGTCGACCGCTCCGTGGATGCGCTCAAGCACGCCAACTCGGCCGGCACCTCGCGCCATGGCGGCGTGCTCGCGCTCGCCGGCGACGATCACGGCTGCCAATCCTCGACTCTGGCCCATCAGAGCGAGCAGGTGTTCGCCGCCGCCCTGATACCCGTGATCAATCCGTCGACCTTGCAGGAATATCTCGATCTCGGCCTCTATGGCTTTGCGCTGTCGCGTTTTTCCGGCTGCTGGGTCGGCTTCAAGGCGATCGGCGAAACGGTGGAAAGCTCGGCCTCGATTGACTCCGATCCCTCGCGGATCCAGGTCGTGTTGCCGACCGACTTCGAGATACCGCCCGGCGGGCTCAACATCCGCTGGCCCGATCCGCCGATGGAGGCCGAGAAGCGGCTGTTCGGACCGAAGATGGAGGCGGTGAAGGCCTTCGTCCGCGCCAACCAGCTCGACAAGATCGTGCTCGATGGCAAGCCGGCGCGGCTCGGCATCATTGCAACCGGCAAGGCCTATCTCGACCTCCGGCAGGCCATGGCCGATCTCGGCATCTCTGATCGCGACGCCGAGCAGCTCGGCCTTCGCATCTACAAGGTCGCGCTGACCTGGCCGCTGGAAGAGAGCGGCGCCAGGCGCTTCGCCGAAGGTCTTCAGGATGTGCTGGTGGTCGAGGAGAAGCGCGGCTTCATCGAAGACCAGCTGATGCGCATTCTCTACAATATCGACGCCAGGAAGCGGCCGACCATCACCGGCAAGCGCGACGAGACCGATGCGCCGCTGCTGCCGAGCGAGGGCGAGCTCAATCCGACCATCGTGGCGTCCGCGCTGGTGGCGCGGCTGCGCCGGCTCGGGCATCAGAGCCCCCTGCTCGAACAGCGCCTCGCCCGCCTCGTCGCCTTCGACCAGCCCGCGCAAGGACACGCGCCGATCTCGCTGCAGCGAACGCCGTTCTTCTGCTCGGGCTGCCCGCACAACACCTCGACCAAACTGCCTGAAGGCAGCCGCGCCATGGCCGGCATCGGCTGCCACGGCATGGCGCTCTCGATCCCCTCGCGCCGTACCGACACCATTACGCATATGGGTGCCGAGGGCGCGAACTGGATCGGGCAAGCGCCCTTCACCAGCGAACAGCACATCTTCCAGAATCTCGGCGACGGTACCTATACCCATTCCGGCCTGCTCGCGATCCGCGCCGCCGCGGTGAGCGGCGTCAACATCACCTACAAGATCCTCTATAACGACGCCGTCGCGATGACTGGCGGCCAGCCGGCCGAAGGTGGTTTCAACGTCGCGCAGATCGCGCATCAGGTCTGGGCCGAGGGTGCCAGGCGTCTTGCGATCGTCTCCGACGATCCCGACAAATATCCCGTCAACTATTTCCCGTCAGGCGCGACCATCCATCATCGCCGCGACATGGACGCGCTGCAACGCGACCTGCGCGAGGTGAAGGGCCTGTCGGTCCTGATCTACGACCAGACCTGCGCGGCCGAGAAGCGCCGCCGCCGCAAGCGCGGGCTCTATCCCGATCCGCCCAAGCGCGTCTTCATCAACGACCTCGTCTGCGAAGGCTGCGGCGACTGCTCGCAGACCTCAAACTGCGTCTCGGTGCAGCCGCTCGAGACCGAATTCGGCCGCAAGCGCCAGATCGACCAGTCCAACTGCAACAAGGACTATTCCTGCGTCGAGGGCTTTTGCCCGAGCTTCGTCACCGTGCATGGCGGCTCGCTCAAGCGGCTGAAGAATGCCGCGATCGATTCCGGCCAGCTCTTTGCCGACCTGCCGCTGCCGACGCCTCCGGCGCTGGACAAGCCCTACAACATCCTCGTCACCGGCATCGGCGGCACCGGCGTCATCACCGTCGGCGCGCTGCTTGGCATGGCCGCGCATGTCGACGGCAAGGGTTGCTCGGCGCTCGACTTCACCGGCCTGTCGCAGAAGAACGGCGCGGTCATGAGCCATGTCCGTATCGCAGCGAAGCCCGAGCAGCTTTCCGCCGTCCGCATCACCAATGGCGGAGCCGACCTCATCCTCGGCTGCGACATGGTGGTGTCGGCCGGGACGACTGCGCTCTCCCGCGTCGATCGCGGCGTGACCAAGGCTTTCGTCAACGCCGATTTGCAGCCGACCGCGAGCTTCGTGCAGAACCCCGACATCGACTTCGAGCTCGGCGCGATGCAGACCACGCTGCGTGATGCCATCGGCGAGCGCAACCTCGAGATCATCGACGCCACCGGGATCGCCTCGGCGCTGCTGGGCGACAGCATCGCGACCAATCCCTTCATGCTCGGCTTTGCCTTCCAGAACGGCGCAATCCCGCTGTCACTGGAGGCCTTGCTCCGCGCCATCGAGATCAACGGCGCCGCGATCGAGATGAACAAGCAGGCCTTCACCTGGGGCCGGCTTGCCGCGCACGACATGTCGCGCGTCAAAAGCGTGATCCAGTTCAAGAGCCGCGCCGGCGCGCCGACAAAGACCCTGGACGAGCAGATCGCGCTACGCGCGGATTTCCTGACGTCGTATCAGGACAAGGCCTATGCCGATCGCTATCGCGCCGCCGTCGACAAGGTGCGCAGCGCCGAGCGCGCTGCGGCCCCCGCCTCGACCGAACTGACCGAAGCGGTCGCGAAAAGCCTGTTCAAGCTGATGGCCTACAAGGACGAATACGAGGTCGCGCGGCTCTTTACCGACGGCTCGTTCGCCAGGAAGCTGTCGGACAAATTCGACGGCGACTTCAAGCTCAAATTCCACCTCGCCCCGCCGATCCTCGCGCAGCGCGACAGCAATGGCCGCCTGATCAAGAAGGAATATGGCGGCTGGATGCTGGCGGCTTTCGGTCTGCTGGCAAAACTGAAATTCCTGCGCGGCACCGCCCTCGATCCCTTCGGCCGCACCGCGGAACGCAAGACCGAGCGCCAGCTCGTCGACGACTACTTCGCGATGATCGACCAGCGCGTGGCGGGCCTGAAGGCCGAGCAGCTTCCGCTACTGGTGAAGATCGCGCGCATGCCCGAAATGATCCGCGGCTACGGCCACATCAAGGAAGAGAACATCAAGAAGGCGGCAGCCGAGAAAGCGAGGCTGGAAGCTGATCTCGAGAACAGCCGGTTTGCGGCGGCAGCGGAGTAGCCATATTCGTCATTGCGAGCGAAGCGAAGCAATCCATCTCACCGTTTGCGGCACTATGGATTGCTTCGTCGCTCTGCTCCTCGCAAATGACGGCCAGCTACTCACCCCGCCGACTTCGCCGGCTTGCGCTCCACCGGATGAATGTCGATCGCACGCAGACGGCCGAGCCGCAGCAGGTCCATCGCCAGCGTCTTTTCGATGCGGTCGCGGTCGAGCACGCGGATCAGGTCGTCGACGCCGTTGATATCGAGGCCGTCGAGCCGGATCACGACATCGCCCGGCAACAGGCCGGCCTTTGCCGCGGGACTATCCGGCTCGATGTTCATCAGCAGTGCGCCCATCTTGTTCTCGACGCCGGCAGCCACCGCATGCCGCCGCGGCACCGGCGCGGTCTGGCCGGAGACGCCGATATAGGCGCGGCGGACATAGCCGTGGCGGATGATCTCCGACAGCACGAATTGCGCGGTGTTGCTCGCGACCGCAAAGCAGATGCCCTGCGCGCCATTGATGATCGCAGTGTTGATGCCGATCACCTGCGCATCCGACGACACCAGCGCGCCGCCGGAATTGCCGGGATTGAGCGCGGCATCGGTCTGGATCACGTCCTCGATAGTGCGGCCCGAGACCGAGCGGATCGAGCGGCCGAGCGCCGACACCACGCCGGCGGTCACCGTCGATTCAAACCCCAGCGGATTGCCGATCGCGACCACAAGCTGGCCGCGGCGCAGCCGCTTGGAATTGCCGAGCGCAGCATAGCGCAATTCGCGCACGCCGTCGGCGCGCAGCAGCGCGAGATCCGTGTCGGGATCGACGCCGAGCACATGCGCATCGGTGTCAAACCCTTCGGTGTCTCGGAGCCTGATCTCCCTGGCCGAGCCGACGACATGGCTGTTGGTCAACACGAGCCCGTCGGGCGAAATCACGATGCCCGAGCCAAGCCCGCCGCGCTCGCGCGCATTGCGCACCTTGGGCCCGGTCTCGACGCGGACGACAGCAGGACCGACACGCTCGGTCACGTCGATGACGGCATTGGAATAGGCGTCCAGCAGCGACTGGTCGTTGCCGGGAGCAGCTTCGTTCGCCGCCGCCGACAGGCCGCCGGCGGCGACATCAGAGGTAAAATCCAACATGGCGAAATTCCTTTGGCCCTGTCAGATGGTTACGCGACAAGGGCGGCGCAAGAGCGCGGCAGAGCCCTCTCTATCCCCTCATCCTGAGGAGCAGCGTTGGCCGCGTCGCGAAGGATGAGGCCGATAGCGGGACCTCATGGTTCGAGACGGCGCGTTCGCGCCTCCTCACCATGAGAATTAGAAAGTTTCGCTAATCCCCCGCGCCGGTCACCCTGGCGCGCTCGGCCTTCACTGTTTCTGCCGATACCGGTGACGCCGCCTCCGGACGATCCTGAGCATCGCCTGGAGAACCATGCGGCCCGACTGTGGCTTCATCCTTCGAGACGCTTGCTTCGCAAGCTCCTCAGGGTGAGGAGAAAGAACCATCGCGCCGCTAGGGCGCGCGCCGCAGGCTGCCGCCGCGTGCCTTGACCGGATCGAGCAGCGACCAGTCGCCTTCGGGCAGCACATGTCCCTTCGGAAACGGCGCGCGCAATTCCAGTCCGAGCGAGCGCAGCACGCGGTCGTCGCGGTAGTAGCATTGCAGGATGACGCGGGCAAGCACCGCCGCCGGCGCGCCACCACTGGCACGGAATTCCGTCACCACGGCTTCGCGTTTGGCCTCGTCGAGATCGGCAAGCGGCTTGCCGGCGAGCTTTGCGATGTGATCGAGCGCGGTGGCCATCATCTTCGTGTCACGGCCAAGCGTCGCGAGAATGTCGCCCTGGATCGCGGCGTCATCGGCGCCCGGCACTTTGTATTCATCGCTCTCGAGGATCATCATGCCGGCAATGACGCGCAAATCGTCGCGCTGCGCGGCGGTGAGAGATTTTTCGACAATCATTGAAAAGTCCTCAATCGAAGAGATTGGCGAGGCGCTGCTTCATCTGGTCGGCGACGTAGAGCGCGATGGC
>Ga0157369_10007167_pt1 | contig 12849 bp, 11 predicted proteins | sample C25metaG_FD_113461 | JGI IMG/M metagenome (GOLD analysis project Ga0157369, IMG submission 113461) | Corn rhizosphere microbial communities from Kellogg Biological Station, Michigan, USA - C2-5 metaG | ecosystem: Host-associated > Plants > Roots > Rhizosphere > Soil | place: USA: Michigan...
ACAAAGGACAGATCCGGCCGGCCGCGGATCCCGGTGCCGGCGCCCATCACCGTCGCGGCAAGCCTCGCATCGCCCTCGTCCAGCGCCAGCTCCGCGAGGCCGACCAGGGCCTGCGCCACGACCGGCGCGTCGTACGAGGACACCGCGAGCTCGACCGCCCGGCGGTGGTGCTGGCGGGCGGCGTCGACGTCCCCGCGCGCGGACTCCAGGAAGCCGCGCGAGGTGGCCACCATCGACTGGAGCTGTGGCGCCACGCCGTGGTCGGGCAGCAGCTCCTCGGCCCGGTCGGCGAACTCGGCCGCCAGCGCCAGGTCGCCCTGCCACCGGGCCACGTCACTCGCGACATGCGCCATCCGGCCCCGCACGTGCGGTACCCCCAGCCGCTGCGCGACCCGGTCGGCCTGCGCCAACTCGGCGTGCGCCCGGCTGTGCTGGCCGTCGGCCCACAGCAGCTGTAGCTGCTTGACCCGCAGCTCGACCTCGTCCTCGGGCGCACCCAACTCGACAATGTCGCGCACCGCCTCGCCGTTGTGCGCGATGGCGGTACTCAGGTCGCCGCGCCAACCGGCGAGCATGGCCAGCGACGTGAGCGTGAAGGACGAGGCCCACCGCTCGCCGAGTGACCGGAAGATCGCCAGCGCGCGGTGGAAGTCCACCTCGGCCTCGGCGTGCAGGCGGCCGAAGTTGAGCAGCACGTGCGCGCGCATCACCAGGGAGATCCCCCGGATCCACGGGTCCGGGTCGTCGACGGGCAGCCGCACCTCCGTCACCGAGCCCAGCGGTCCCGACATGAACGAGAGGAAGGTGACGTAGAGCGGCTCGACCAGCCGCAGTACCGGCAGTTCCGGGTCCGGTATCCCGCGGACCAGGTCGGCCGCCGCCTCGAACCACGGCAGCGCCCGGGAGACGTCGTGCGTACCGTCGATGGCCAGCATCGCGCCCATCGTGTACGCCGTGGCCAGCTCCTCCCGCCCGGCCTGGTTGTCCGGCTCCCCCGTCGCCTTCGCGGCGTCGAGCGCCGCGGCGCACAGCTCCGTGGCCTCGGCCCGGTGCCCGCGCAGCCACCAGTACCAGGCGAGCGACGCGGCCAGGCTGACCGCCGTGCCGGCATCCCCGACCGCGACCGCGCCGCGCAGGGCCGCGTTGAAGTTGTCGTGGTCGGCGCTGATGCGCGCCAGGGCGTCGAGTTGGCCGGCGCCGACCAGGTCGAACCGCTTGCCCATGGCGAAGGCGAGGAAGTAGGCGGCGTGGGCTGCGCGCAGCCACTCCCGCTCCCCCGCCTCGTCGAGCTTCATCTGCCCGTACGCGCGGATGGTCTCCAGCAGGTGGTACCGCGGCTCGGGCGCGTCGTCGCGGATACCGACCAGGGACTTGTCCACCAGACCGGCCAGCGCGTCCAGTACCCGCTCGGCCGGCAGCCCGTCGCCGGCGCAGACACCCTCGACGGCGGGCAGCGTCGCGCCGCCGCTGAACACCGACAGCCGGCGCAGCAGCGCCCGCTCCGCCTCGTCGAGCAGGTCCCAGCTCCAGTCGACCACCGCGCGCAGCGTCTGGTGGCGGGGCAGCGCCGTGCGACTGCCGCCGGTCAGCACCGCGAACCGGTCGTCCAGCCGCGCGGCCAACTGCTCGGGCGTCATCGCGCGCAGCCGGGCGGCGGCCAGCTCGATGGCGAGCGGCATGCCGTCCAGCGCGCGGCAGATCCGCACCACGGCGTCGGCGTTGTCGGCGGTGACGGCGAACCCGGGGCGTACCAGGGCGGCCCGCTCGACCAGCAGGCGCACCGCCGGGTACCGGGACAGTTCGCCGGGGGACGACGTCGCCAGCACCGGCAGGGCCAGCGGCTCGACCGGCCACAGCGCCTCGCCGGTGACACCGAGCGGCTCCCGGCTGGTCGCCAGGATCCGGATGCCCGGGCAGGCGCCGAGGATCGTGTCGGCCAGCCGTGCGGCGGTGCCGATCAGGTGCTCGCAGTTGTCGAGGACCAGCAGCGCCTCGCGGTGCGACAGCGCGGCGATCAGCCGCTGGGTGACGTCGGCGACCGGCTCCGTAGCGGCCGGGGCCCCGGGCCGGGCGAGCGCCCGGTCGCGTACCCCCAGGGCGGCGAGCACGGCCGGTACCACATCGGTCGGGTCGGCGATCGGCGCCAGCTCGACCATCCAGGCGCCGTCGGGCATGGTGCCCACCCGCAGCCGCGCGGCGTGCGCGGCGAGCCTCGTCTTGCCCGCCCCGCCGGGTCCGGTCAGCGTGGCCAGCCGCGCGGATGACAGCAGCGCCTCCACGCCGGCGAGGTCGCTCTCCCGGCCGACGAAGCTGCTGATCTCCGCGCGCAGGTTGGTCGGGCCGACCGGATCGGCGGCCCCGGCTGTGGCGCCGGGCGGCGTTTCGGCGACGCCGGGCGGGCCGGCATCGGGCGCGGCGTTGCCGGGCAGGTCCGCCTCGGGCGGCCCGGCCGCGCGGAGGATGCGCAGGTGCTCGGCGGCGAGGTCGGCGCCCGGCTCCACACCCAACTCCTCGGCGAGCCGAGTGCGGGCCCGCTCGTAGACGGCCAGCGCGCGGCCCCGGTCGCCGCTGGCGTGCAGCGCCCGGATCAGCAGCTTCACCAGCGGCTCGCGCAGCGGGTGATCGGCGACCAGCCCCTCCAGCTCGGCGACCAGCCCGCCCCAGCCCGCCGCCGGCGCGGTATCGCAGCGCAGCTCCGCGTCGATCCGCTCCTGCTGCGCGGCCAGCCGCAGCTCGTCCAGGCGGGCGATGGCGGCCCGGGCGAACTCCGCCTCCGCCGCGTCGGCGAGCGCCGGTCCGCGCCACAGTGCCAGCGCGGTGCGCAGGGTCGCGGCGGCCTGCGCGGGCGCGGTCGGCGAGGCGGACCGGCCGGCGGCGACCAGCCGTTCGAAGCGCCGTACGTCGACGGCGTCCGGGTCGATGTCGAGCAGGTAGCCGTTGGCGCGGTTGGCGACCTCGATCCCGGGCAGCGCCCGGCGCAACCGGGACACCAGGGACTGGATCGCGTTGCCGGGCTCGACCGGCGGTTCGTCGCCCCAGACGGCGGCGGCCAGGTAGCCGGCGGTCACCACCCGGCGCGGGTGCAGCGCGAGCGCGATCAGCAACTGGCGCAGTCGCGTGCCGGAGACGGCGAGTGGCTCGCCGCCGTCCGTCCGGACCTCGAGCGGCCCGAGCATCGCGATCTGCATGCGCTCGATTCTGCCCGCTGGGTGCGACCGGATGTCGCCGGCCACGTCAGAGCGGGGTCGCCGTGCGCGCCTCCTACTTCTCCACGAAGACGATGTCCAGCACGTCCGGGCCGAACGCGACGAAGCTGTTGCGCTGCTCCAGCAGGGCGGCCAGGCACACCTCCACGCCGCCGGGCAACACGACCATGTCGTTCTCCTGCCGGCTGCCCGCGTTGTTGGCCCGCAGCCAGTCCGAGAGGTTGCCGTGGAACCCGGTCGCCACGTCCTTGAGGTAGTCCGTGGCCCGGCGGAACAGCTTCGGCAGGATCAGCTGGCCCTGCGGGCCGATCGAGTCCCGGTCGACGAGCTGGAACAGCGCGGTCTGGTCGACCGCCCAGACGCCGGCCTTCTCCTGCCTGGCCTCGGCGGCCAGCTCCCGCAGGTGCGTCACGTGCGCCGCGGGCGTCGAGCTGTAGAACGTCGGGTACGCCACGCCGGCGCCCATCGCGTGGGCGTTGACGGTGCGGTCCAGTACGGCCGTGGTGACGTGGGTCCAGGAGCCGTTCTGCGGCAGCCGCCCGCCGCCCACGTGAAGGTACGAGATGGGCCGACCGTTGGGGTCGGACGCCTTGCTGTAGATCACCGCCCGTACCGAGTCGGGCGACGCGGAGGTGACCGTGGTGGATCCCGGCCGGTAGGTGATGTCGCGGAAGCCGAGCTGCTGCATCAGCCAGTCCCGGGCGGTGTCGCCGTCGGGCTGCGCCGCCGCGCCGTAGTGCAGCTCCGGCGCGTCGATCGCCTCCAACCGCAGCTGTACGCTGCCGTCGCGCGGCGACCGCCGGATCTTGTACCCGCGCTGCAGGCAGGCGAACAGCGAAGGATCGTCGGCGAGGAAACGCACCGAGTCGCCGTCCGGCTCGTACCCGACGATGACCAGACGGCCGTGGATGGCCAGCAGGTACGGCGATGACATGGCCCGAGTCTGCGACAGAGGCCCAGGTCGCGCGGGTGCATTCCACCGTTTTCGACCACACGTGCTGCGCTCAGCTCCGGCTGCGCTCAGTCGGGAAGCATCGGTACCACCATGCCCTGATCCCGGCCGAGCAGCGCGGCCCGGCCGACCGACGCTGAGCCGAACCGCTCCCGTACCGCGTCCAGCGCGGCGTCCAGCTCCTCCCCCGCCGCGCGGTCGAACGGCAGTGTCAACTGGACCGCGCCCCCGTCCTCCAGATTGCCCACCGCGATGCCCACCAGCGTCACGCCCTGCCGCTGGATGATCGGCAGCGCGGCGGCCAGCAGCCGGCGGCCCGCCTCCAGGATGGTCTGGGTGTGGCAGCTGGCCCGTGGCAGCGTGTGCGATCGCGTGGCCCGGGTGAAGTCGTCGAAGCGCAGCCGGAGCGTGACGGTGCGGCCGACCCGTTGCGCCGCGCGCATCCGCCGCGCCACCCGGTCGACCAGCCCGGCGAGGATCGCGTCGAGATCCTCGGGCGTCCTACGGCCCCGGCCGAGGGCGTGCTGCGAGCCGATCGAGCCGCGCCTGCGCCCGACCTGGACCGGCCGGGGATCCCGGTTGTGCGCGAGCGCGTGCAGGTGCCGGCCGGCCGCCTGGCCGAGCATCGAGATCAGCGCCGCCTCGCCGAGCCCGGCCACCTTGCCCACCGTGCGGATCCCGCGGGCGTGCAGCTTGGCCGCCGTGACGGGCCCGACGCCCCACAGCCGCTCGACCGGCAACGGGTGCAGGAAGGCCAGCTCCGCGTCTGCCGGCACCAGCAGCAGGCCATCCGGCTTGGCCACGCCGCTGGCCACCTTGGCCAGGAACTTGGTGCGGGCGATGCCGACCGTGATGGGCAGGCCGACCCGGTCGCGTACCTGCGCGCGCAGCCGTGCGGCGATCTCTACGGGCGGGCCGTCGATGCGGTGCAGCCCGCCGACGTCCAGGAAGGCCTCGTCGATGGACAGGCCCTCGACGACCGGCGTGATGGAGCGGAACACCTCGAAGACGGTCTTGCTCGCGGCCGAGTACGCCGACATCCGCGGCGACACGACGACCGCTCCCGGGCACAGCTGCCGCGCCTGCCGCCCGCCCATCGCGGTGCGCACCCCGCACCTCTTCGCCTCGTAGCTGGCCGCGAGCACGACGCCGGCGCCGACGATGACCGGTCGGCCGCGCAACCGCGGATCGTCGCGCTGCTCGACGGAGGCGTAGAACGCGTCGAGGTCCGCGTGCAGGATGCTCGCGTTCGTCCGAGGCGTCCCCAGGGACATGACTCAGGTTAGCACATCTGTGCTAATTCCTCGAATTCTACGGGCGGCTCGGCAGTTGGGTGGGACGCCGCCGGTGCGTCTCCCCGGGTAGAAGATCTTGGTCAGCTTCCACATCGAGGTAGCACGTGCACGTCCCCGTGTACTGTCGCGACACTCCGTTCGCCCTGCCGCCGCAACAGTGGCGGTCGACCGGCCGTCGGCTCATACACTGATCCGCCATGTCCACCTACGCGCGACGTTCGGCCCGGGTGTTGCTGATCGACGCCTCCGACCGCCTTCTCCTGATCCGCTCCTTGCACATCTCCGGCCAATCCGAGAGCGGACACGTCTGGTTGACCCCAGGCGGCGGTATCGAACGCGGCGAAGACCTGGCCACCGCCGCGGTGCGCGAGCTACACGAGGAGATCGGTCTGCACGCTGATCCGGCCGACCTCCGACACGTCGCCTACACCACCGGCCACGCAGACCTCGGCTGGGCGAATGGACTGTTCCGCGACGACTTTCTGCTCCACCGGGTAACCAGCCACGAGGTCGACATCACCAACCAGACCGACCTCGAACGCGGACATTACGGCGGCCACCGCTGGTGGACACCTGCCGATCTAGCCACCACCACCGAGACCATCTACCCCAGGCAACTTGCCAACCTCCTGCACGGACTGCTCGCCGGCCAGTTCCCCGTCCAGCCCATCGAGCTCCCCTGGCACCACTGACACTCATCGAACATCGGTCGATATGGTCTGCCCAGACCCACCCATAGCAACTGAGGAATTACCGTCCGAGCGAGCGGCGCCCGTCAACTACTACGAGCGCGACGGTCGCGCGCCTGTTCCAACTCCTCGGGTTTGACCGGTGACTTGCCCGTTGGCGCCATGGGCGCGGCCCGGGACCCCTGGCGGACGGCTCTGGCGACCTTCACCGAGCGCGACCATCCGGACACGGAACAGGTCCGGGCCCGGCTCCGCGACGCACCCTGATCGTCGCTCCAACTCCGCGCGGCCGGTATGCGCACGGCGGACTTCGGCCAAATCCGGGTCGGGTGCAATGCTGCCGGGGCCTCGACACGTGTACATCCGGAACCTCAGGAGGTGGAGCTTGACGTATGAGGAGTTCGCCGCGGCCCGACTGCTGTCGCTGCTCCGGTACGCGACGATGCTCACCGGTGACTCTCATCTCGCCGGCGACCTGGTGCAGGACGTGATGGTCAAGGTGCAGGTGCGGTGGCGCAGGGTGGCCGCGGCGACGGTACCGGAACTCTATGTGCGGCGAATGGTCACCAACGCGTACCTGGACTGGCGCCGAACCGGTTGGTGGCGACTGAACGTCCTGTGGGCGCGACCGGAGGACGCGGCGAGCGGGCACGGGTCGGCTGACCATGCCGACCAGTCGGCGGACCGGGACCAGTTGTGGACCTTGTTGCGATCGTTGCCGCACCGGCAACGCGCGGCTCTCGTGTTGCGCTACTACGAGGATCTGAGCGACGCCGACGTGGCCGAGGTTCTCGACTGCGCCGTCGGCACCGTACGTTCGCTCATCTCCCGCGGGCTGGCCGCCCTACGCTCATCGATGGTCGCCGATTCACAGCACGAGGCGATGGAGGCACGGAAATGGTAGATGTCGAAGGCGAACTGCGCCGCACCTTTCAACGCCACGAGCACCTCGTACCGGACCCGGCCGCCCTGCGCCCCGCCATCGCCGCGGCCGCGAGCCGTCGCCGTGTCCATCGCCGCGTCCTGGGCGCGAGCGGTCTGGCCGTACTCGTGCTCGTCGCGCTGGCGATCCCCACGGGACTCCGAGCCTGGAGCGGTCACACGGCTTCGCTCCTACCGCTGGCGTCCACCAACCCGGCCCCGCTCAAGGGCCGGCCGCTGAACTACCTCATCGCCGGCCTTGACGACTTCGGCCTCGCGGAAGGCTCGACAACCGATTCCGCCGATACCGTCATGGTCGCTCACGTACCGGCCGACCGCAGTCGGCTCTACCTGATCACGATCCCCCGCGACACCTGGGTCGACGACGGATCCGGCAAACAGCTCAAGCTGAACCGCGCGTACGCCGCCGGCGGGTTCGCGGAACTGGCCCGCGCGGTGGGCGGGATGACCGGACTCACCTTTGACGGCGCGGCAACGATCGGCCTGTCGGGCCTGTCCAGGCTCACCGACGCGATCGGCGGTGTCGACTTCTGCGTCGAATACCCGGTTATCTCCTCTCACACCGGCCAACGGTTCGATGCGGGCTGCCGCCACTTCACCGGCGCGCAGGCGACCGACTACCTCCGCGAGCGGATCAATTTCAGCAACGTTCCGGCCACCGACCCCGCCAACGGGTTCGGCGCGATCATCCGGGACCGCCATCAGGTGGACTACCTTCGGGCGGTACTGACCAAGCTGACCGCCGGCAGCACCCTGACCGACGCCACGAAACTCGCCCGTCTGCTCGGCACGTCCGGTACCGGGCTCGTCGTGGACACCCATGGCGTACCGCCCCTCGAAGTCGCAACGGCGGTGCGCCCGGCGATGCACGACGTGGTCGGCATCGGCGCTCCGTCCGGCGAGATCGTCAACCATGACGGCTTCTTAGGCTTCGCCAGTCCCCCCGAGGCCGCCCAACTCTTCGCGGCGGTTCGGACCGACCAGCTGAGGTCGTGGCTCACCGCACATCCCGACGTACTCATGCCGCACTGACGGTCCGCTAGGTTGCGGTTCCCGCACGTACGCGTGCTGATCCCTCAGAAGACGTACCGGCAGTAGAGGCGCTCGCCGCGGCCGCCGGCCTGTCGGGCGAGGTCCGTCAGGGCGGCGAGAAGCGTGGCGAGCCCGTCCTCGCCGCTCCCATCGAACTCTGCGTCAGCCCACCGCCGCGCCACTTCGGGCAGTGCGGGCGCGTCGAGCGACGCGAACGCGTCGCGGAGGGTGTCCGTCATCGACAGCACGATGCAACCGTCCATCTCGTCGGGCGAGGGCGCGACGAGGGCATCGTGCCGGGGATCGGCGACCACGTCGTCGTACGGCCGGCCGGTGAGGAACTCCTCGAGGCGCGCGAAGGGGTGGGCGGCGTCGAGGCGCTTGCTCTGTACAAGGAGCACGCCGGATCCAGCGGTCTCCACCCGGGGCCGGCTAGCCTGCTCGGGAGCTTCCTTGTACAGAGCCTTGTTCGCCGCAACGTCCTGGGGCGTGAGATCGAGCAGCCCCGGCTGACCGTCGACGTACTCGGCACCCGTCGCGGCCGCATCGTCAGAAGCCGCGGCGAAGTAGTCGGCCAGGACAGACATCCCGCCATCCTGCCACCGTCACGTCATGCGCTGCACGTAAGGAGCCCGCCACTCCGGCGAGGGGTCCGAGCCCAGGCACGACCAGTACTCCCGACCGTCGACGATCCTCGCGTCCCGTACCGTCCAGAACGACGCCACCCGGTGAACCCCCATCGTCTCGTGGGGGACTTCCACCTCGGACACCACGACCTCGCCGTCCGCCACGATCCGGAGCACATCGATCGCCCATCCCTCCGGGTACTCCGCGTTGATTCGCACGTAGTTCGCGCGACCCACGATCCGCTCGGCGCTGACCGGCCACTCCACAACCAGGTCGTCAGCCAGCAACTCGCGGACTCCGGCCCAGTCCCGGGACTGCATCCGGTCCCACAACTCCCGAACAACCGTCGTCGGTTCCATGCGCGGATCCTGACAGGCACCCCCGACAAATACCCGGTGGCCGTGGACGCTGGTGTACTACGTCAAGACGCTCTAGGCGACGGGATGGGAGCCCGGCGTGTGGCCGAAGGTACGCCGGAACACGTCGATGAACGCGCTTGCCGACGACCAACCGCACCGGTGGGCCACCGTCGTCACCGGTACCCGCTCGGCCAGCAGCACCAGGGCGCTGTGCAACCGCAACTGGGTACGCCACTGCGGGAACGTCATGCCGAGGTCGGTGCGGAACATGCGGGACAGCGTACGGTCGCTCGCACCCACCTCCCGGCCCAGTTGGGCGAGCGTACGATCGTCGGCCGGGTCGGCGCGCAGGATGTCGCAGAGCGTTCGCAGCAACGGCGAGGCCGGCGCGGGCAGGTGCAGCGGCTGCAGCGGCGAGGCCCGCAACTGGTCGAGCAGTACCGCGCGCAGGCGCCCGCGTTCGGGGCCGTCCTCGTCCGGAGCGCGGGTGTACGTGATGATCAGCTCGCGCAGCAGCGGACCGACGGCGAGCACGGTCGGCGTGTCCAGGCCGAGCGGGTTGTCGGTCGCGGGCAGCCCCACGAGGTGCAGTTCGAGTTCGCCGTGGGCCTGGTGGGCGTGCACCGTACCGGCCGGTACCCAGACCGCGCGGTTGCCCGGCGCGACCCAGGAACCCGCGTCGGTGCTGACCGTCACGACTCCCCGACCGGCGTAGACGATCTGGTGGTCGTCGTGCCGATGGGCGTCGATCGGCGTACCGGGCGTGAGCCGCCGGGTGTGCGTCGGGGCAACGGGCAGGTGGCGGATTTTCGTCATCACTAGGCAGATTATCGGAAGTGCGACACGGTACCGGGCTCGGACGATGACGGAGTGCGGAGGAATGCATCGATCGCGCTGCTGTCCGCCGGGCACGCCTGCGTCGACGTCTACCAGGGCTCCGTCGCGGCCCTGGTGCCGTTCTTCGTCGCCGAGCGGGCGTACAGCTACGCCGCCGCCTCCGGCATCGTGCTGGCAGCGTCGCTGCTGTCGTCGGTGGCACAGCCGGCCTTCGGTGCCCTGACCGATCGCTGGGCGACGCCCTGGCTGCTCCCGCTCAGCACGCTGCTGAGCGGCGTGGGCATCGCGCTGAGCGGGGTGGGCGGCCGGTACGCGCTGACGCTGGTGTCCGTCGCGGTCTCCGGGGTCGGCGTGGCCGCGTACCATCCCGAGTCGGCCCGGGTCGCCCGGCTGGCCAGTCGGGGCAGCCACAGCGCGATGGGCTGGTTCTCGCTGGGCGGCTCCCTCGGCTTCGCGGCGGCCCCGCTCCTGGTCGCCGCCGTCGTCGCCACCGGCGGGCTCCGCCTGACACCGCTGCTCGTGCTCCCGGCGCTGGCCGGCGCCGCGCTGTGCCTGCTTGTCCTGGGTACGCCGGGACAGCGGCGAGCCGCGACGTCCGGTACCCCGGTGGCGGCCGCGCGCGACGACAGGGCGTCCTTCGTGAGGCTGGCGCTGGCCGTGGTGTTCCGTTCGATCGTCTACATAGGACTGAGCACCTTCATCTCGCTCTACGCCAAGCAGCGCATGCACGGCAGCACCGCGGCGGGTACCGCGGCCCTGTTCGTGCTCTATCTCGGCGGCGCGGTCGGCTCGGTGCTGGGCGGCATGCTGGCCAACCGCTGGGGCCGGGTCACGGTCGTGCGCTGGTCGTACCTGATCGCCATCGGTGCCGTCGCGGGCGTGGTGTTCGTACCGGGCCCCGCCCTGTACCTGTTCGTGGCGCTGACCTCGGCGGTCCTGTACGTGCCCTTCTCGCTCCAGGTCACGCTCGGCCAGGACTACCTGCCCTCCCGGGTCGGTACGGCGAGCGGGATCACCCTCGGACTGACCGTCAGCGTCGGCGGTCTGGTCAGCCCGCTCATCGGCGGCCTCGCCGACGCGACCTCACTGCGCACGGCCCTGGCACCACTGGTACTGGTACCGGTGGTCAGCTGGCTGCTGGTGCGCTCCCTGCCCGAACCCGTCGCCCCACCGCCCCCGGCCGCGGTGCGACCGTCCGCCACCGACGAGGTGGTCCGGGGCTGAACCCGTCGGGCCGGACCGCTTACGCTGCCCGTCATGACCGATGGGACGGAGCCCGCGATCCGGGCGTCCAACCGCGAGCGCGAGGCGGTCATCGCCCGGCTCAACGCCGCCGTCGGCGAGGGCCGGCTCGACATCGAAGAGTTCAGTGAACGGGTCGAGGTGGCGTACGCCTCGCGTACCCGGCAGGAGCTGGAGCCGCTCACCGGCTCCGTCAGCTCCGGGTCCGGTACGTCACGCAGTCGGCCAGCTCGTGGCCCGGCGCCACCTGGATCGCGGGGGCGTGGCACTCGAGTTCCCGGTTGTACGTGCAGTCCGTCCGCTTGCACGCGCCGACGCTCGCGACCAGGTCGAGGCCGCCCTTGTCGTCGGTGGCGAAGAACGTGTCGCAGCTGGCGTGACCCGCGCCCCCGATGGTGATCGCGAACGCGTGGCAGCCGTCGTGGTTGTACCCGCACTGCGTGGCGTCGCAGGTCTGCACCCGCGGCAACTGCATGGTCTGAACCATGATCCTCAGGGTACCGGCGGAACCGGGCGACTCAGCCCGGTTCCGCCGAATCGCCACCCGGTTGGACCAACCCCGTCTCGTAGGCCAGCACCACCGCCTGCACCCGGTCGCGCAGGTTGAGCTTGCCGAGGATGCGGGTCACGTGGGTCTTCACGGTGGCCTCGCTGAGCCCCAACCGGGTGGCCAGCTCCTGGTTGCTCAGCCCGCCGGCCAGCAGCGCGAGCACCTCCCGTTCGCGGGGCGTGAGGGTGGCCAGCTCGCGATGCGCCTGGAGGCTGCCGGCCGGCCGGGCGAAGCGGGCCACCAGCCGCCGGGTGATCGCCGGCGCCAGCAGCGCGTCCCCGTCGCGCACCAGGCGTACCGCGTTGACCAGGTGGTCGGGCGTGACGTCCTTGAGCAGGAAGCCGCTGGCTCCCGCGGCGAGCGCGGCGTACACGTACTGGTCGAGGTCGAACGTGGTGAGGATGATGATGCGCAGCGGCTCGCCGTCGGCGTTGGCCGGGCGCTCGGCGAGGATCCGGCGGGTGGCCTCCAGACCGTCCAGCTCCGGCATGCGGATGTCCATCAGGACCACATCCGGGCGGTACCGGCGGACCGCGGCGATCGCGGCGAGACCGTCGGTCGCGTCGCCCACGACGTCGATGCCGGCCGACTGCAGGATCATCGCGAACCCCGTGCGCACCAGCGCCTGATCGTCCACGATCAGCACCCGGGGACTCATGAGCTCTCCAAGGGGATGCGGGCGCGGACGCGGAAGCCGCCGCCGACGCGGCGCCCCGCCTCCAGGGTGCCCTGGTAGAGGCCGAGCCGCTCGGCCAGCCCGATCAGCCCGGTACCGGTACCGGCGGCGGTCGGGGGCACCGGGGCGGCGGTACCGTCGTCGGTCACCTCGATGACCAGCGCGTCGCCGTCCAGGCCCACCACCACCTCCGTGCGCGCACCCGGCGCGTACCGCAACGCGTTGGTCAGCGCCTCCTGGACCACGCGGTAGGCAGCGAGGTCGACGCCGCCGGGCAGCTCGACCGGCGCGACCCGGGCGGTCACCGGCTGGCCGGCGGCGCGCACGGTGGCGACCAGCGCGTCCAACTGGTCGAGCCCCGGCTGCGGCCGCAGCGGCACGTTGTCCACTGTGGACTGTGAGCCGCACCCGGCGCCGGGCGGCGCCGGCGGCGACTGCTGCG
>Ga0157369_10007168_pt1 | contig 12848 bp, 11 predicted proteins | sample C25metaG_FD_113461 | JGI IMG/M metagenome (GOLD analysis project Ga0157369, IMG submission 113461) | Corn rhizosphere microbial communities from Kellogg Biological Station, Michigan, USA - C2-5 metaG | ecosystem: Host-associated > Plants > Roots > Rhizosphere > Soil | place: USA: Michigan...
AAGAGCGTCGACCACTCTTGGACGACGCCGAGAAAAATGCCCCCGGCGAGTGCGCCGTACGGGTTCCCTGCCCCACCGATCAGCACCGCAGCGAACAGCGGGAGCAACAGAGCAAAACCGAACTCCGGCGTGAACGCACCGGTTGAGGCGACGTAGAACACCCCTGCGAGCCCGGCAAGCCCGCCGCCGAATGCCCACACGCTGAGCACGAGCCGTCGACTGTTCAGGCCGCTCGTCTCGGCCAAGTCGACGTTGTCGGCAAGCGCGCGCATCTGCTTGCCCGTCCGTGTGTACCTGAGGAGGACACCGACGACGACGAGAATGACCCACGACACGAGCATCGTGGCGGCAATCGTCTTCCCGATCGTGACGCCGTGGCCGAGCTTGTACGACGAGATGACGTTGATCTGGAGCGTCTGAAGGTCGGGACCCTTGAAGAACTCGATCGTGTACCGGATCAGGAAGGCCAGCCCGATCGTCGTGAGAATCAGCTCGAGCGATCCGACACCGCGACGGCGCAACGGTCCCCAAAGGCCGAGTTCCAGCAGCACGGAAAGGAGCGCCGTCGTCGCAATCGCGAACAACGCGGCTGCGACGATCCCCGCGTGGAGCGTGGTGTCGACGTAGAGTCCCATATACGCGCCGAAGGTCAGGAAATCACCGTGCGCGAAGTTGATCAGGCGAAGGATTCCGTAGACGAACGTCAGTCCCACGGCAGCTAGCGCCAGGTACGAGCCGGCGACGAGCCCGTTGAGCGTCGTCTGCAAGACACGCGACGCACCTTTGTCGACAGCGAAGACACACCCTACGACCAGGAGCAGCACGAGCGCGAGTCCGACGCGGTACCTCATTGGCACGGGCTCGCTCGGCCGCCTCGTGCGGCCGATTCGCTCGCGCATTGCCAACACTGCGGCTGCCGCGGAATCAGTCATCTCATTGCCCTGGTTGCTCGAAGGAAGCAAGAGTCCCGGGGTCGTCGCTCTTCCTGTCCGGATGAGCGACGACCCCAGAAGTTCTCACAACACGCTTACTTGACGGGCAGGAGCTTTCCGCTGACGTAGTTGACTTGGTTGATCAGCTTCAGGTTTCCGTTCTGGTACTGGTTGACATTGGCCAGACCGGCGCCCGGATCACCCTGCGCGTTCAGGTCGAGAGACCCGCTCACTCCCTCGTAGTTGATGTCCTTGCCGGCCTTCAGCGCCTTGAATGCCGCCGTGAGCTGGAGGAACGAATAGGCCTTCCCCTTGGGCGCGCTGACGGAAATTACCTTCTTGGCAATTGCCGAGCCGCTCGAGGAATGTGCAGCCGCCGACGCGAGGATGCACAGCATCGTTGCATCGAAGTTGTTCGTGTTGAACGGCTGCTGGGCCTTCGGCTTCGCAGGAAACGCGGCGTACCGCTTGTTGTAGGTCGAGATCATCTTGCCGCTCGTCGGCGACCCAGGCTGGACCACCCACGCGCCGTTCAACGCTTCTGGCGGCGTGCCGGCTGGAATCTGTGCCGGGAAGCCAGACGTCGTGTAGAGGTTCGCCGCGGAGAACTTGCCGGTGCGAAGGAGGGCTGCTCCGACCTTCGCATACGTCTCCGGGAAGTCCTCGATCACAAACGCCACCGGGTTGTTGGCAACGAGCTGAGCAGCCTCCGAGTCGTAGCTCGATGCATTCGGGTCGTAGAGCACGGGCCCCTGCACCAGGCCACCGAGCTTCTTCCACGCGGCTGCGAACTCGGCAGTGGCCGGGGCGCCGTATGAATCGTTGCGTCCCCCGACGGCCACGAGCTTGCCCTTGGCGCCGTGGAGCTTTTGTGCCATGACGTGTGCCAGCACGAGTGTCTGGAACGCGTCGGTCTGAATCGTGCGGGAGGTGAGCCCACCCTTCTTGTGCAGCGTGCCGTAGATGGCGGCAGATGCCGTCGGAGCGATCTGCGTCAGCTTGCCGGGAATGGTGACTGCCTGCGCCATCGCGACGGAGTCGCCGGTCGAGATGCCGCCGATCAGACAGTTCATTCCACCCGCTGCGAGCTGTCGTGCCGCCGAGACGGCCGTCGTCGGGCTGGTGCCCTCATCTCCCTGGGCGATCGTGATATTCATCGGATAGCCGGCGGCTTTCGCGGCCGCATTCGCCTGAGCGACGGCCATCTGGCCTGCCTTGTAGAACGAGGGTCCGAACGACGCGAGCGGCCCCGTCAGCGGCACGATCTCGCCGATCTTTAGATTGATGGTCTTGCCGGATGCGGTCTCGGAGCTTTGCCGAGTGGTCGCTGCTGTTGCAAGCGCAACGCCTGCCAACAATGCGACCACTAGGGCAATTCCCATGAATCTCAATGCCTTCAACTTGACCCTCCTTTGAAAGAGCGCTTAGGACGCCACGCCTCCGCTTGTCGCGAAGCGTCTTGACTGGCTTGGACGGGATGGATTGCAGACAGTTAGTTCACCCGTGACCGTCGCTGGACGATGAAGCGAGTTGACCGCGGAGGACGGTGGTGAGCTTGTCGCGGATCAGACGCCAAGCCGCGCTTGCGGGCTCGATCGGCGAGAGGTGATCGACACCAGGGAGCTCTGCATGCTCCACCTCGTCGCCCGCCGCTCGAGCCGCGATCGCGTACGAGCGGTTGAGGTCGACCAGATCTGGGATGTAGTCGTTCAGACCCTGAACCAGTAGTAGCTCGGCCCCGAGGGGAAGGTTTGCCCTGGGCGAGACGGCTGCATACCGCTCCGGCACCGCTTCGTGAGTGCCGCCCAGCAAACCGGCGGCGATGTTCTCCCCACCGATGAGCTGCCGCCGTGACGCCTCGACGAGATCCGTGATCGCGGCAATCGCAACGACGTAGGACGGACGAACGACGGTCTCGAGATCAGTGGCCGCCCACAGCGCCAGCTGTCCGCCGGACGAGTGCCCGAGAAAGCAGACACGATCCAGGTCGAGGAGATCCGCCTCGTCGATGTGCGTCAGCGCATTGATCGCCATGCGAAGGTCGTCGAAGGTCGCCGGCCAGCCGCCACCTCCGCCGACCCGGCGAAACTCGAGATTCCAGGTCGCATATCCGTGCTTCGCCAGGTCGACCGCGATGGGCGCCATCAGATCCCGTGTCCAGCGGTGTTTCCATCCGCCCCCGTGGATCAAGACGACGAGCGGATGTGGCCCTCCCGTCGCCGGAAGCCGGAGGTCGGCACGATGGTCGGGCTCCGTGCCATATCGATACGTCTCGAAGGGCCATGTCCCCTGCGCTACGAGGTGCCGGATCGCCCAGCGATACCCGTCGAGTCCACGTCCGGCTATTCGCCCCGGCCCGTTCGACCCCGGGTCGAGCAGTGCCTTCGAACCGTCGAAGTCGACGATCATCGTGCGGCCAGAGGTAGACGGACGAACAGACGAAGCGAGCCCGGCATCCACGACCAGCGCGTTACCAGCTCCCAGGTCGAGCAGTTCGTCGCCGACTTCGATTGCCACCCCAAGTTCCTGCTCCCACGCTCGGGCAAAGGAGGTGAGCGTGGCGACGTCGACGCCGGATTCGGGACTGATCGCAACAGAGACGCGGGCCACCGGACTCCGGTCGCGGTGCTCGACCCGGTCCACGGTCACAGTTCGATCTCCAGCAAGTCGTGGCCGACGATCAGCTTGCCGTCGTACTCCGCGCGGACACTTGGAGGCGCGAGCTCGTCCCAGTCGTAGACGTCACGGGTTTCGACGAATGAGTTCCAGGCGGCAAAGTGGTTCAGAACGAGCGAACCGACTTCCGCGTCGCGGGCAACCAGGCCAGCGTGACGCGGAGTGCTGTGGATGTACCACGCAAATCCGTGCTGCTTGCGGAGCTCCACCTCCTGCTCGGGAAGCGTCGACTCATACACGAGCACGTCCGCGCCGTGCGCGAGCTGCACGATTCCGTCGCACGGAACCGTGTCTCCGCTGAAGACGAGCACCTTGCCGTCGGGCGATCGGAAGCGATAGGCGAAGCTCGGGATCTTGACGACCCCGTGGTCGACCTGGGCGGTAGTGATCTGCCAGCCTTCGAGCTCGATGCTCCAGCCGTCATACGTCTCGATCACCTCGGCGCGACACAGCTCGCGTGTTCGCTCGTAGCCGGCGAGGTACGCGTACGTATCGATCTCGGCGTCATACGTCTGCTCGAAGCTCCGGACGAGACGCTCGGTCCCGGGCGGGCCGTAGACCTGCAACCGCCCACGGCCAAATGCCGCTTCGCCGATCAACGGCTCGATCATCAAATACGGGTAGTCGGCGTAGTGGTCGTAATGCAGGTGAGTCAGAAACAGTCGACGGATGTCACCGGGATAGATCCCCGCCTCGCGCAGGCGAAGCAGCGCACCGTTCCCGCAGTCAACGAGTACCGGCTCTTCCCCGAGCCAGACGACGTTGCTCGGACTGAAGCGATTGGGATCGGCTTTTCCTGCGCCGGTGCCGAGAAGGATCGCGTCCGGACGGTTCATGCGCCCTCGACCATCGGCGGCGCGCAGCATGCGCTACACCCTCCCAGACCGCGCTGCGGCATCGCTGCCGTCAGAGTCATATAGTCCGGTAGTCAACGAGGTCAACCGTCCAGTATTGCGCACAGGCCGCCAATATACTGCGGCGCGAATCAAATGCAAACATCCAAAACGCCCAGGTCACGAAAGCGACCCACCGTGGAAACCCGCGCTGTAGCGCCGACGCTTGCGGAACGGCTGCGTGAGGCGCGCGTGGCCCGCAACCTTTCGCTCGCGGAGGTCGCCGAGGCGACCGACATCTCCACCTCGTTCCTCTCACTCGTCGAGCGGGGCAGGAGCGACATCACAATCGGCCGTCTCGTCCGGCTCGTCCACTTCTATGGCATCTCGATCGTCGACCTCATCCCGTCAGAGGGGGCTAAGAGCCCCGAACTGGTGCGTATCCAAGACCGCCGCCTTCTTCACTCGCCCGCCGAGGGGATTGACGTCTTCCTGCTCGGACCGGACACGCAACGGACGATGATGCCGATGCTGCTCGAGTTCGAAGCGGGTGCTCATCTGGCGGAGTACGGCCGACACGAAGGCGAAGAGTGGGTCTACGTCCTCGAGGGTCGGTTGTCGCTCGAATTCGAAGACTCGGAGCCGACGCAACTCGAGCCTGGCGACGGCGCGTATTACGTGGCCAAACGTCCGCATCTTTTTCGCAACGCGGATGCGAAGCGGCGACTGCAAGTGATCTGCGTCGATTCGCCGCCCGTTCTGTAGCGGCCGTCGGCGATCAGATCGGATTCGTCGCAGGCTAGGGGTGCGCGGCGACGTAACAGAGCGTCGCCACAATCGCCTCTGACCCCGGTGGGACAGGCCGAGTCTGGTGCGGTAGTCCGCCTCCGAACAGACCGACGAGGGCGGACTCGTCAAGCGGGATGCTGAGACCGCCAGCCGGAGCGCCTTCAGCGGCTTCCGCTAGCTCGGCGAGCTCCTCCGGGCTCAGACCACGAAGCTCAGGATGAACGACGAGCGGTGGCGCGACGGGATCGAACGCCGCAAGCAACACGAGCTCGCATGCCGGCAAATCCGTGTGCAGGCCGATTCTGTCGCCGGTCTCGTAATAGAGGTAGTTCACCTTGCTCGGCGTCATCTCCACGCCTGCGAGCTCTTCGGCGAGCGCGCGTAGCTCATCGCTCTCGTGCAGCCGCCGAAGCTCCTCGCCGGGGCTGGAGACCCCAAACTGGACCGGGCTCCGGAAATCTTGGCCATCGGCATGGAGCTCGTACGCATCGGTCTCGACTCGCCCTGCAGTCGCCTTCAGGTCGAGCGCTTCGGCACGCAGACGAACCACGGTCTCGGCCGGAATGGACGCCTCGAGACGACCGAAGCCGTCGCGACGCAGAGTGAGCGCATCTGTCATGGGCAAAACCTATAACAAGAATCCGTCGGAGACCGGATCGTCCTCCGCGACCCACAGTTCGGCCTGGCCGGTGATCCATGCGGACCCGGTGATCTCCGGAATCAACGCCTGTTGCAGGCCGACAGTGGTTCTCGACACGATCCGTCCCCGATACACGGTCCCGAGGACTCCGGCGTTCACGTATGTCTCCCCCACATCGAGTGAGCCTTGGTGTTGGAGCACCGCCAACCGGGCAGATGTGCCGGTGCCGCACGGTGAGCGGTCAAATGCCCCGGCGATGTTCACCGGCATGTTTCGACCGTCGGCATGCGGCGGCGGCTCGTCGAACCACATGACGTTGCCGACACGCGGAGCGAGATCTATGCGAGATCCATTTGCGGCGAGAGCCGCCTGGATCAAAGGTCTGAGGTCGGCCGCCAAAGCCACAAGAGCAGACACGTTCTCGGGCGTTATCTCGAGCTCGAATAGGCGCGCATCCACGAATGCGTACCACTGCCCCCCGAACGCAATGTGCACGTCGATCGGACCTCGAGATGAGTCGATGCTGACCGACTCCAGGAAGTACGCCGGCTGGTTGACGAACGTGACCGACCGCGCGCGGCCCCCCTCGACCTGCACCCGCACCGCGATCAATCCCGCAGGCGTCTCCAGGGAGAACTCCGAGTCCCCCTCCGTCAGATCGATGAGGCCGCGCTCGACGAGCGTCGTCGCAACGCCGATCGTCGCATGACCGCACATGTCGTGATAGCCCGCGGCATCCATGAAGACGACGCCTTGCACGGCTGCCGGGTCGGATGCCGGAACGAGCGCCGCCGCAAACAAGCTCCGGTGCCCATGCGGCTCGAAAACTGCAAGACGTCTTACCCAGTCGTAATCCTCCCGCAGAACGTCCCGTGCCTCGGCGACCGTCGCGTCGTTGATCTCCGGGATGCCGCCGACGATCACGCGGGTCGGCTGGCCGCACGTGTGCGAGTCCACCACGCTGATCTTCCGCCCGCCGACCACTAGACGATCTGCCGTTCGAGAACGAGGTCAGAGGAGCCGTCAAACCGTGCAAGCGAGAGTTCAGCGAGCGAGGAATGCGGCGCCTCGCCGACGATCGCGGCGGCAAGGCGGCGACCGACCGCCGGGGCCATCATGAACCCGTGTCCACTGAACCCCGCAGCGAGCCAGAGGCCGTCGAAGCCGTCGACCGCCCCGAGGATAGGCTGATGGTCGGGTGTGATGTCGTAGTTCCCGTCGAGCAGCAACGGGTAGGAGACGTACTGGAGGACGGGCAGAATCGCCTCTACCCCTTTCTGCACTGTCCGACGCCACTCCGCACGACCCGACTCGACATCGCCTTCCGCGCCGAGATCGCTCGAGAGAACCCGACCATTGGAGAGTTGTTTCGCGGCGAAGTGACGCTCCGGTGCGACGACAAGCGGTTCAACCAGTCGTTCCGGGATCGGGTCACTCAGGAACAGATAGCGAGCTTCCTTTTCGATTGGCAGGACAAGCCCGAGCGATCCGACGACTGAGACGCTGTCGGCGCCGGCCGCAACCACGACCTGCTCAGCGCGAAGCGTGTCCCCGTCCGCGAATCTGACCACCCATCCAGCTCCGTCGCGCACGATCGAGGCGGCATCGCGAATCGTGATCGCAACGCCGCTACGCGTCACGGCATCGCCGAACGCCTCGACCACTCCCTGTGGCTGGTCGAAGTACCCGTCGTCGTCGCACCAGGAAGCTCCGCTCAAGGTCGTACCGACAAGCCCAGGAACCAATTCTTCTAGCTCGTCTGGGGCGACCAGTCGCGATGAGATTCCCAACGAGTTCTGAAGGTTGACGTTGGCACCTAGCTGGGCGAGTGCCTCCTCGGACTCGGCGAGGAATGCGTAGCCGCATGACTCGAGCACCGGCCGAGTGCGCGCCGCCAGGCGATCGGCTAGATCGCGATAGAACGCAAATGACTCGATTGCCATCTCGCAACTGACCCGCGTGCTCCACTGTTGGCGAACTCCGCCCGGCTGGACGCCCGACGCGCCTGCTCCTACTCCCGACCGCTCGATCACCTCTACGCGGCGAAGTCCCCGTTGCGCCAGATGCCACGCAATCGACAGTCCGGTGATCCCTGCCCCGATGACGGCGACGTCGATGGGTCTGGACGGAGACGGATGAGCAGCCATGTCCAACATAATGGATCTTAGTTGAATATGTCTAAACGATGTCGATGTCAAGCGTGAGCACAAGGCTCCACGCTTCGGAGTCTTGCGCCACACTCGACCGTCGCGGCGTACGTGCGTCGACCCGTCGGCGCGCGCGTCACCACACAACGAGAGGAAGGCCAACGATGCCGAACGGATGGAATCCAATGCCCTACAAGGCGCCCTACCGCATTATGGTCGTCGGTACGGGGACAGCTGCGTTCTTCGACGCAACGAACGCGCAGCGCACAGAGGTGTTCCTGCCTCGGTTCCGGCAGATGATCGCCGACTGGGGAGAACTCGGCGCCCGCATGGTCGCGTCGTTCTGCGACGACGTCTTCCAGATGGGGCAGGCAGACGCACCCTTCTGGAGCTGGTACCTGATTTTCGAGGTCGACGAGATCGACATCGCCGCGCAGATGATCCAGGCATCGAGACAACCGATTGACGGCAACCGCCTCGATCGCTGGATCCGCCTAGAAGTCCGATTCGGACGGCCGTTCTTTGCCGCCGAAGAGACGACCCCTCACCACGTCGTCGACCCCGACAGCGAAGCCTATGTTCCCGATCGCGCGGCGACCGACACTGCCTGATCCGTCCTGCCGGGGGCGGGTGCCTCGCCGTTAGACGCCATCCGGAAGCACGAACGCGCGCTCGGCGAGCAGGCGGTGAGCCTCGGCGGACGGATGGTTGCCGTCCGGCGTCCACTCCTCGCGCATCCGGCCCGGCTTGTCGGGATCCTCGAGCGTGTCGTGGAACGGCATCACCTTGACGTCCTCGATCGCCGCGAGCTCCCGAATCAGGTCGTTCAGTCTGCGGATCTGCGGCTCCGCGTCGGGCCACCCCTTGTTCCAGGGGAGAACATCGACGAGCACGACCGCGAGCCCGCGCTCCTTGCCGCGCTGGACCATCGTGCGCAGGTACCCAATTGCGACGTCGGGAGAGATGCCTTGCACGATGTCGTTGATCCCGCCCTGGACGATCAGGACGTCCGCCCCGTCGCCGACGGCTTCGTCGAAGCGCGCCAGGATTTCGTCCGTGCGTTCGCCGCCGACTCCGTGGTTCCGATACTCCAGGCGGGGATCGGCCTTCTCCGCCCAGTAGAGGTACTGGCTCGTCGGGTCGCTGTCCTCAGAGCGAAGCGCAGGATTTGGATCCCAGCCCGGATTTCCGGCGGTGATCGAATCGCCCAGGCCCACAACAACGATGCTCTTCATCCTGTTCATCCTCCACTTTCACTCAAGGAACGTCGATAGACACGTGGGTGCCAATCTATTGATTGCCTCAGAATCTGCGCCAATCGACCTCCGTTGGCGGTCGATCTCCGGCACGACCTGCTCACGTTGCGAGCATTGAGCCGCGTCAGGTGGCACCGCCCCGGAACCGGGCGACGTGCCCGGCAGCCGTCCTACCGCAGCGGGGCCTCAGGCGGCGTCGACCTGCCGTATCGTCCGGCGCTGGTCGACCTTGTTGGCGGCGACGTCGACGGCCCTGCTCTCGCGGATCACGGTCACTTTGATCTGGCCCGGGTACTCGAGGCGGCCCTCGATCTCGCGGGCGATCTCGTGCGAGAGCAGTACGGCCGAGTCGTCGTCGATCTCACCCGGTGAGACGATCACGCGGATCTCGCGCCCGGCCTGGAGGGCGTAGACCCGCTCGACGCCCGGGTGGCTGCCCGCGAGCTCCTCGAGCGCCTGCAGCCGCTTGATGTAGTGCTCGAGGTTCTCGCCCCGGGCCCCCGGGCGTGCCGCCGAGATCGTGTCGGCTGCGATCAGCAACACCGCCTCTACCGTCTGGGGCCGAACCTCGTAGTGGTGCGCCTCGATCGCGTGGCAGACGGCCGGGCTCTCACCGTGACGCCGGGCGAGCTGCGTCGAGATCTGCGCATGTGAACCCTCGATCTCGTGCGTCATCGCCTTCCCGAGATCATGGAAGAGCGCGGCCCGCTTCGCCGTCTTCACCGAAGCGTCGAGCTCGGCCGCCATGATCCCGGCCAGGTGGACGACCTCGAGCGTGTGCTTGAGGACGTTCTGTCCGTAACTCGTGCGATAGCGGAGTCGCCCGAGGATGCGCGTCAGCTCGTCGCCGACGTCGCCACAGTTGGCCTCGTAGACGGCCTGCTCGCCCGCCTGCTTGATGTGCTCGTCGAGCTCGGCCTTCGAGAGGTAGTACATCTCCTCGATGCGCGTCGGATGAATGCGCCCGTCCTCGATCAGCTTCAGCAACGTCATCCGCGCAACCTCCCGGCGGATGCCGTCGAACGACGAGAGGACGACCGCATTCGGAGTGTCGTCGACGATGAAATCCACACCGGTGAGGTGCTCGAGGGCGCGGATGTTGCGCCCCTCACGCCCGATGATCCGGCCCTTCAGGTCGTCGGATGGCAGCTCGACGATCGTCACCGTCGTCTCGGCGGTCGCGCTGGCCGCCACGCGCTGCAGGGCGTCGGCGACGAGGTTGCGGGCCCGCCGTTTTGCCTCGCCCGTCGCCTCTTCCTCGAGCCTTCGGACACGGCCCGCCAGCTCGTGCCTGACCTCCTCCGTCGACTCGGCCAGGATCCGCTCACGCGCCTGGACGACCGTCAGCGACGCAATCCGCTGCAGCTCCTGGCGCTGCGCGTGCCGGAGCTCCTTCAGCTCCTCCTGCAGCTCCTTCAGGTGCACCTCCCGATCACCGACTCCCTGCTCGCGCCGCGCCACCTCGTCGAGCTTGCGGTCGAGGTCGTCCTCCTTGGCGTGGATGCGCTCCTCGATCTTGCCGAGCTGGCCGCGGCGGTCGCGCAGCTCGGACTCGACCTCATCCCGGACACGCAGCGTCTGCTCCCGCGCCTCGATCGCCGACTCTCGCCGAATCGTCTCGGCCTCGCGCCGGGCCGCTGAAAGCCACGAACCGGCGAGGAAGCGAAGCACGAGCAGCGTGACGCCGCTACCGGCGGCAAGTGCGATCAGGACTGCGACGACGAGCATGGACGCCCCCTACGGACGCATGGCCCGCGTGGCGCTCACTCGCGATCGTCGTTCGCCGGCGCGCCCGCAGCGCGCCATCGTGCTTTCAGCTGCCGGTCGGTCTTCCGGCCGGCACCGACCGGCCGGATCGAGGTGCGAGGGTCATGGACTCGAAGGTCACGGATTCCAGGTCATCGTTCAGTGTGCGGGTTCAAATGAACGTGTTCTTCAGAAAGCACAGGTTCGATCGAGAATGGGTGGAACGCAGGCAACGATTGAGTGGAAGAAACGAGAACTTTACCCCTTCACAGCGCCGTACCCGAGATCTCGCCTCCGAACGCGGTTTCGAGGGATTCGTGCGCGAACCCCTTTCGGGCGAGCCGGCTCGCGACCGTAGGAGTCCGGCCGAGCCGCTCGACCAGCGCCAGAGCTCGCTCGGGCTCCGGCGTCAGCTCGGCCAGCGCGGCACCGATTGTCTCCGCGACGAGCCCGTGCTGCCCCAGGTCGGCGCGGATCGCCGCGTCTCCAAAGCCGCGTCCGGCAAGAGCGTCCGCGCGGGCCAGGGCGAAGCGGTCGTCATCGACGTAGCCGATGCGCTCGAGCGTCTCGAGCGCATCGGCCCGCGCGTCCTCATCGACGCCGGCCCGGGCGAGCCGGCCGTCGATCTCCCGCCGTGAGCGCTCGCGGTGGCGCAGGGCGCGCGCCGCAAGCTCGATCGGGTCAGGGGTGGAAGGCAAGCGAGGGACGTTACGCCGTGGCCGCGGCCTCTTCCTCGGCAGGGGCCGGTACGGCAGCGAGCGCCGGCTCGACTCCCTGCGGCAACAGGCGGGCGGAGATGACCGTCCCTTCTGGTGCCTGGGCCTGGATCGCATGGAGGATCGACTGGACGACGTCGGGGTGTTCCTTGAGGAACGCCGTGGCGTTCTGGCGGCCCTGGCCGAGCCGCTCGTCGCCGTACGAGAAGTACGAGCCCGACTTCGTGACGACCTTCCGGTCGAGCCCGGTTTCGAGCACCGTGCCTTCCCACGAGATGCCGTCGCCGTAGATGATGTCGAACTCGGCCTGCTTGAACGGCGGCGCGACCTTGTTCTTCACGACCTTGACCCGGACCCGGTTGCCGTACGCCTCGACGCCGTCCTTGAGCGTCTCGATGCGACGGATGTCGAGCCGGACCGACGCGTAGAAGCGGAGCGCACGCCCGCCCGAGGTCGTCTCCGGGTTGCCGAACATGACGCCGATCTTCTCCCGCAGCTGGTTCGTGAAGAAGCAGATCGTGTCGGTCTGGTGGAGCGTGCCGTTCAGCTTGCGGAGTGCCTGGCTCATCAGACGGGCCTGCAACCCGACGTGCGAGTCGCCCATCTCGCCCTCGATCTCGGCCTTCGGCGTCAGCGCGGCGACCGAGTCGATCGCGACGACCGCCAGCGCTCCGGAGCGGACGAGCAGCTCGCAGATCTCGAGTGCCTGCTCGCCGGTGTCGGGCTGGGAGACGAGCAACGCATCCATGTCGACGCCGATCCGCTTGGCGTACGCCGGATCCATCGCGTGCTCCGCGTCGATGAACGCGCAGATGCCGCCGCGGCGCTGGGCCTCGGCGATGACGTGATAGACGAGCGTCGTCTTGCCGGAGGATTCCGGCCCGAACACTTCGATGACGCGCCCGCGCGGCAGCCCCCCGACGCCGAGCGCCACATCGAGCGAGAGCGACCCCGTCGAGACGGCGCCAATTGCGACCTGGGCCTGGTCGTTCATCTTCATGACGGCGCCCTTGCCGAACTGGCGCTCGATCTGCCCCAACACCGTGTCGAGTGCTTGTTCGCGATCCATCCGTCTACCGACCTCCCAGAACGTCTGTTCGTATTTCGAGACCA
>Ga0157369_10007170_pt1 | contig 12844 bp, 10 predicted proteins | sample C25metaG_FD_113461 | JGI IMG/M metagenome (GOLD analysis project Ga0157369, IMG submission 113461) | Corn rhizosphere microbial communities from Kellogg Biological Station, Michigan, USA - C2-5 metaG | ecosystem: Host-associated > Plants > Roots > Rhizosphere > Soil | place: USA: Michigan...
CGGATGCCGGCGAGCATCAGCGTCGACAGCGGGTAATAGATCATCGGCTTGTCGTACACCGGCAGCAGCTGCTTGCTGATCACCTGCGTGAGCGGATACAGGCGTGTGCCGGAGCCGCCGGCGAGGATGATGCCTTTGGAAATTTGCGACATTGTGGATTTCCGTCAGGCGACCACGCCGAGGCGCTGGCCGCGATAACTGCCATCGAGCACGCGCTGGCACCAGTCATGATTGTCCAGATACCAGTCGACGGTTTTGGCGATGCCGCTTTCGAAACTTTCCTGTTGACGCCAGCCGAGCTGCGACTTGAGCTTGCCGGCCTCGATCGCGTAGCGGCGGTCGTGCCCCGGACGATCCTTGACGTACGTGATCAGCGATTCCCGTTTGCTGCCATCCTTGAGCGGCCGGCGTTCGTCGAGCAGCTTGCAGATGGTTTTCACGACGTGGATGTTTTCGCGCTCGGCGTCGCCGCCAATGTTGTAGACCTCGCCGGTGCGGCCGATCTCGAGCACGCGCCGAATCGCGCGGCAGTGATCGCCGACGTAGAGCCAGTCGCGAACGTTGCGACCGTCGCCATAGACCGGCAGCTTTTCGCCGGTCAGCGCCTTGTGGATCATCAGTGGAATCAGTTTTTCCGGGAACTGGTAGGGGCCGTAGTTGTTCGAACAGTTCGTCGTCAGCGTCGGCAAGCCGTAGGTGTGATGGAACGCACGCACCAGATGATCCGATGCGGCTTTCGATGCGGAGTACGGCGAATTCGGCTGGTATGGCGATTCCTCGGTGAACCGTCCGAGCGGACCGAGCGAGCCGTACACCTCATCGGTCGACACGTGCAGGAACCGAAACGCATCTTGTTGAGGCAATGGTTGCGCGCGCCAGTACGCAAGCGCGCTCTCGAGCAGCGCCAGCGTGCCGACCACGTTGGTCTGCACGAACTCCGCCGGGCCGTCGATCGAGCGATCCACATGCGATTCGGCGGCGAAATTCACGATCGCCGTCGGCTGGTATTCGTTGAGCAGCTTCGCGACGAGGTCGCGGTCGCCGATATCACCACGCACGAAGATGTGATCGGCATTGCCGCGCAGGCTCGCCAGCGTGTCGAGATTGCCCGCGTAGGTGAGCTTGTCGAGGTTGACAACGCGGCAGCCGCCGTCCGCCAGCAGACCGAGCACGAAATTGCCGCCGATGAAGCCGGCGCCACCGGTAACCAAAAGAGTCTTCATTTGAGGATGTGCTTCCTTGTTCCAGCTCGAACCGGCCTGGCAACAGGCGGCCGGCCATTTTACCCGTTTCCGTTCCGCGTGAGATACCAACGGCGGGCGGCGGATCAGGCTTGCCGTTCACGCTGCAACGGGGCTAAACGTTCAACCCAGGCCATCGGCCGGTACGCGACGAATCGATCAATCCGTGCGCCGAACCGACCCCGTGCCGCCACGAAACGTTTTAGGATGGGCTTATGAGCGCCCAAGGCACCCCGATGCACACGCTGCGCAGCTTTCTGTCCAGCACCAGCCGCCAGTTCTGGGCGCTGCAGATCACCGGCTGGCTGTGCTACACGATCCTGAGTTCGTCGGCCAAGGTCGGCGAAGGCGAACCGCCGAAATGGATTCTGTTCTATCTCGCGGTCGCCGCCAGCGGATTCGTCGTCACCAGCCTGTTGCGCCTGGGTTACAGCCATGTCTGGCAATGGCCCGCCCCGCGCATGGCCTTCGCCTCCGCCGGCTTGCTGTTGCTGGCGACGCTGGTGCAGATGAAGGCTTTTGTCACGCTGCTCGCCGGATTCTGCACTGACTGCGAAATGCACAGCATTTTCGGCTATATCTGGTACTTCACATCCAGCCTGTATCTTCTGCTGGCATGGAGCGGGTTGTACTGCGGCATCAAGTTCAGCCGTCAGTTGCGCCAGCAGAAGGAAGCCGCGCTCAAGGCGCAGGCGATGGCGCACGAAGCCCAGCTGAAGATGCTGCGTTACCAGCTCAACCCGCATTTCCTGTTCAACACGCTCAATGCGATTTCCACGCTGATCCTCGACGGCCGCCGCGAAACCGCCAACGGCATGGTCGGCAGCCTCAGCGCGTTCCTGCGCTATTCGCTGGATTCCGACCCGGTTCAGCGCGTGTCGTTGGCGCAGGAAATCGACGCGACGAACCTGTATCTCGGCATCGAGCAACTGCGTTTCGCCGAGCGTCTGCGCGTACGCACCGCGATCACTGCGGAAGCACGCAACGCACTAGTGCCGAGCCTGATCCTGCAGCCGCTGATCGAAAACGCGGTCAAATACGCCGTGTCCAAACGCGAGGAAGGCGGCACGATTGAAATCGAAGCGCGGCGCATTGGCGACGACCTCGTGCTCGTGCTGCGCGACGACGGCCCCGGCTGCACGAATCTCGACGAGCGCCCGAGCGGCCATGGCGTCGGACTGCGCAACACGCAGGAAAGACTGCGTGTGCTCTACGGCGACAACCAGATGTTCAGCATCGCCGCCCGCGAGCCGCATGGCTGCGAGGTGCGCATGCAGCTGCCGTTCGAAAGTATACCTGTGGAAAACGTCGCGCCGGCGGAATTGGCCGCATGAGCAGCATCCGTACTCTGATCGTCGACGACGAACCGTTGGCGCGTCGCGGGCTGGAACTGCGCCTGAAGAAGCACGCCGACATCGAAATCGTCGGCGAAGCCAGCAATGGCCGCGACGCGTTTCATGCGATCTCGTCGATGAAACCGGAACTGATGTTTCTCGACGTACAGATGCCCGGCGTCGATGGCTTCGAGTTGTTGCGCGCGGTGCCTGCTTCGATGCTGCCGATGACCGTGTTCGTCACCGCTTACGATCAATACGCTCTGGCCGCATTTGCCGCGAGCGCTCTGGACTATCTGCTCAAACCGGTGGACGACCAGCGGCTCGATCAAGCCGTCGAGCGCGCGCGCACGCAGCTGGCGACGCGCGCCGCGCAAGACAATTGCGAACAGCTGCTCAAGCTCCTCGCCACGGTATCCAACAAGCCCGACCTGCACCTGGACGACGTGATCCCTGCACCCAAGCGCGGCAACGGCAAGCTCGCGATCCGCGACGGCTCGCGCATCGTGCGCGTGGACGTCGACGCGATTCAATGGATCGACGCCGCCGGCGATTACATGTGCGTGCATGCGAACGACACCACGCATGTGCTGCGCGGCACGATGCACGATCTCGAGCAGCGCCTGGATTCACAGCGTTTCCAGCGTGTACACCGTTCGACGATCGTCAACCTTGCCCGCGTCAAGGAATTGCGTCCGCATCAGAACGGCGAGTATTTCCTCGTGCTCGATTCGGGGCACGAGCTCAAGCTGTCGCGCAGTTACAAGGACAAGGTCAGGTTGTTGACCTAAGGTCTGAGCAACTCGCCTTTTGCCGTCATCCCAGCGAAAGCTGGGATCCAGCTCTTCTGCGTCGAATTGAAAAAGCTGGGTTCCAGCTTTCGCTGGAATGACGAGCTTAAGGGCCTGGCGGACTTGTCCCTAACCGTGGAAGCGATGATCGACGGCTGTCCGCGGCGCGGCCGCAGACAGCGAATCGGCGAGCCGTCAATCCTTGGCGTAGGCAATCTCCATGGTTATGGCTTCCTTGCCCTTGCGCGTCTCATACCACTCGAACGTGTAATGCTTGGGATCGACGACGTGAACAACCTCGCGCACTTTCACCTGCGTGCCGGCTGCCATCGGGTCGTCCATCGAGCCATGAAACGTGTAGCTCTTGCTCGCCGCATCGTACGTGCCCCAGGCCAGCCAGAATCCAGTCGACATGCTGTCGATCCAGGTATTGAAAAACTTGCCTTTGAGATTGTCGAAGCCCATGAAGCCTTCGCCGCTGAACGCCTGGCCTTCGAAAGTGCCTTCATAATGCATCTCGACAAAGCGTCCGCCGAATTTGGACTCGGTATGCGTCTTGCCTTCGGTCTTTTGCGGAGGCGCCTTCGGATCCATCCACATCGTCGTCGTTGCTTTCCACTCGCCGGTGAAGACATCGAGCTGCTTGTGTTCGGCGCGCACTTCGCCCGCGCGCTGCATCGCCTCCATCATCTTCTTCTGCTCATCAGCGCCGGCTTCGGTCTTTTTCTCTGGCGCCTTGCTTTCCTTTGCCGGCGCCTTGGCGTCCTTCGCCGCCGGTTTGCTGTCCTGCGCCGCCACTCCTGCCGCAAACATCAGCGCGGCGCCGATAGCCCCAACACGAATCGCCTGAACAACGTTCATGACTTTCTCCTTGTCCGTCCCCGCAGATGGGGAAGGCATCCTACCGCCGGCCGGTGACGGGCTAAAGACGCGGCGCGACAAAGCTTGTGCTCCATGGCTTGCCGGACGCCTATGAGCGGCAGCAGCATGACTTTCGGCCTAGTAATCAACCACTCCGTCGCACGTCCCATCGTTCAGAAACATCCATTCGGCGCAAGCGTTGCAACCATCGTGACTCCTGCCACATCCAAGGTCATGTTGCTCGGAGCGAAACTCGCGCCCGGGGATTGGCAAACGGAGCGGCGCCATGAAATTGATCGAATCTTCGTTGAAGAATCCTGTCGCGGTCGGCATGGCCGTGCTGCTAATCGCGGTCGTCGGCTTCATGAGCTTGCGCGAGCTGCCGCTGCAGTTGTTCCCTGATATCGAGCGGCCGCAGATTTCGATCCAGACCAACTGGCGCGCATCGTCGCCGGAGGAAGTCGAGTCCGAGTTGCTCGAACCGCAGGAACAAGTGCTGCAGGGCTTGCCCGGTCTCGAGGAACTTGACGGCAATGCGGGACCAGGCGGCAGTTTCATCAACCTCACGTTCGCGATCGGCACCGACATGAAGAATGCGCTGGTCGAGGTGATCGGCCGCATCAATCGTGTGCGCTCGATTCCGCGCGACGCGGATCGGCCGGTCGTGCAGCTCGGTGGAGGCGGAGGCGGCAATGCGAACGAATCGCTGTCGTGGTTCTTCGTGCAGTTGCTGCCCGGCACGCCGGGAACGATGGAAACGTATCGCCATTTCATCGAGAACACGGTGAAGCCGCGCATCGAAAGCGTGCCGGGCGTGGCGCAGGTCGTCGTCAACGCCGGACCGCCCGACGAAGTGCGCATCACGGTCGACATGGCCAAGGCGGCGAGCCTGGGCGTGTCGATTCCCGACATATCCGCAAAAGCCGCGAGCGCGGCCGATGTTTCCGGCGGCAGTATCGAAGTCGGCCGGCAGCAATACGAATTGCGCTATACCGGCCGCTACAAGCCCGAGCAGCTCAGCGACCTCGTCCTGTCATGGCGCGATGGCAAGCCGATTCATCTTGGCGACGTCGCCAGCGTGACGATGCAGCCACCGACGCGCCAGTTTTTTGCCTACCAGAACGGCAACCAGGCGATCGGCCTCGATGTACGCAAGGCGACCGGCGCGAATGTCCTCGCAACTTTGACTGCGGTGAAGAAGGTCGTCGCCGAACTGCGCGAAGGTCCGCTCAAGGCGAAGGGTCTTGGCATCGAACAGAGTTTCGACTCGGCGCTGTTCATCAATCGCGCCGTGAGTCTGCTCACCGAAAACCTCATCATCGGCGCCCTGCTCTCGCTGCTCTGCGTGTGGTGGTTCATGCGCGATTGGCGCGCGACGTTGCTGATCGCCAGTGCAATTCCGATCTGTCTGCTCGCCACATTCACCGCACTGCGCGCGACAGGGCATAGTCTCAACGTGATCTCGCTTGCGGGTCTGGCGTTCGCGGTCGGCATGGTCGTCGAGGGCGCCATCGTCGTATCCGGCAATATCCTGCGCCTGAAAGAAGGCGGCATGACGCCGGCCGAGGCGGCGCACCGCGGCACGCATCAAGTTGTCGGCGCGTTGATCGCCTCGACGATTACGACGATCGCGGTCTTCCTGCCGGTCGTGTTCCTCAAAGACGTCGAAGGTCAGATCTTCGCCGATCTCGCCTTGACGATCTCGATTGCGGTCGCGCTGTCGGTGATCGTCGCCATCACCGTGATGCCCGCCGCAGCCGGTTTTCTCAAGGCGAAGAAACTCAAGAGCGGTTTCGGCGACGGCTGGCCGTGGCTGACCGACAAAATCATGAGCCTCACCGACACGGCGCCGAAACAGATCGGCTGGGTGTTCGCGCTGCTCGTATTGCCGCTCGCGCTGACCTATGCGTTCAAGCCGCGCCTGGACTATCTGCCGCCGGTCAAGCGCGCGGCGATCGACGCTTATTTCAACTTCCCGCCCGGCATGTCGCCCGACGTCGTCAATCGCGAGATCGTGCCGAAGATTCTCGAGCGCATGAAGCCGTACATGGATCATCAGAAGCAGCCGTACCTGAAGAATTGGTACGTGTTGCTGTGGCCGGGCGGCGGCACGATCGGCGCGCGCGTGGTCGATGAAAAGCGCATCGGCGATCTTGAGAAACTCGTGCGCGACGAAATCACCGTGGGCTTCCCCGACACGCGCGTGTTCGCCGAGGAAGGCAATTTGTTCGGCGGCTTCGGCGGCTCGGCACGCTCCGTGTCGATGCACCTGCAAGGCGACGACAGCGCAAAACTCTTTCAGGCCGCCGAAGCCGGACGCCAGCTGCTCGAGAAGAAATTCCCCGGCGCCAACGTGCAGGCATTCCCGCAAACCGACGCGACGCAGCTGGAACTTCATGCGGTGCCGGATGACCGCCGTATCGCCGAAGCCGGCTGGGATCGTGCCACCGTCGGCGGCATCGTCACCACGCTCGGCGACGGTTCGTGGCTCGGCGAGTATTTCGACGGCGAACAACGCGTGCCGATCATCCTGCGCGCCAGCGGCGAGCAGACGCCGGAAGCGATTGCGCAAACGCCGGTGATGACACCGAGCGGGCGCGTCGTGCCGATCGGCGACCTCGTGAAACTGGAAAGCACGCTGGGCCCCACGCAGATCCGCCGCCTCGATCATCGCCGCACGGTCACGCTGACGATGGATCCGCCGCCGACACTCGCGCTCGAGGATGCACTGGCGACGATCGACAAGGAAGTGTTGCCGGAACTGCGCAAGCAATTGCCAGATGGCACGATTCGCCTCGCCGGCAGCGCCGATCGACTGGATCAGATCGTCGGCACGATGGGCCAGAACTTCCTGCTCGCGCTGTTCGTGTTGCTGTTGCTGATGGCGGCGATGTTTCGCTCTTTGCGCCACGCCGTCATCGTCGTGCTGACCGTGCCGCTCGCGTTGATCGGCGGCATGGTCGGCTTGCGCGTACTCGGACTGTTCGCGTTCCAGCCGCTGGATCTTTTGTCGATGATCGGCTTCATCATGATGGTCGGTGTCGTCGTCAATCACGCGATCCTGCTCGTCGATCTCACGCGCACCGCGCAAGAGAGCGGCCACAGTCTCGACGAAGCGATTCGCATGTCGCTGAACCAACGCCTGCGCGCGATCCTTGCGAGCACGTTGACCGGCGCGCTCGGCGCGCTGCCGATGGCGGTGAATCCCGGACCGGGTAGCGTGATCTATCGCGGCTTGGCCGCCGTCAACGTCGGCGGCGTCACGATCAGTCTGATCTTCTCGCTGCTGCTGTTGCCGAGCTTGATGCGTCTGGCATTCGCGCGACGCGTGAAGAAGGCACAAACGGCGCCGCCGCGCGGCCGCAAACCGCGATTGGTGGAAATCAAATCTGAAGTCGAAGCCGCGTGAAAACATCCAAAACCGTTCGTGTTGAGCGTAGCGGAGCGCAGCTCCGCGGAGTCGAAACACTTACAGGCTCCAGCGTTGCTGCCCTTCGACTCCGCGCCTTCGGCGCTACGCTCAGGGCGAACGGAAATTTGCTAGGTCCAAGAGGCGCCACCATGAATACATTTTCTACATTTACCCATGTAAACGTTCGCGCCATCGGCGCCGCACTGTTTGCACTGATCATGCTCGGCGTCGCCGAGACCAGCCATGCCGAGGAACAAAAAGGGGCGCCGCCGGCTGTGGTGGAAGTCGGTCAGGCCGCGAGCGCGCGTCTGGCGCCCGCGCGCTGGGTGCCGGGCAGCGTGGTCAGCCGCGATGATGCGAAGATCGCCAGCGCCGAAGCCGGACGCCTGGACTACGTCGCCGAAGTCGGCACGCGCGTGAAGGCCGGCGAACGCATTGCCAAACTCGACGATCAGGCCTTGCGTCTGCGCCGCGAGGAAATCCAGTCCGACGTGCGCCGCGCCGAAGCGCAGCGCACGCTCGCCGATACCCAACTGCAACGACTGGAAAAACTCGCGACTTCGAACGCGATCGCCAAGACGCAGATCGACGAAGCGCGCGCAACGCTGGAGACGAACGCTCAAGCGCTTGCGCACGCGCGAGCGCAATTGCATCAAGTCGAGTACGACATCCAGCAGGCTGACGTAAAAGCGCCGTTCGCAGGCATCGTGACCGAGCGTTTTGCGCAGCGCGGCGAATACCTGCAGGTAGGCGCAGCGATCGTGCATTTCGTCGACACCGACCATATCGAAGCACGCGTACAAGCGCCGCTGGCGATGGCCGACAAGATCCGCGCCGGCATGGAAGTCAAGGTGAAATCTTCAGGCACGGAAAGCAGCGCGAAAGTGCGCGCCGTCGTACCGGTCGGCGACGAACACGCGCGCCAGTTCGAACTGCGTGTGGGCCTGGATCCCGCGCTCGCGCTCGTCGGCAGCGCCGTCGAAGTTTCCCTGCCGGAAGACGCCGGCAATGAAAGCATGACCGTGCCGCGCGACGCGCTCGTTCAGCGCGCGAACCAAACCTACGTAATGCGCGTGTCGTCGCAGAACACCGCCGAGCAGGTGCCCGTTTCGGCAAGCGGCGCGTCCGGCGACAAGATCGAAGTGCACGGCGCGCTCAACGCCGGAGACAGGCTCGTCGTGCGTGGAGCGGAACGCTTGAGCCCTGGGCAATCGGTCAAGATCGCGAACGGGGGCAATCCGGGCTAGAAATCATTTTCCAATACCACGGACGTGTGGTGCCCGCCGACGTTGTAGCCATCGAGCGTGTAAATCGCCGGATTCGCTGTCGTCCACGTGTGCATCAACGTGATATTCCAGCCATGCGCCAGCAGGCGCGTGACCGAAGCCTTGTAATCCGTGTACGAAAACAGTTTTGCCTTATCGGCGTGAGTGACCGGATTCGTGCCGCGCGACTGCTTGCGCCCGATATGCGCACCGACGATCCAGTTCTCGTTCAGTGCGTGCGAGGCGTTCGTGTCGAGATACCACGCGCCTTTGGTATCCGGCGTGCCGAATGAATCGGTGACATCGACATTGAGCCTGGCGCTAATCGTTTTCCAGCGCACATATCCGAATACTTCCGTGGTGTCCGGGCGCTTGGTGTGCGCAGGGTAATCGCCGGGGAACTGCAACTGCAGTACCCCGCCCTTCAATTCCCAGTCGCGCCCGATGAGCTGGCGGTAGCCGAGCACGCCGTCGACTTCAACGTGCGCACTCGCACCGGGAAATACCTTGTCCACCCAGCCCATGTGCACGGCGCTCAGATTTGCGTACAACCCGCTGCCCGGGTTCACGTCGATCTCCGCCTGCCACGACGGCTTGCCCACACTTTGCGACAAGCCGCGGCCAATGTAGTTGTTCATCAGCTGCACATAGCCGTAGAACAAGTTCGGCTCGTCCGCCCATGCCGGCGCGATGCGCGCAACGCAAGCGATTGCGATCAGCAGACGGACTCGCATCAAGATCTCCGGATAATCCACGAACGAAGATCGTCGGCGAAACCAGCCGCACGATCCATCCGGATTTTGCGCACGCGGATGTGGGCGCGACAGGGCCACTTCTCATAGCTACGCACGGGCCACTCAAAGGAAAGCGCGCAGATCCGGGCTCGAAAGAACCTCGAATGAACCGAGGGCAACGCATGCAAAAACCCGTGCGCGTGGCTGGCAGCCGGGGGACCGCCGTTCAGAATCGCGGTGCAAGAATTCCAGATCCCACGGAGCCCCTGCTCGGGAGCGTGCACATGGACGGCGACGACTTCAAGGCGCTGGCGCGACTCATCCAGTCAGAACGCGACACATTGATCGCGCGCTGGCGAAAGGCCGTAAAAAAACTGCCGTCGGCGCGAACGCTGGACAGTCCCACTCTCGAAGATCACATACCCACGTTGGTGGATGACTTGGTGCTCGCCCTCGGGGTGCATTCCGGGGAAACCATTGCAGATGCCGTAAGCAAAGGCACGCCACCGGAACACGGTGTGCAACGTGTCGAAGACGGTTTCGACATCATCGAGGTCGTCGCGGAGTACAACATCCTGCGCGGCTGCATCCATCACGTCGCCGAAGAACTTGGCATGGCGCTGCGGGGCAAGACGTTTGATACGATCAATCAGATTCTGGATGCCGCGATTGCGCAAGCGGTCAAGGCGTTTGCGGACCAGCGTGCGCTGGAAGCACAGCATCGTCGCGAAGACTATCTGGCGTTCGTTGCGCATGACCTGCGCACGCCGCTGTATGCGATCTCGGTGGCGGTGGAAGCTCTCGAGCAACTTCACCAGACCGGGACGAGCCCGGCAGCTGCGCAAATGTTGAAGGTGCTGCATCGCAACGTTCTGCAGCTCAGAGAACTCGTCGACGCGGTGCTGAAGGAAAACATCAACGTAAAGACCGAAGTGGGAGTCAAGCTGGAGCGGCGCACATTTGATCTATGGCCGCTCGTCGAGATGCTCATTCACGACCTGCATCCGGTCGCCGGCTCGAACAGCACGCGCCTCATCAACAACATACCCGGCGACCTGCGAATTTGCGCCGATGCAAATCTGGTACGGCGGATTTTCCAGAACCTGATTGCCAATGCCATCAGATATACCCCGCGAGGCGAAATCGAATTCGGGGCGCGAGACCTGGCCGAGAAAGGCGTCGAGTGTTGGGTCAGGGACAATGGTGCCGGAATTCCTGACGAAATGATCGGAAAGATTTTCGAAAAAGGCGAAAGCGATCCGGCGAATGACGGGACAGGGCTGGGCCTTGCAATCGTGAAGACGTTTGTCGAAGCGCATGACGGTACCGTCAACGTCGAAAGCAAACACGGTCAAGGCTCGACGTTCCGCTTCTGGTTGCCTCGTACGAATCCGGTCAGAGAATCGGACGAAATCGGTAGCAAGAAGTAGCTACGGACTGGGAGGTCCCGCTCGGGTACCAAAGGCGAGTTCGATGACTGCGTGCCCGCGCATTTACGCGCACGGTGCCGGGCGCTATTGCCAAAACGCGATGTCGAGAAATGCAATTTGCAGGCTCATGCGCATTCAGCCTTGCAACTAAACCGATGCCGCCAACAACAGTCGCGCTACCGCGAGCAACCTTGAGCGGCCGCGGACGAGGAGCTCGACAGCTTCTGATTTCACGGGAACGCCTGGCACGGAGGTTGCCGCCGAATCGTTACCTACTGAACATGGAGGTCACCATGCCACGCGGCGACAAGAGTTCGTATACAAGTAAACAAAAGCGCCAAGCCGAGCATATCGAGGAGGGCTACAAGAAACGCGGCGTCTCATCGAAAACTGCCGCCAAACGCGCTTGGGCAACGGTCAACAAGGAGAGCGGCGGCGGCAAGAAAAGCAAGAGCAAGAAAACCGCAAAGAAAACTGCAAAGAAAGCCGCGAAGAAATCCACCCGCCGCAAATCGACTCGCAAGAAGAAATGAGGGCCGTACAACCCTGACATGGATCTGCAGAGCGGTATCCGTTCTGGCACATCCGCAACCACGACGCAACGCGGCGCCATTGCGACTACCAGGCATGGAGCAAAGGTGCGGGCGCGCTACTGTCACATATCAACATCTTCACGATCGACGGCGCTAAGGACTGCGCTACTTGCGCGCCGCTTCGATGCGCTCGCGCAGCCAGGGACGCGCGGTTTCAACTTCGGAGAAGGTCGCAAACGCGACCGCGATCGGATCGTAGATTCGATGCCACTGGGCGATGGCGATCGACATGCCTGCGTGATCGACGTTCGGGATCACGAAAGCCACAGCCACCATGCCACGTTGCGCGCGGCGCTTCGCCGTATCCTTGAGCGACGCTTCCACGTCCGGGCCTATGATCGGTGGAGCTTCGAAACGAGTCATTACGCCGAAGACCGAAGGCATGCGATCGATTATCGTCTCCATCGCGTCGGCATATTCCAACGCGGCTTCCAGATTGAATTCCGGCGACGACCAAAGGTTGACCACGTCCCCTTCCACGACAATTTCGAACACTCCGATTTTGCGAAATGAGGAAGGCACGTCAAAGCTCGCTGGATCGCAAGGCTCTCGTTGGACATCATACTAGCGTGCCGTTGCGGCGGTGAGCTTCCGTCGGCGCGAACGACCTGCCACGATCAAGCCGACCCAAAGCGGCCGCAGCAATCGGCAGCTCGCAGGAACTCACCGGCGCGATGTTGGCCGAGCTCTCATTGCAATATCACATTAACACGATAAACAGGGTGAAGCTCTTTACCTGACATGCGTGAGGGATTCCCTCATTTTCTATTCGGTCAAGAGCGATCATTGTGCGTCCGTCTTCTCTCGTACGCCGCCACGGTGACGGCGTGTCGCAATGTGTTCAGCCGGAGCCGCAGAAGATGACTCCGACAAGGAGGTCGTTCCCGTGAACCAACAACCCAGCGTATCCGGCCTGGCAACCCTGTTACTGTTCGCGCCGCTTTGTGCATGGGCGTCCTCACCCGCCTCGACCACGATGACGCCGTCGTCGCCGACGTTCGACTACCAGAGCGACATATTCACTTCGGACAACCTGACGCCGCCTCCAGGTGTCGGTGGAAATCTGATGTGCAACTTTCCCAGCGCGGGCACGCCGGGCACGCAATGCGACATGTTCCAGCTGACGGTCGACGTGCCGGCGGGTTACAGCGCCACGCATCCGAATGCGGCAATCCGGGTGACG
>Ga0157369_10007171_pt1 | contig 12844 bp, 11 predicted proteins | sample C25metaG_FD_113461 | JGI IMG/M metagenome (GOLD analysis project Ga0157369, IMG submission 113461) | Corn rhizosphere microbial communities from Kellogg Biological Station, Michigan, USA - C2-5 metaG | ecosystem: Host-associated > Plants > Roots > Rhizosphere > Soil | place: USA: Michigan...
GAGCGCATTCCCGCCTTGCCTTCGCAGAAGGTGTTAAAGATGTCGAGCTGCTGCTCCGTGGCGCCGCACTCAGGCTCATCGGCACGGGCAAAGTGGCTGACGATATTCACCGGCTGACGCACATTTTTGCACTGGCTCAGGCGGGCGTAGAAGGCTTCCGCTTCGTGCGGGTGTACGCCAAGGCGATGCATACCGGTGTCGAGCTTCATCCAGACATCCACCGGCGCACTCAGGGTGGCGGCTTCAAGGGCTTCAAGCTGTTCAACGCTATGGATCACCGTATGCAGCTGATGTTCAGCCACCAACGTTAAATCGCTGGCGGCAAAGAAGCCTTCGAGCAACAGAATCGGTTGAGTAATGCCCCCTGCGCGCAGGTGCAGGGCCTCTTCAAGACGGGAGACGCCGAAAGCATCGGCATCGGGGAGCGTTCGCGCGGTCTCAAGAAGACCGTGTCCATAAGCGTTCGCTTTCACGACCGCAACCAGTCGGCTGGCGGGAGCCAGTTCGCGCAGGCGTTGCAGATTGTGTCGCAGAGCGCGGCGGTTAACTACTACGGTTGCCGCTTGCATGTTTTTCCTCAAAAACAATTTTGTCGATCGTTCGTGTGCAGGCGCGTTGAACGCACCTGCGGCGCGAAGAGTAACGAAACGTTATTCGTCGTCGTATTGTGGCCCGGCATAGTTATCGAAGCGTGACCACTGCCCATTGAATGTCAGACGTACCGTGCCGATAGGGCCGTTACGCTGCTTACCAATAATGATTTCAGCGATGCCTTTTAAGTCGCTGTTTTCGTGATAAACCTCATCACGGTAGATAAACATGATTAAGTCGGCATCCTGTTCGATAGAGCCCGATTCACGCAGGTCGGAGTTGACCGGGCGCTTATCGGCGCGCTGCTCCAGCGAGCGGTTAAGCTGCGACAGCGCCACCACCGGCACCTGCAGCTCTTTCGCCAGCGCTTTCAGCGAGCGGGAGATCTCGGCAATTTCCAGCGTACGGTTATCCGACAGCGACGGCACGCGCATCAGCTGGAGGTAGTCGATCATGATCAGGCCAATGCCGCCATGCTCGCGGGCGATACGCCGCGCACGAGAGCGCACTTCCGTCGGCGTCAGGCCGGAGGAGTCATCAATATAGATATTACGTTTTTCCAGCAGAATGCCCATCGTGCCGGAGATGCGCGCCCAATCCTCATCGTCGAGCTGACCGGTACGGATGCGGGTCTGATCGACGCGCGACAGCGACGCGAGTGAACGCATCATAATCTGTTCGGAGGGCATCTCGAGACTGAAGATAAGCACCGGCTTATCCTGCAACATCGCCGCATTTTCGACGAGGTTCATCGCAAAGGTCGTTTTACCCATCGAGGGACGCGCCGCGACAATAATCAGATCCGACGGCTGTAAACCGGCGGTCTTTTTGTTCAGATCGTCATAGCCGGTGTTTACGCCGGTCACGCCGTCATGGGGCTGCTGGAACAGCAGCTCAATACGCGCCACCGTCGCCTCAAGCACATCGGCGATGTTCTTCGGCCCTTCATCTTTATTGGCGCGGCTTTCGGCAATTTTAAACACCCGCGACTCGGCCAGATCGAGCAGATCTTCACTGCTGCGGCCCTGCGGATCGAAACCGGCGTTGGCGATCTCATTCGCCACCGCGATCATCTCGCGCACTACCGCACGTTCACGCACGATATCGGCGTAAGCGCTGATGTTCGCCGCACTTGGCGTGTTTTTTGACAGTTCAGCGAGATAAGCGAAGCCGCCGACGATATCGAGCTGGCCCTGTTGCTCCAGCGATTCGGCAAGGGTAATCAGGTCGATGGGTTTGCCCATCTCCTGCAGGCGGTACATTTCCGTAAAGATATGGCGATGCTGGCGAGTGTAAAAATCCTCGGAAACGACGCGTTCGGCAACGTCGTCCCAGCGCTCATTATCCAGCATTAAACCGCCCAACACCGACTGCTCCGCTTCGATCGAATGCGGAGGCACTTTCATCCCCTCAAGCTTGTGGTCGCGGGGCTCAGTCTGTTTGTTGAAGGGTTTATTTCCTGCCATAGTGAATGGAGTTATCCGGGTAATGAATGGGTTGAGAGATTATCACAGATCAGGAGGAAGCATGGCGACAAGAATCGAGTTTCAACAGCACGGCGGCCCTGAAGTCTTAAAGGCTGTGGAGTTTACGCCCGTCGATCCGGCAGAAAATGAGGTGCAGGTCGAGAATAAAGCCATCGGTATTAACTATATCGACACCTACATTCGCAGCGGCCTTTATCCGCCGCCGGGCTTACCAAGCGGGCTGGGAACCGAGGCCGCCGGGGTGGTCAGTAAAGTGGGTTCCGGCGTCACGGATGTGAAAGTTGGCGACCGCGTGGTCTACGCCCAATCGGGACTTGGCGCATACAGTTCTGTGCACAATGTGCCTGCCGATAAAGTCGCCGTCCTGCCCAACGCCATCTCCTTTGAACAAGCCGCCGCCTCCTTCCTCAAAGGGTTGACCGTCTTCTATCTGCTGCGCAAAACCTATGAAGTGAAGCCCAATGAGATGTTCCTGTTTCACGCTGCGGCGGGCGGCGTTGGCCTGATCGCCTGCCAGTGGGCAAAAGCGCTCGGCGCGAAACTGATTGGCACCGTTGGCTCGGCGCAAAAAGCGCAGCGCGCTCAGCAGGCGGGCGCCTGGCAGGTGATCAACTACAGCGAAGAGAGCGTGGTTGAGCGGGTAAAAGAGCTGACCGGCGGTAAAAAAGTGAGCGTCGTATACGATTCCGTTGGTAAAGACACCTGGGAAACCTCCCTCGACTGCCTGCGCCGCCGCGGCCTGATGGTCAGCTTCGGCAACTCCTCCGGGCCGGTGACCGGCGTCAATCTGGGCATTCTCAACCAGAAGGGATCGCTCTACGCCACCCGCCCTTCGCTGAACGGTTACATCACCACGCGCGACGAGTTGCAGGAAGCGAGCAATGAGCTCTTCTCGCTGATCGCCAGTGGCGTCATCAAAGTGGAAGTGGCTGAGAGCCAGAAGTTTGCGCTCGCCGATGCGCAGCGCGCCCATGAAGCGCTGGAGAGCCGGGCCACCCAGGGATCGAGCCTGCTGATTCCGTAAGTGATTGTGCAGAAAGAATTAGGGCTTCCCGCAGGAAGCCCTTTCTTTTTTTGTTCGGCTGTATTGTAGGGTACAGCGCGATGAATTCGTTACGCCGGAATAGTGACAGATTTACGCGCTAAATCCTATTTGCTTCACCGGGCTGCGCGGGGAAATGTTTCAAGGATGTGACGAAGCGCTCACTCCTTTCGTAACCGATCCCACGATTGCGCAATAAATCTGCACGCCTTAGCGTTTCGACGCCACCAGATTGAGGGCGTGCTCCACCACATTGATATCCGCCCCCGCTTTGTGCGCATTTTCACTCAGGTAACGACGCCACTGACGCGCGCCCGGAACGCCCTGGAACAGGCCCAGCATATGGCGTGTGATATGGCCGAGATAGGCGCCCTGGCTCAGTTCGCGCTCAATATAGGGGTACATCGCGCGCACCACCGCCACCGGGTCGGCATCCGGCGTATCGACGCCGAAAATCTCTCTGTCTACCGACGCGAGGATGCCGGGGTTTTGATAAGCTTCACGCCCGACCATCACGCCATCCATATGTTCGAGATGCGCTTTCGCCTCTTCCAGCGATTTGATTCCGCCGTTGATCGACATCATCAGGTGCGGGAAATCGCGTTTTAGCTGGTAGACGCGCGGGTAATCGAGCGGCGGAATTTCGCGGTTCTCTTTCGGGCTAAGGCCAGAAAGCCAGGCTTTACGGGCGTGGATTGTGAAGCTTTCGCACTCGCCTTTACCGGCTACGGTGCCAATAAAGTCGCAGAGGAATTCATAACTGTCCTGCTCATCAATGCCGATACGGGTTTTGACCGTGACCGGAATAGAGACGACATCGCGCATCGCTTTAATGCAGTCCGCCACCAGCTGCGCTTCGCCCATCAGACAGGCACCGAAACGGCCATTCTGCACGCGATCGGAGGGGCAGCCGACGTTAAGGTTGATTTCGTCATAGCCGCGCGCTTCGGCAAGCTTCGCACAGTGAGCCAGCTGCGCCGGATCGCTGCCGCCCAGCTGCAACGCCACCGGATGCTCCTCGTCGCTGTACGCCAGGTAATCACCTTTGCCATGAATAATCGCCCCGGTAGTCACCATCTCGGTATAGAGCAGCGTGTGGCGCGACAGCAGACGCAGGAAGTAGCGGCAGTGCCTGTCCGTCCAGTCGAGCATCGGGGCAACCGAGAATCGGCCGGGCCAGTGAGAAGCCGAATCGGCGGACGTTACGCAGGTTTGAGGGGTGTTTGTCATATCAGGATTACCGTGCATTTTTTGGGCAATTAAAATCAATCTCTCGTCATCGCTCCCACCTCAGGCGCGGGCAAAAAAACCGGCTCCAGAAATCGCGGGCCGCCATTCTAGCACAGAGAAATGCGTTAAATCCGACGGCGTGCAGCCCGCATCCGCAAACAGGTCCGCGCCGTCACGCTGGTCAAAACTTAACCATGACCTATTATTTTTGTTAGTCAACGTAGTTCTATTCCAATAAATCGCACTATTCACTTCACCTCTGCGGGTGACAGGAGCTGAAACATGACCACACCTTATGTTCGCCTTGATAAAGATAATGCTGCGGTACTGCTTGTTGATCATCAGGCAGGCTTACTCTCTCTGGTGCGGGATATCGATCCCGACAAATTCAAAAATAACGTGCTGGCGCTGGGCGATCTCGCAAAATACTTTAATCTTCCCACCATTCTGACCACCAGTTTTGAAACCGGCCCAAATGGCCCGCTCGTCCCTGAGTTAAAGGAGCAATTTCCCGATGCGCCTTATATCGCGCGCCCGGGCAATATCAATGCCTGGGATAACGAGGATTTTGTGAATGCCGTTAAAGCCACAGGTAAAAAACAGCTGATTATTGCCGGCGTGGTGACGGAAGTGTGCGTCGCCTTTCCGGCTTTATCAGCCATTGAGGAGGGTTTTGAGGTGTTTGTGGTGACCGATGCATCAGGAACATTCAACGAAATCACGCGACATTCGGCATGGGATCGCATGTCGCAGGCCGGTGCGCAGTTGATGACCTGGTTTGGTATCGCCTGTGAATTACACCGCGACTGGCGTAATGATATTGAAGGACTTGGGACGCTCTTCTCTAACCATATTCCCGATTACCGCAACCTGATGACCAGTTTTAACACCCTTAACAAGCCATAACCGCAATAAAAAACCGGAGGCGCAGAGCCTCCGGTTACTCCTTAGAATGTCAGGCTAAGCTGCGCGCCAGCACCCCAGGTTTCGTCTTCGCCCACCAGCCCCATCAGATCAAGATGAACGCGGTTGAACGGCGAGAAGCCAACACCGGCGGTGAAGACATCTTTGTCATCGCCCTTCACATCAGCGCGGTAACCAGCACGCACTGCCAGCCAGTTAAGCGGACGGACTTCTGCCCCGACGCCAACATACTGCGAGTTCTTCTCGCTCTTAAAGCCTTTGGTTTCAGTCAGATCGCCATCAGCACTCAGCGTTACCAGCTCGTTATGCCATGCGGCACCGGCGGTGACGATCGGGCTAATCTGGTAGGTATCTTTGTAGTTGCGCACTTCGCCCGTTCTGCCGTTACGAATAATGGCATCCTGGGTGTCGATATTACGCGAGATAAGGTTCTGACCGGTTAAACCGAGCGTCACGTTTTCATTGAGGTCAGCGGCGAGGCCAACGTCAACGTTGAAGCCGGTGTCATCGCGGCGGTAGCGGCTGCTGTTCCAGTCACTGCTGTCGTAGTCATAAATCGACGCGGTGTAGTTGTAGACCCACACTTTTTGCAGCTTCGGCGTTACGCCAACGGAGAGCGGAATGCCGCCCGCGTCAAACTGATGTGCCAGCGCCACGCCAAAGTCGGTGACAATCGCGCCACGTCCGGAAGCGGTGGAGTTCAGGTTACGGGTGATCTCATCGCTGCCGTTTGGCGACAGCGCCGCGCCCAGAGCTTCACGCACTGCAACGGCATCGCTGTTCTGAATGCTGCGCAGGTAATCAATATCCTGCTGATCGATATTGGAGCTAACGCGCGCGTGGGCGTAGGCTTTGGTGACGAAAGCCGCAGAGAGCACATCGTTAGGGATGCTGACCGCAATACCGGCTGCCGCTTTAGCCTGCGCAGTTTTGCCACGCAGTTTAACCAGCTCGTCACCCAAATCTTTGGCCGCGTTCTGGAACTGATCGACGGTGCCGAAAGGGTTGGTAATAATCTCTATTGCCGTCAGATTATCGACGACATCTTTATATTGATCGACTTTGTCATTGATGTAGTCAATTTCGTCGCGCAGATTATCCTTATCTGAAATTTGTGCCTGTACGCTTGGCAGGATCACGGTGACATCATCTTCCGGCTGACCTTTCGCCAGCAACGCCGGGTTGATTAATGCTCCACTGCCATAATTTGCCGATGCGACGCCCGTTCCCCCCATTGCATCGTTACGCGCCTCTGCCCATGTATTGGCTGCTCCCGCCTGATTTGCCATAAAAAAGGAGACACCAATAGCGACCACCGAAAGTTTCGCATTTATTTTCACAGTATGTTCTCGTAGCCAGATGAGTATTTAAGCCTGTTAGTTTGCGCACAAACAGGAATTTATATTGCTGTGAATAACAGTAGAAAAAGGCACTACCTCTTCCGAACGCTCCAGGGCGGCCGGTTCATATTTATAGTGATGGCACTCACTATTTATAGAAGAGGAAAATCATTTCGGGAAGGAAAGTTCCGAAAGTGTCTTTAAAGTTGGCGGTCTCGGCGTTTCAGGCAGGACATGGTAAAGTGTGAAGCTTCATCTTTTCACCAACCCGAGAGCGCCTATGGATAAGACCACTTCGCAAGAGATGTTAGTGCAGGCTGAAAAGCTGTGCGCGCAGCGCAACGTGCGCCTGACTCCACAGCGTCTGGAAGTTTTACGTTTGCTGAGCCTGCAAAAGAGCGCCATCAGCGCCTACGATCTGCTCGACCTGCTGCGGGAGAGCGAACCGCAGGCGAAGCCGCCCACGGTTTATCGCGCGCTCGATTTTCTGCTGGAGCAGGGTTTTGTGCATAAGGTAGAGTCCACCAACAGCTATGTGCTGTGCCATCTCTTTGATCAGCCGACGCACACCTCTGCGATGTTTATCTGCGACCGCTGCGGTGCGGTTAAAGAGGAGCAGGCGGAAGGGGTGGAAGATATCATGCATGCGCTGGCAGCGAAGATGGGCTTTGCCCTGCGCCATAATGTGATTGAAGCCCACGGCTTATGCGCTGCCTGCGTGGAAGTCGAAGCCTGTCGTCATCACGACCATTGCCAGCACGATCACAGCCTGCAAGTGAAGAAGAAACCACGTTAAAATTTCTGTTTCTGTTTCTGTCTCAGAAAGTAATCCCAAAAGATTTCGCGTTTTAGCAAGGCGGCAAATGAGTGAATCATAGGGAGCATACATAAGTATGTGACCTATGCGAGCGAGTGCAGCCAACGCGGATAAAACGTGAAATATGAAGGGATTGGGAGCATAGATAAGTATGTGACCCATGTGAGCAAGTGCAGCCAACGCAGATAAAACGTGAAAGATGAAGGGATTGCAGATAAAACGTTGAAGATAAGGAATTAGTAGGGAGGTACATCCTTGTACCTGCGGGCAGGGTAGCCTGTGAGGGTTAATACACTTGAGGGGGAAGTGTTGGCTACCAGCGGTATTCGTTACGAGTTTCCCAATCCGTAACTTCCTTCTCCGCTTCGTCTTTCGCGTAACCGTAACGCTCCTGGATTTTACCTACCAGCTGGTCACGTTTACCTTCAATGACGGTCATGTCGTCATCGGTCAATTTGCCCCATTTCTCTTTAACAGTGCCTTTAAACTGTTTCCAGTTACCGCCGACTTCGTCTTTGTTCATAATTGACTCCTTATCGTTCGGTTAAAATGACGTTCTTGCGTGCTGAACGTACTAATTATTGTAGATAAGGATTCGGCGTTCGGTTTTTTATTCGGAATCTTTAACCATACACGCCAGACGAAGCCGCAGATCCTCATGCATTGTCGGCATTGGCAAACCAGCTGCCATTGCGCCAGTGATGACGCCAGATCAGCGCCAGCGTGATGCCACGCAGCGCAAGGAAAACCGCCAGAGAGAGCCATAAACCGTGGTTGCCCAACCACGGCACCGTCAGCAGAGTCAGGCCAAAACCGGCAGCGGCAACCGCCATACTGTTACGCATTTCAGCCGCGCGCGTCGCACCCACAAACATGCCGTCGAGCAAATAGCACCACACCCCCACCAGCGGCAATACCACCTGCCAGATGAGATAGTGCCCGGCAACCGCCTGCAGTTCAGGAATGGAGGTCAGCAGCGCAATAAGCGTGCTTCCTGCCAGCGCGTAGACAAGGGCAAAGGCGAACGCCACAAATCCTGCCTGCCTGCAGGCCGCGCGCCAGACGTGCAGCAGCTGGCTACCATCGCGCGCACCGTAAGCCTGACCGGAGTGGGCTTCGACGGCATAAGCAAAGCCGTCCAGCGCATAGGCGGTAAAGGTGAGGAACATCATCAGCACCGCGTTGGCGGCGACCGTTTCGCTGCCGAGGCGTGCGCCCAGCACGGTGATGGAGCCAAAGCAGAGTTGCAGCAGCAGCGAGCGCAGCATGATATCGCGATTGAGCGCCAGCAAACGGCGAACGCCGCCGCGCCACGCGGATTTCAGCATCGAAAGAGAGATAGCCTGCCGGCGTAAAACCTGCCACACCATCAGCAAGCCGATAAAAAAGGTGACATATTCCGCGATAACCGTCGCGAGCGCAGCGCCCTGCACATTCATATGCAGGCCCATCACCAGCCAGAGGTCGAGCACGATATTAAAGAGGTTGCCGACCACCAGCAGTATCACCGGTGCGCGGGCATACTGCACGCCGAGCAGCCAGCCAAGCAGCACCATATTGCCCAGCGAGGCGGGCGCACTCAGCCAGCGAATGGCAAGGAAGCGCCGCACCTGCTCCAGCACCGCCTCGCTGCCGCCGGTAATATGCAGCGCCAGGTCGATAAGCGGCGTACGCAGCAGCGCAATGACGATACCTGCGCCGAGCGCCAACAGCAGAGGCTGGACAAGCGCACGTGAGAGTGCAGAGGGATTTTTTGCACCAAATGCCTGGGCGGTCAGCCCGGTGGTGCTCATACGCAAAAACAGCAGCAGCATAAAGAGGAAGCTGGTTGCCGTTGCGCCAATCGCCACGCCGCCAAGGTAGACGGGGCTATCCAGATGACCAATCACCGCTGTATCAACTAAGCCCAGCAGCGGAACGGTGATATTCGATAAAATCATCGGCAGCGCAAGCCGCCACAAAGCTTTGTCGGATGCGGTTAACAGCGGCATAGCGTAAGCGTCGTTAAAGAGGAGAAGCGTGGCGCTGCGGCGCTAAACGGGGCGCCACAGCAGAGAAAAGAGGCGTTACAGCCATTCACCGTTACGGATCACGCCAACTGCCAGCCCTTCAATGGTGAAGTTCTGTTTGCGCAGATCGACCACAATCGGGGAGAAGTCGCTGTTTTCCGCCAGCAGTTCAACGGTGTTGCCATGTTTTTTCAGGCGCTTCACCGTCACTTCATCTTCGATACGGGCGACGATCACCTGGCCGTTACGCGCATCCTGGGTTTTATGCACCGCCAGCAGATCGCCGTCCATAATACCGATATCTTTCATCGACATCCCGCTAACACGCAGCAGGAAGTCCGCATGCGGTTTAAAGAGATTCGGATCGACCTGATAGTGGCTTTCGATATGCTGTTGCGCCAGCAGCGGCTCACCCGCAGCGACGCGACCAATCAGCGGCAGACCAATATCGTTCTCTTCTTCCAGCAGCAGGCGCAGACCGCGCGATGCACCAGATACGATTTCGATCACCCCTTTGCGCGCCAGCGCTTTAAGGTGTTCTTCGGCTGCATTTGGGGAACGGAACCCCAATTGCTGTGCGATTTCCGCACGCGTCGGTGGCATACCGGTTTGGGTGATGCGATCGCGAATCAGATCGAACACCTCTTGCTGCCTGGCCGTTAATGCTTTCATCCCGCCCCCTGGGTGTATATACAGTTATGCTGTGAGTATATACAGTCAACGGCGATTTTGAAACCACATTTAAGCAAAAATCCAGAGTGTTATAGAATTATGGAAACGCTATCGAAAATGTGACCAAAGAAGCGAGATCCAGGTAAAGAGCGCCAGTAAGATTGTCATCAGCACCGCCGCCGAGCCCATATCTTTTGCCCGGCCGGAAAGCTCATGGAATTCAGACCCGATACGGTCTACAACCGCTTCAATAGCGCTGTTGAGGATTTCGACAATCATCACCAGCGTGACCGAGCCAATAAGCAGGACGCGCGTGATGACATCAATATCCAAAAATGCAGCGATAATAATAGCCAGAACAACGGCTACGCCCTCCTGGCGAAATGCAGCTTCATTAATCCAGGCTGCGCGTACGCCTTTCCACGAATATCCTGCGGCTTTAATGATCCGGGTAAAACCGGTGGTATTATTGGCCATGAAAAGAACCTTTTTAACTATTAAGCGTCAATGAGTAGTGGTACACGCAGCGGTACCACAGAAATTATGCGTGCTTTCTGATATTCTTGCGGCGCAATGGCACTATTAATAACCAGAGGCTTTACACCCTTTATGTCCGGCTGGCCACGAATTTACTACAAATTACTGAACTTACCATTAAGCGTGCTGGTAAAAAGTAAATCGATCCCCGCAGAACCTGCACAGGAACTGGGGCTCGACACATCACGTCCTATTATGTACGTGCTGCCTTACAACTCAAAGGCAGACTTAATGACCTTGCGCGAGCAGTGCCTGGCGCATGAATTACCCGATCCCCTCGAACCGCTGGAGATCGATGGCGCGCTGCTGCCACGCTACGTGTTTATTCACGGCGGCCCGCGCGTATTTACCTACTACACGCCGAAAGAAGAGTCGATCAAACTGTTCCACGACTACCTGGATTTACACCGCAGCCATCCCGATCTGGATGTGCAGATGGTGCCGGTATCGGTGATGTTTGGCCGCTCGCCGGGGCGTGAAAAGGGTGAGGTCAACCCGCCGTTGCGCATGCTCAACGGTATTCAGAAATTCTTCGCTGTTTCGTGGCTTGGCCGCGACAGCTTTGTGCGCTTCTCCCCGCCGGTTTCGCTGCGCCGCATGGCGACCGAACACGGCACGGATAAGATCATCGCGCAGAAACTGGCGCGCGTGGCGCGTATGCACTTCGCCCGCCAGCGTCTGGCCGCCGTTGGCCCACGCCTGCCGGCGCGTCAGGATCTCTTCAATAAGCTGCTGTCGTCAAAAGCGATTGCCCGTGCGGTGGAAGATGAAGCGCGCAGCAAAAAGATCTCCCACGATAAGGCGCAGCAGAACGCTATCGCGCTGATGGAAGAGATTGCCGCTAACTTCTCTTACGAGATGATTCGCCTGACCGACCGTATCCTCGGCTTTACGTGGAACCGGCTCTATCAGGGGATCAACGTGCACAACGCCGAGCGCGTACGCCAGCTGGCGCACGAGGGCCATGAAATTGTCTATGTGCCCTGCCACCGCAGCCACATGGACTACCTGCTGCTCTCCTACGTGCTTTACCACCAGGGCCTGGTGCCGCCGCATATTGCGGCCGGGATCAACCTCAACTTCTGGCCCGCCGGTCCGATTTTCCGCCGCCTTGGCGCCTTCTTTATTCGCCGCACCTTTAAAGGCAACAAGCTCTACTCGACGGTATTCCGTGAATACCTGGGCGAGCTCTTCAGCCGCGGTTACTCGGTAGAGTATTTCGTTGAGGGCGGCCGCTCGCGCACCGGGCGTCTGCTCGATCCGAAAACGGGTACCCTGTCGATGACCATCCAGGCGATGCTGCGCGGCGGCACGCGCCCGATCACGCTGGTACCGATCTATATCGGCTACGAGCATGTGATGGAGGTCGGCACCTACGCCAAAGAGCTGCGCGGTGCGACGAAAGAGAAAGAGAGCCTGCTGCAGATGGTGCGCGGCCTCAGCAAGCTGCGTAACCTCGGTCAGGGCTATGTGAACTTCGGCGAGCCAATCCCGCTGATGAACTACCTGAACCACCATGTACCGGAGTGGCGCGAATCGATCGATCCGATTGAAGCGATCCGTCCGGCATGGCTGACGCCGACGGTGAACAGCATCGCCGCCGATCTGATGGTACGCATCAATAATGCCGGTGCGGCAAACGCCATGAACCTCTGCTGTACGGCGCTGCTGGCTTCGCGCCAGCGCTCGTTGACGCGCGAGCAGCTCACCGAGCAGCTCAACTGCTACCTTGAGCTGATGCGCAATGTGCCCTACTCCCCGGACTCTACCGCACCGTCCGCCAGCGCCGCTGAGCTTATTGCTCACGCGCTGCAGATGAACAAGTTTGAGGTCGAGAAGGACACTATCGGCGATATCATCATCCTGCCGCGCGAGCAGGCGGTGCTGATGACCTATTACCGCAACAACATTGCGCATATGCTGATGCTGCCGTCGCTGATCGCAGCGATTGTGACCCAGCATCGCGCCATCTCACGCGGTGAAATTCTGCGTCATGTGGAACTGCTCTACCCAATGCTGAAGGCCGAGCTGTTCCTGCGCTGGGAAAACGCAGAGCTGGCAGAGGTGCTGGATAAGCTGATTCAGGAGCTGGTGCGCCAGGGGCTGATTACCCTGAAAGAGGATCTTCTCAGCATCAATCCTGCACACTCACGCACTCTGCAGCTGCTGGCCGCAGGTGCGCGCGAGACGCTGCA
>Ga0157369_10007173_pt1 | contig 12842 bp, 17 predicted proteins | sample C25metaG_FD_113461 | JGI IMG/M metagenome (GOLD analysis project Ga0157369, IMG submission 113461) | Corn rhizosphere microbial communities from Kellogg Biological Station, Michigan, USA - C2-5 metaG | ecosystem: Host-associated > Plants > Roots > Rhizosphere > Soil | place: USA: Michigan...
GCCAAAATGCGATTGTCCCACGGGCTGCCGCAGCCGTTGCAATTGGCGTTATTGGCGCCGATGGCGTCGCCCCACCAGCGCGCTGTGGTCGTGCCCGCACGCGCGGCATATTCCCATTCGGCCTCGCTTGGTAGTCGGTAGGGGCCGTGCTCGCGCGCCGTCGCAGGATGCTCGGCGCGGATCTTGGCGTTGAGCCAGTCGATGTAGCGCTCCGCATCGCGCCAATCGAGACACACCGCGGGCCAACGTGGCAGGTCGGCATCAAAAGGCGGCGATGCAAGCCCGTGACCTGGAGAATGCCATCTCATGTCGAGCATGGCGTTGCAGGCTGCTGGCTGATAGCCGGTCTCTTTCAGGAAGGTGAGGAACTGCTCGCTCGTCACGTCGAACTTGCCGAGCGCGAAGGCCTTGAGTGTCACCGTGTGCTGCGGGCCTTCAGAGTCGAAACGACCGCTCTCAGATGGCGGGCTGCCCATAGTGAACTTGCCGGCGGGGATGCCGACCATCACCGGACATTGCGAACACTCCTGAAACTCGCGTTCCTTCTGGTCGAGGGCGAAACTTGCCACGGGCCCAGCGCCGGCAACGGCTGCGACCACAAGAAGTCGTACGAGCGTTCTGCAAACGAGAGCCATCCGCTCAGATCTAACTCGTCGCGCGGCACAATGACATCTGCCATTGCGCGCATTCTATGACCACGTGCGAAGCGGAGGGACGTCTGTCTCGAAGGAGCGTCCAAATGACAAAATACCTTACAACCTTCGTCTTGGTTCTTTGCGTGGCCGGACCTGCGCTCGCCGCGACTCAGTCCAGGACCGGGCATTTCGCCGTCAAGGATGCGGTCGGCAACTGCGCCGTTGTCGACACGCTTCCAAGCAAAGTGAGCGGCCTGAGAATCGTCGGCAACAAAGCCGACTATGCAAGCGTGGCAGATGCCCAGAAGGCGCTGGACTCGGGCTGCATCGGCAAAATCGGTAGAGCCTAAAGCAGACGCAGCGTCTCAATCGAGCTTCTGATAGGTGTTGTCGAAATCGTCCTGAATGACGGTCGCCTTGCCTTGCGCACCGAGCACGAGGTCCTGGTCAGGAGTGGTGGTCGTGTAACGCCAGCCCGAAGGCAGTTTCAGTTTGCTGCCGAGAGCATCCAACTGGTCGTATGTGAGTGTCTTATCCACGATTTGTGAATAAGCTTGCATCGCGTAGCGGCTGCCATCCGACGCTTCCAGCATATGCACAGGCAATCCGGCCTTGAAGCGATACACCGTGTCGCGATTGATGGTCTGCTCGCGATAGGGCCGGTGCAACAGATCGAGAAGCCCGACATCGATGGTGGCGCGCTCGGTCAATTCGAGTCCGCCAGCTTCGATTTTTTCGCCGGCCTTGGTCGAACCTGATGCCGTGATCGAGTCCATCAGGAAGTAGCGCGGGCCGTTGAGCAGGACGGTGACGGCGCCGAAGCGCTACTTCATGGTGCCCTCGGTGATGCTGTCCCAAATCTGCGCCGGGATGCTCGCAATGTCGTCGCTACCGGAGCGCAGCGCCTGCGCCGCAAGCGTAAGCCTCCACTGAGTCAAATACTGTATCGGCGGCGAACCGATCATCTCGGTGAAGCGCTCGGCAAGCGCCGAGCGTGACAATGCCACCGCGCGGGCAAGCTCATCGACCGTCCAGGCGCGCTTCGGATCGCCATGCAGTAGAGCGAGTACGCGGCCGACATGTGGATCCTGCAATCCCGCAAGCCAGCCTTTGAGATCAAGCGGCTTCGACTGCGCATAGCGGCGCAACGCTTCGATGAAAGCAAGTTCCGAAAGCTTTCCGAGCAGCGACTGGGAGCCGGGCCGCTTGGCCAGCGATTCCTCCACGCCAATGTGAAGCAGATCGCCGAGCCAGCCGCTTTTCGAGATGTCGCCGAGTGGTATGCGTAGCATCGCGGGCAGAGGTCCGAGCAGGGCCCGGCAGGCGCGACGATCGCAGGCCAGATAGCCGCAGATGAACCGCGTCGCTTCGCCGTCGCCGCCCCAGCGCATCTCGATCAGGCCTTCAATCGCCTCTGAGCCGACCGGTGCAGGCGACAGCATAAGGTCGCTGCCGAGCAGATGGCGGTGATCATGCGGGAACAGGAGCAGATCGCCGGCCGCGACCTCGACCTCCTCGTTGCCGTCCACGAGCCGGGCTTTGCACGAGCCGTCAGTGAGAAGATGGAAGAATACGATGTGGTCGGCGCGCGGCAGGCGGGTCGCCGCCGTATGCAGGCCGTATTACGTCTCGACACACCACGGCGCCTTGAACTCGGCTTTGATATAGACCGCGCCATCCAGCCTGATGGCGGCAAGAACGTCGGACAGGGCGTCCACCAGAAAAACCTCCCTCTATCCGGTCCCGTTCTATGCCTTGCGCAGGCGCTCCGCCAGCCAGCTCGCGATACGGCGGCGTGTCTTCCCGTGCGCGCGGCGCAGCACGCGGCCCATATTCATGAACCCGTGGATCGTGCCCTCACAGCATTCGTAATCGACGGGAACGCCAGCGGCCGCGAGCGTCTCGGCATATTCGGCGCCCTCGTCGCGCAGGGGATCGTAGCCAGCAGTAATGACGAGGGCCGGCGGCAATCCTGTGTAATCCTCATAAAGCGACGGGATAGCGCGCGGGTCCGTGAACGGCCAGGCGTTGCCGAAATAGTGATCGAAGAACCAGTCGATCATATCACGCGGGATGGGAAACTGGTCGGCGAGCTCTTTCCGCGAGGGCAGCCGGCCGCGCAAGTCGAGCGCGGGATAGATCAGAGCCTGGCCGCGCACAGGGGCGGCAAGCTTGCCCTTGGTCTCATGCAGTGCGACGGCCGCCAAGCCGCCTCCCGCGCTGTCGCCGGCAACGGCAATACGCGCAGGATCGAGGCCAAGCGCGCGCGCTTCGTGCGACAGCCATTCGAGCGCGGCGACCGTGTCCTCCACTGCCGCAGGGAACGGATGCTCTGGCGCGAGCCGGTAATCGAGCGAGAGTACCGTCGCGCGCGTATCGTGGCAGAGCGCGCGGCAGAACACGTCGTGCGTCGCGAGATCGCCAATCACGCAACCGCCGCCATGCACGAACAGGATTACTGCTTCGGCATCGATATTGGGATCAGCGGGAATGTATTTCCGTAGCCTCAATGCTCCGGCATCACTCGATACATCGAAATCGCTTGTCTCTCCGACTTCCGGCGGCACGATTTCGGTTTTAGCGAGGCCGCGGCGATAGTCATTACGCGCGGCCCCAGGGCTGAGATGCCAGAGCGGCGACGACGTCGAGGACGACGCCCAATAAAGCAGCGCTTCCGTCTCGCGGTCGAGCTTGAAACCCTCGTTCCGCAAATCCTCGCCGGGAGATCTAATCGGCTTGTGCATATTGGCACTCGGCGCCGCCGCCCGCTCTCTGCTTCACTTCGTTCGGATCAATGGTGCATTTCAGGTTCGAGACGGCCTCGAAGATCGAGCCTGTCGCGCCGTCGGGCTCGACGCCGTTCTCTTCAAGAGTAGCGAACAGCTCGTGCGCGCTTCGTCCGGTCAAAGAAACAACCTGACCGCCGAAGGAGAGGTCGCAAGAGTGCGACGCGATGTCCATGTTGCCTGCTCGGCAGGTGACCTTTTCCGCCACGACGGTAATGGTCTTCCCGGCCGGAAAGCTGAAATCGGCCTTGCCGTCGAGAAGCTTCATGAGCCCGCTCTTCTCCACCGCGCTAAGACTAGGGGAGACGTTGCCGACCAGCGCCGCGACCGCCAATGCGCCGCTCCCGCTCGCGGTTCCCGCCAAAGCGGGGTTGCTCACGAACAGCAAGCCCAGGAGAAGAAGCCGGGCTGCCCTCATCTCTCCTTCTCCCTGCCATCAATTGTCGGGAATGGTGCCCCAGGCCGGACTCGAACCAGCACGCTCTTGCGAGCAACAGATTTTGAGTCTGCCGCGTCTACCAATTCCGCCACTGGGGCTTTGCGCCGGAAACATGGGATAAGCCTGCGGTCCGGTCAACCGGGCGTTGGCCTACGAGATGGACAATGGCGCGGTCGCCCGGTAAGCAAAAGCCCATGCTGAAGCGGCTCTATGACAAGGTGATCGCTCTTTCAGAGAGCCCTCAGGCGCTCCCCGCGCTCGCCGCCGTTTCCTTTGCCGAAAGCTCGTTTTTCCCCATTCCACCCGACGTGGTGCTCGTGCCTATGGCACTCGCGCAGCCGCACAAGGCGCGGCTCTACGCGCTCGTTTGCACCATCGCATCGGTGCTCGGCGGCATTCTCGGCTATGCCATCGGGGCATTCCTCTACGACACGGTCGGGCATTGGCTGATTTCGATCTATGGCTATGGCGACAGCGTGGAAGCCTTCCGCGCGGCCTACGCCAGATGGGGCGCGTGGATCATCCTGATCAAGGGCATGACGCCGATCCCCTACAAGATCGTGACCATCGCCTCGGGCTTCGCCGGCTACGACTTTTTCATGTTCGTGGTGCTGTCCATCATCACGCGCGGCGCGCGGTTCTTCCTGGAGGCGGAGCTTCTCCGTCACTTCGGCGAGCCGATCAGAGAATTCGTCGAGAAGCGCCTCACCCTCGTCACCACCGGCTTTCTTGCGGTACTGGTAGGCGGCTTCCTCATCGCTCGATATGCGTTCTAGGATGCGAATACCGGAGGATCTGGCGGGCCGGCTCATGCTCGTTTGCGCGGGCGTGTTTGCCATCGCCACGGCGACGATTCTGGCGGCGCATGCATTCGAGCGCATCGGCGGCTATGCGCCATGCCCGCTCTGCCTCGAGGAGCGTTACGCCTACTATTTCGGCGTGCCGGCGAGCTTCATCGCTTTCTTTGCCGCGCGCGCCAACGCGATCCCTGCGGCGCGCATTCTGCTTCTCCTTGTGGCACTCGCCTTTTTGATCAATGCAGGACTCGGCATCTACCACGCCGGCGTCGAGTGGAAGTGGTGGCCGGGCCCAACGACATGCGCTGGTGGCTTCGACCTGAAATGGGGCGAAAGCGGGGTCGCCGACACGCCGATCATCCGCTGCGACGAGGCGTCATGGCGGTTCCTTGCTCTGTCCTTTGCAGGATGGAACGCCGTGATCTCGGCGCTGCTCGCCATTCTGGCGGGCTGGGGCGCAGCGCTGAGGCGCTAAGTCCGAGTCCTCACGCAAAAATCAATCGAGAATAATTGGCAGGCGGCGACGCGCGCTGCTAGGGAAAGGCGGCAAGATGGTCCTTGGCGTGATGCTGGTGGCCGTGGGCCTGATGGTCGCAATAGCTCTCGATAAGAGACTTGGATGAATTGGTCGACGTCTCGCCGGGTTGGCTGACTAAGCTCACCATGCGGTTTAAGGCGCGGCTGGACAATCCGCCGGAACTCGTGGGATTTCGCGGGCGTTCATGCAGACGTCTGAGGGTTCCCACAAATGACGGAGGGGTAAATGGGCTGCTCGATGTGCGGGGTCTCCTGCGATAGTCCTTGCGCCATCATCTGCTATTCGGATTTGTTCGGTGTGCTGGGTGGATGCGCCGGTCATGGCCGCAAAAATGGTCGTAGACATCAAAAGCGATGTGCTGAAAAGCGGCCGTGAACTCAAATTTACCGAATCGACCGAGGTTCGTTTTAGCTGCAACGAAATGCCGGTCGACCGCCTGCTCGCCTTTTTAAAATTGGCTCATCCGGAAGGGCGAATCAGTAAGCCCGCCGCGGAAGCCAAGACCTAAGCAAAGCAGCCACCGGCACGCTCGACGAGGTGATCAAGCAGATCGGATTTGACGCTGCGGCCGACTGAGCGGGCTACGGCTCGAGCTCGGTATCCCAGTAGAGGTAATCGAGCCAGCTCTCGTGCAGATAGTTTGGCGGGAACAGTCGCCCGTTGCGGTGAAGCTCGAACACCGTGGGCCGGTAGGGCTTCAGCGCCGGATACATCTTCGCTTCGTGGGGCAGCTTGCCTCCTTTCAAGAGATTGCAAGGCGCGCAAGCGGTGGTGACGTTGTCCCATCGCGTCATGCCGCCACGCGAGCGCGGCACGAGATGGTCGAAGGTTAGGTCCTGATCGTCGCCGCAATATTGGCAGGTGAACCGGTCGCGCAAGAACACGTTAAATCGCGTGAATGCAGGGTAGAGCGCCGGCCGCACATAATTCTTGAGCGAGACGACGCTCGGAAGCTTCATCTCGAAGGATGGCGACCTGACACTGCGATCATACTCAGAGACGATATTGACGCGGTCGAGGAACACGGCCTTGACCGCGTCCTGCCAGCCCCACAGCGATAGCGGGTAATAAGAGAGCGGCCGATAATCCGCGTTTAGCACGAGTGCAGGAAAAGTGCCCGGAGCAGCGGATGCCGTTGCGACGTTCAAGCCGATAAATCCTCTTGCGCTTGCCCGTCGCACTCGGGTTATGGCGCGGCATACTATAGGCCCATGTCATGAATGTGAAGGGCCCTACATGCTGTGTTTGCGTCACGTCAACAGGGAGGAGAATGAGCAACGGCAAGTGGCGTTGAGCGAGCAGGCAGAGGCGAATCGCGCTCCGCTACTGACATGCGGTTCGGTAGTCGTGCCGCGATCTCAAAGGCCGCATTGGACCTTCGGCGTCTACGATCCATGGGAGGGCAAGTTTAAGGATCGGCCAGCGGAATCGCGCGTTAGTTCCGCAAGACCATCCTCTTTAAAAGACCGATCCTGAATGGAAAAGCTCCTTGCGTGGCTTCCCGAGAGGCCGCAACCCCTGATCGTTCGCTATGGCACCACCGCGATCAACGTCGCCATATGCTTTGCTGTTCTGCTGCTAGTCCAACTCCAAAGTGGAGTCGACAGCTTCTTCCTGATGTACCCGGCCGTGTTTCTTGGAGCTCTTTTATTCGACAGAGGTTCCGGTTTCTTTGCGGCGCTCTTGAGCACGGTACTGATCGTCATTTTTCTTCCGCGCGAGGGAGGAGTCATTATCCCCCCATCCTATTGGTCGCCTGTCACACTATTCTTGCTGATCGGTCTTGCGCTCGCGGCTCTCAGCGAAGCCCTGCGCAAAGGATGGGAGCGCGCGATCGAAGCCGAACGCGCCAAGGACCTGCTTTACCGAGAGCTGCGGCATCGCACCAAGAACGATTTCGCCATGGCTGTCTCCGTCCTCAATCTGCAAGCCCGCACCCAGATCAAGCCGGAAATACGTCAGGCACTTGCGGATGCGGCGAGTCGGTTACACGTGTTGAGCAAGGCGCATGAGCAGCTTGAGCCCACCGACGAGCGAAGTGCGGTGCGGATGTGCGACTATCTCCATGCACTCTGCCGGTCGCTGACGGAGTCGATGGGGCCGGAGAAAGCGGACGTCAGCGTCGAGTGCGATGAAGCGGAGTTCCCGGTCGAACGTGCGATCCCTGTCGGCCTCATCGTCAACGAGCTTGTCACCAACGCGTTCAAGCACGCTTTCGTGCCGGAACGAAAAGGCGCCATTGCAGTCGCTCTGCGGGCTCGGATCGCAACTCGTCGAGCTATTGGTGCGCCAGCTGGAGGGCAACCTCGAGCGCACTGAGGCGATGCCCGGATGCCGCGTTCAAATCGAGTTTCCAGAAAGAGCTTGACTGCTGGCTGCTGCGGCAAAGGCTTGGCGCAAGAATGCGCCGCCGAGCCGTAAGCCCTCGCCGTCGATGCCGTGACCGATTCCCTGCGACACGTGCCACTCGACTGGAAGTCCGGCATGGGCAAGCTGCTCGCGGGCGAGAAACAGGGCGTCGACGGGAATGACCTCGTCCATGTCGCCATGAACGAGCAGGATCGCGGGCGCCGAAGTCGGGTCCTTGGGTAGCGCTTCGACCGTTGCCAGCGCGCCGGAGTAGCCGACGATGGCGGCCGGCGCTGGATTGCGCTTCAAGCCCACCGCGAGGGCGATCATGGTTCCTTGACTGAAGCCGACCAGACCGAGCACGCGCGGCCCGAGTCCGAGCCGCTTCAGCTCGGCGTCGAGAAATGCGTCGAGCGCCGGCGCGGCGCGCTTCACACCGGTGGCAATCATGCGCATGTCGCCGAGCGATAGGTCGAACCACTGCTTCCCCATGGGCGCCGCGCCGCAAGGCTCAGGCGCGTGCGGAGAGACGAAGGCGGCATGGGGCAAGAGCTTCGCCCATTCGCGTCCGAGACCAATCAGGTCGTTGCCGTCGGCGCCATAGCCGTGGAGGAAAACCACGAGCTGTCTTGCGGCGCCGCCGGCAGCTGGGGGCAGTCTCGGTCCATCGAAGGGGAGTGCCATTCAGCTAGCGCTTACTTCGGCTTGTCCTCTCCGGCTTCGTCGGAAGAGTGGGCGTTGAGTTGGCCGTAATTCTGAATGCCGATCTCGTTCAGGAGATTGAGTTGCGTCTCGAGGTGGTTGATGTGGCCCTCTTCGTCGGCCAGCAGCTCCTCGAACAGATCCATGCTTACATAGTCTTCTTCTTTGCGGCAGGCGGCACGCGCCTCCATGTACAGCGCACGGGCTGAATACTCTGCCTTGAGGTCGCATTCGAGGACCTCCTTGATGTTCTGGCCGATCATCAAGGGATCGATGTGCTGCATATTGGGGAAGCCTTCGAGGAAGATGATGCGATCCACGAGCTTGTCGGCGTGGTGCATCTCCTCGATCGATTCCTCCCGCTCTTTCTTGGCAAGCTTGGTGAAACCCCAGTCCTCTAGCAGACGGTAGTGCAGCCAATATTGGTTGACGGCGGTGAGCTCATGCGTCAGCGCCTTGTTGAGATACTCGATGACGCGTGGATTGCCCTTCATGCGCTAGTCCTCCTATCAACCTTCATGATCATCATACCCGTTCTCGTCCCGCGGGCTAGGATTCCTCAAATGGCCCGTGATGGGGCATCGACGCCGGCGTGCCTGGGCCCTCCTCGTCATAGGCCACCATCAGCTTGGAGATAAGCGGGAAACAGTTGCCGCAAGACGGGCGCTTGCCGAGATGGCGGTAGATAAGGCCCGGCGTGAGCACCACGAACGGATCATTGGTGCGGAGCGATGTGACCGCTTCGGCAATGTCCTTCGAGGTGATGAGGGTGCAAGAGCAGACGATCATGCCGGAACAGCACTCGTCTTCGGGCGCAAACCGTCATAGGCCCACAGCATGCGTGCAGCGACCGCGCGCCAGGGACGCCAGGCTTCGGCGAGCTCCTTCATCAAGACTTGGTCGGGTTTAGCCTCAAGCTCAAGGGCATCCTTGACCGCCACCTGAAGCGCAAGGTCGCCTGGCGACCATGCATCGGCTCTCGCGAGACAGAACAGGATATAGATGTCGGCTGTCCATGGGCCGATGCCTTTCAACGCGGTGAGTCTAGCGTGGATGACATCCTCGGTCTCTTCCGACAAGGCGTCGAGATCGAGCGAGCCTGTGTCGATGGCTTCAGCGAGCCCGCGCAGTGTCGAGATCTTGATCTTCGACAAGCCGGCCGCGCGCAAGTCCTGCTCCGGTGTCGCGAGAAATCTGCTCGGGGTGAACGGCTCAACGGCCGCTTCGAGACTCAGCCAAATCGCTTCGGCGCTCGCCACCGAGAGCTGCTGACTGGTGATGACGCGGACAAGGCCGTTGAAGCCGGAAGGCCGGCGCCGCAGCGGCGGGTCGCCGGCGAGCGCATAGATGCGCGCCATGTGCGCGCAAGATTTTACCAGCGCGGTTACTCCTTCCTTTAGATCTTTCTCATTCCTGATCTTCTGCATTGCGAATTTGCCGGTCGCTGCCGCTACTTAGCCGGGACCCGGGGTCTGGCTTAGCCGAGTTTTAAGTGATGTCCGCCAAGCTGCCTATCCGGTTTGGGATATCAGGGGCCATCACCGGCGATGCAAGCTCGGGATCTTCGCGCTCGCGACCTGTTGCTCGCCACGATCAGTCATGAGCTGAGAACGCCGATGGAAGCGGTCGTGGCCATGGGCGAGCTTCTGCTTGCGACACCGCTCGACGAGACGCAGCAACGTCATGCCGAGACGTTGCTTCAGTCTTCGCGCAGCCTGCTCAACGCGCTCAACGACGTACTGGATTTCTCCCGCCTCGAGACCGGGCGTTCGAGGCCGATCCCGTAGCGTTCGACCTGCACGCTCTGATCCACGACGTGGCGGCGGACTTGCAGGCGCGCGCAAACGACAAGGGTCTCACCGGCAGCGTCGACATCGGCACAAGCTGCCCACGCCATGTCATTACTGACGCCACGCGGCTGCGCCAAGTGCTGATGGGACTGATTGACAATTCGCTCAAATACACCTCGATCGGCTCGGTCCGACTGCATGCGAGCGCCAAAGAAGAAGACGGCCGCCTGCAGCTCAGATTCGACATCGTCGACACCGGCGTCGGTTTGAGCAAGGCCGTAAAGGATCGCTTGTTCCAGCCTTGCATCGAGATCAACAGCAATCTCGGCGAGGTCACCGGCCTTCCGATCGCGCGCAAGCTCGCCAAGCTCATGGGCGGCGACATCGGTTGCAAGAGCGTGGTTGGCCAGGGCAGCCTCTATTGGTTCACGCTTCCGGCACAGCACCCACGGCCTGAACCAGCGAAGCGGGTATGGGCCGAGGCGCCAGCCGCAAGCGAATCCACGGCGGTAAGCCTAGCGCCGTATCCGCGCCATGCATGTGCCTTCAGCCGAGGTGCCGATCGTGGCCCTCGTCGCCCAGACCAAGAAGCGCCATTGCGGGACCTATCTTGCTGCCGGCATGGATGCCTGCGTGATGAAGCCGATCAACGCAGCCGAGCTTCATGCGGCGCTCGCTCCGTACCTCACGCGCGCGCAACAGCCTGAGCCCATGCCTGAGGCTCATCAAGGGCTAGACCGCAGACCGCTCGGGTTAGAGGTTATCGAGCAGAACGCCCGCGAGCAGGATCAGATAAGCGATCAGCAATAGCCCGAGTGCGTAGGCCGTGAAGAACGGTAGCGGCACGATCATGCCGATGATGACCAGAATGGCGATGACGACCGAGACGAGGAAGGTCTCGCGCCGCGGCGTGCTCAAGCGAAAATTCATGATGCCCCCCATGGCTGCGCGCCCTGAATGGACGCGACCCTCAGTCTAACGCCAAAGCGGCGACCCGTCATTCCGCGGTCTAAGCGGTTTGTGGTGGGGACTATTTCCCGGCGCAGCCAGCGGCGTCGCCCACGGCCGCCATGGGCTTGCCGTTGATGAACACGCCTGAAGACCCGGTCACGATAGAGCCGCCGCAGCCGGTCGAAGAGCCTTGAACGGCGGCAGGTTTGCCGTTGATGAACACGTTCGATGAGCCTTCGACTATGGTGGAGCCGCAGCCGGTGGTGTCGCCGGCCCGCGTCGCCTCCTTGCCTCCTACCGTGACATTCGAGCTGCCTGAGGTGATGGCACTGCCGGCTGGACATGGCGCCTGTCCGCCAGGATCGATTGCGAGCGCCGGACCTGTCACGACCATCAAGACCGCGGCGAGGAAGCGGCGGTTCATAGGCGAACCCTTTCGCGCTCGCGAAGTGGCGGCACAGGAATGCCTTGCTCGACTCGCGCGGCGGCCTTCTCGTCGACCAGCTTGACGATGCCGACCATGATGTCGTTGAGCTGAAAGTCCTTCGGCGTGTAGATCGCCGAGGCGCCGCACTGCTTGAGCACATTGACGTCCTCGGCAGGGATGATGCCGCCGACCACAACCGGCACGTCGCCCATGCCCGCCTCGCGCAGGCGCTGGACGATCTCGCGCACGAGCGAGACATGAGAGCCTGACAGGATCGACAGCCCGACCACGTGCGCCTTGGCCTCGCGCGCCTGCTCCACGATTTCGGCAGGGGTGAGTCTGATCCCGTCATAGACGACGTCCATGCCGACATCTGCCGCGCGCACGGCGATCTGCTCTGCTCCGTTCGAATGTCCGTCGAGTCCGGGCTTGCCGACGACGAAGGTGAGAGTGCGTCCGAGCTTGCCCGAGACCTCCTCGACCAGGCGGCGCACATCTTCGAGCCTCGCCTTGTCGATCTGATGCTTGGCGTGGATGCCGGTCGGCGCGCGGTACTCGCCGAACACTTCGCGCAACACCTGGCCCCACTCGCCGGTGGTGACGCCAGCCTTCGCCGCAGCAATTGACGGCGGCATGATGTTGCGCCCTTCCGCGGCGGCCGATTTTAGGTCGATGAGGGCCTGGGTGACTGCCTTGTCGTCGCGGTCGCGCCGCCAGGCCTGGAGCGCGGCAACCTGCTCGATCTCGACAGATTCAGGTACGGTGATGATGCCTTCGATGCCGCCGGCGAGCGGCGACGGCTCGGTCTCGGTATAAGCATTGACGCCGACAAGGACCTGCTCGCCCTTCTCGATGGCTTGGACCCGCGCTGCGTTCGACGCGATCAGCGCCTCCTTCATGTAGTCGATGGCGGCCACTGCGCCGCCCATCGACTGAATCTTGGCAAGCTCGGCGCGTGCCTCTTCCTTGAGCGCCTCGACCTTGCGGTCGATCTCGACCGATCCGTCGAAGATGTCGCCGTAATCGAGAAGGTCGGTCTCGTAGGCCAAGATTTGCTGCAGCCTGAGCGACCATTGCTGGTCCCATGGCCGCGGCAGCCCAAGCGCCTCGTTCCACGCAGGCAACTGCACGGCCCGGGCACGCGCCTTCTTCGACAGCGTCACGGCAAGCATTGACAGCAGGATGCGGTAGACGTTGTTCTCGGGCTGCTGCTCGGTGAGGCCCAGCGAGTTGACCTGCACGCCATAGCGGAATCTGCGGAGCGCGGGATCCTTCACGCCGTAGCGCTTCTCGGCGATCTCGTCCCACAACTCGGCGAAAGCCCGCATCTTGCACAGCTCGGTGACAAAACGCATGCCGGCGTTCACGAAGAACGAGATCCTGGCCACCACCTCGCCGAACGCCGCGTCCGTGAACGCGCCCGACGCC
>Ga0157369_10007176_pt1 | contig 12838 bp, 11 predicted proteins | sample C25metaG_FD_113461 | JGI IMG/M metagenome (GOLD analysis project Ga0157369, IMG submission 113461) | Corn rhizosphere microbial communities from Kellogg Biological Station, Michigan, USA - C2-5 metaG | ecosystem: Host-associated > Plants > Roots > Rhizosphere > Soil | place: USA: Michigan...
CAACGCGGCTCGATGCTTGCCATCAACAATTCGGTGGCTTCGCTTGCCGGCATCGCGGCCCCGGTCGTCACCGGCGCGCTGATCCAGGACGTCCCCGGCGCGCGCGGCTTCGAGCTCGGCTTTGCGCTATGCGGCGCACTGATGGTGGCGGGTGGACTGCTCGGATGCTGGCTGATCAATCCGGGCCGTTCGATGCGCTACGCGACCTGAAACATCAAGCGGGGAGTGCTTCCCGCTCGCTCACATCTTCACGACGTTGCTTTGCCAGGTGAGCCCCTCGAACAGGTTGACCAGGGGCGGGCCGCGATACAGGGCCGGCAGATCGCGCGGGTGAATGAACTCGTCGCGGAACCACGGAAACGTCTTCGGATCGAAGTTCTCGACGATCCAGTCGATCATGCGCCGCACCCGCGGCACCCGCGCCGCGTCGGGATGGTAGGTCAGCCAGATATCGAACGGGAAGATGGCGTCGATATCGAGCGGGACCATCTTCGGTCCCATGATATGCATGTAGGTCGGCGACCAGCCGATGCCCGCGCCCTTGATGATGGCCCAGAGCAGTGCGCTGGAATTGTTGGTCGAGAATTTGACGAGCTTGCGCAATTCGATGTCCGGAAACAGACCAGTCAGCAATTCCTGGCTCTTGGTCTGGTCGGCGAACTGCATCGCCAGGCGATGCTTGCGCAGATCCTCGATGGTTTTCGGCGTGCCGTAGATCGCGAGGTAGGAGGGGGCGGCCGTAAGCATGGAATGGATGCGACCGAGCCGCACGACCTTCACGTCGGGACTGGCCGGGCGGTCGAGTTGAATGGCGACGTCGACTTCCATGCGCAGCACGTCCGCCGAGCGCATCGCGCACATCAGATCGACCGCGAGTTGGGGGTAGGCGCGCTGGAATTCGACGAGCCGGGGCCCGAGCCAAAAGGTGCCGAAGGCTTCCGTGATGCCGATACGGACCTCGCCACTCATCGCCGGCACCGCGCGGTTGCGCGCTCTCACCAGGCCGAATGCGGCTTCTTCCATCCGCTTGGCGGCGGCGAGGATCTCCGCGCCTTCAGGCGTCGGACGAATTCCGTCGACATGCCGCGTGACCAGCACCGTTCCCAGGGTACGCTCGAGCTCGTCGATCTTTCGGCGCAACGCATTAGGCGAAAGTCCCATGCGGTCGGCCGCGGAACGGATGCTGCCGCAACGCGCGAGTTCAAGAAATGTACGAACCGCTTCCCAATCCGGGCCGCCAACGGACGAACTCAAGTCGACGTGGTCGTTTTCCGGACCGCCCCGGTTCACAATTATCGGCATACGGCGCCCCTGCGATCCTAATAATCTATTCGTAGACCGTAGGCTTTGGCAACCGGAGTGCGCCATGACCGTTCATGACCGACGTACCACTCGGAGCGCACAGGCCCTGATGGGTGTGCCGAAACCGGCCAAGTTCGGCCTGGAAGCGCCCGGGTTAACCAATTTGTCGCAGCGGCTGGTTGCCTTCAGCGCGACCTTTCAGGACATCGAGACACTGTTGCCGCGTGCCCGTCAGGCCATGGGCGGCGGGGCGCCGAACGAGGTGATTCACCGCGTCGCCCGGCATAATCCGGATTCGGTCTGGGCGATTGCCAGGCGTGATCGCTACGCCGCCGGCGACACCGAGGCCGAGGGATTTGTCGCGTTCCTGATGCTCACCGAGGAGGGCGCCGATCAACTCCTGAGCGGGGAGCTGAATGCGACAAATCCGCCGCTGCATTTGCTGACGCGACAGAACGAAAAGCCGGCCGCGATCTACGTCTGGGGAATGTATGCGCCGGGCGCCATCGCAGGAGGCGTGCCACTCGCCTTCGAGAAGACCTGGACGCCGCTATACCGTGACGCGCCGCTGCTGGCGCGAACGGTCACAATCGAAGGTTTGCGTATGGCGCAAAGCCTTGGTTTTCGCCGGGGGGCGAAATTCAGGGGCAAGTCCGCGCCGAACTTTCACATGTATCCGCGCGGCGTCTCCATCAAGGAGACGCGGGCGATCTATGACGATTTCCTCGACATCGAGAACGATCAGGATGTCTCCATCACGGTCGTCCGCTCGATCGAGGATTTCATGCGCGTGGTCGCGGTGCGCAGCGCGACTTTCGTCGCAGAGCAGGATTGTCCCTACGAGGAAGAGTTCGACGGCAACGATTTTTCCGCGAGCCATCTCCTGGCCTATGTCGGCAAGGAACCGGTCGGCTGTCTGCGCATCCGGTATTTTGCGGGCTTCGCCAAACTCGAGCGTCTCGCGGTCCGTCACGAGTTCCGCAGCCGGCACATCGGCACGCGGCTGATGAAGGCCGGCGTCGAGTTCTGCCGCGCCAAGGGCTATCGCCGCATCTACGGTCGCGCGCAGAAGGACCTGCTCAATTATTACATCAACATGGGCTGGAAGCAGCTCGAAGGCTCGTCCGAGTTCTTCTTCTCCGACTACGCCTATATCGAGATCGTCATCGACACCGATCCCAGCCCGAATGCGATTGCGCTCGGCGTCGATCCCTATGTGCTGATGCGGCCCGAGGGCAGATGGGACCGGCCGGGTGTGCTCGACCGCTCGGCGCAGCGCGGCTCGGGGCAGGTTGCCATGGGCAACCGGATTGCAGCAGGCAAGAAGAAGTCATGAAAAATGTCGTCAACCTCCGCTCCTATTCCAACGTCTCGCTGATCCCGACACTGGTGCTGCTCGATCTGCAACAGGAATACATCGCTTCTCCCCGCCTGTTCTCGCTGCCTGAAGCGGAGACGGCGCTCGAGAACTGCCGGCGGGCCTTGACGCATGCGCGCCGCGTGGGATTGCCGGTGGCGTTCCTGCGCATGATCGGCCAGTCGCCGTTTTTCAACCCGGCGCTGTCCTACTCCAACTGGATTTCCGGATTTGAGCCCTTGACCTCGGAGATGGTGTTCGAGCGCTCGAAACCGTCCTGTTACGCCAATCGCGAATTCGCCCACGCCATGAGCGAAGGCGGCGGCCATTTCGTGCTAGCCGGATTCTCCGGCGAGGCCGGTTGCCTTGCGACGGCAACCGACGCCTTTCACCGCGGTCATCGCGTCACCTATCTGGCGGATGCTTCCGCAAGCCACGATCTCGACCGGATCGCGGCACCGACCGTCCACGAAACCGTCACCCAACTGATCGGCCTCTACGCCGACGTCACCACGACGCGGAGCTGGATTGCAGGGCAGGCGGCAACCGTTTCCATGCTGGGGGGGTAGTAGGTATGAAAAGTACAATCGATGCCAAGCTCGACCTGATGGCGCGTTCGCTGCAGGAACACATCAATCTGGCGAAAGAGCTGGACCTGAATTTCGTCGCGCAGCTCCTGACCATGACGGCGATGGAAATCCGGATCAATCTGCACAGGATCTCGCAGCAGGAGATGGACACGCTGTGTGCTGTCGCCGATCCGAAGCAGGCTGCGCGCGAGCCGCAGGAGAGCGCGCGGGTGATCCGTTTCCCCGGCCGAGGCCGTTGTTCCTGACCGCGGCGGGGCCGCTGCCGGGCCCCGCGATATTTTTGATCGATCGACGTGCCAAACGGTTGCGGCCCCGCTCTCTTTCTGATTTGGGATGACGTCAGAATCAGGCCAGGCCAGTGAAGGGCGGCCCATCGCCGCTTCCCGCGGTAGGGAGTTCGAATCACTGCGGTTTTGGCGATTCGCCGATGTAATTTTTTGCATCAAATCGTGTCCGCAAATGTCCCTCGGCATTCGCCACATGTATGGCGACGTGCTAGGAAGCGGCGGGGTGTTCCGCGCTTGATTTGATCGGGGTCGATAACATGAATTCCAACGGATTCGGGTCGGGTTTGAAATCCGGGCCGAAAGATGCGCTTCGCGTCGGTGTCATTGGCGCAGGCGTGATGGGCAGCAATCACGCGCGCGTGCTCGCGAGCCTTCCCGACACCAATCTGGTGGGTGTCGTCGATCCCCTCGAGGCGCACCGCGCGCGCGCCACCGAGCTCGCCGGTTGCCGCACCTTCGATCATCTGGATGCGCTGCTCGCTGAGGGCGTCGACGCGGTGACGATCGCAGCTCCCACGCATCTGCATCACGAGATCACGCTCGCCTGCATCGCGCACAAGATCCATGTGCTGGTCGAGAAGCCGATCGCTTCCACCGTGGAAGAGGGCAGGGAGATCGTCGAAGCGGCGCGGCGTGCCGGCGTCACCCTGATGGTCGGTCATGTCGAGCGCTTCAATCCCGCGGTTGCCGCGGTCAAGCAGGCGATATCGGGCGAGGACATTCTCTCCATCGCCATCACCCGTGTCGGACCGTTCCCGCCGCGGATGTCGAATGTCGGCGTCGTCATCGATCTTGCCGTGCACGACATCGACCTGATCCGCTGGTTCACCGAATCCGACATCGTCGAGGTGCAGCCGCAGCTTTCCAGCGCGGTCGCCGAACGCGAAGACATCGCGCTGCTGCAGTTCCGCACCGCTTCGGGCGTGCTCGCCCACATCAACACCAACTGGCTGACGCCGTTCAAGGCGCGCAACGTCACGGTGGCGACCCGCGGCAAATATGTCATGGGCGATCTGCTTACGCGCCAGGTCACCGAGTGTTTCGGCTTCAAGCCGGACGGCAGCTATTCGATGCGTCATCTGCCGGTCGGCCATGACGAGCCTCTGCGCGCCGAGTTGATCGCCTTCCTCGGCGCGGTGCGCGCCGGTGCGGTGCCCGCGGTCACCGGCGACGAGGGCGTGGCGAGCCTCGAGATTGCGACGCGCTGCCTTGAAACCTCGGCAAAGCCGGCCGCGGCCTCCTCCGCCCGCAAGGCGCCGCGCCGCGTCGCGGGCTGATTATCTTCGATGACCGTCTCTCCAAGCGTTCAAGGCTCCATGAACCAGCATCTGCGTCTGCAATCCATCCCCTTCATCGACGTCGCTTCCCAGCGTCAGCGGCTTGGCAAATCGATCGACGAGGCGATGGCCCGCGTGCTCGGCCACTGCCAGTTCATCAACGGTCCGGAGGTGACGCAGCTCGAGGCCGAGCTCGCCGCCTTCTCCGGTGCCAAGCATGTCGTGACCTGTGCCAGCGGCACTGATGCGCTGTTGATGGTGTTGATGGCCAAGGGGCTGGGCCGCGGCGATGCCGTGCTGTGCCCGTCTTTTACCTTCTGTGCGACCGGCGAGGCGGTGGCGCTGACCGGTGCGACGCCGGTCTTCGTCGATGTCGATGACGCCACGTTCAACATGGATGCCGCTTCGCTCAAGCGCGGCATCGCCACCGCCCGCAAGCTTGGCCTGAAGCCGCGCGCGATCATCCCCGTCGACCTGTTCGGCCAGGCCGCCGATCATGATGCGGTTGCAGCGGTTGCCGAGGCGGAGGGCTTGTTCGTGCTCGACGACGCCGCCCAGGGCTTTGGCGCGAGCTATAAGGGCCGCCGGCTCGGCACCCTCGGGCTTGCCACCGCGACCAGCTTCTTCCCCGCCAAGCCGCTCGGCTGCTTCGGCGATGGCGGCGCGATCTTCACCGATGATGCGAACCTCGCCGAGACCTTGAAGAGCATCCGCGTGCACGGGCAGGGATCGGACAAATACGACAACGTCCGCCTCGGCCTGACCGGGCGCCTCGACACCATGCAGGCCGCGATCCTGATCGAGAAGTTGAAGATTTTCGAGGACGAGATCGCAGCCCGCAACAAGGTGGCCGAGCGCTACGCCCGCGGGCTGAGCAATGTCGTCACCGTGCCGCGCCTGGCCCAGGGCTGCACCTCGGTCTGGGCGCAATACACCATCCGCCTGCCCAAGGGCACGGATCGCGACGCCTTTGCCGCGGCGCTGAAGGCGCAGGGCGTGCCGACCGCGATCTACTACCCGAAATCGATGCACCAGCAGACGGCGTATCGGGACTTTCCGGTCGCGGATGGGGGCCTGCCGGTCAGCGAGCGGCTGTCGGCCGATGTCATCGCGCTGCCGATGCATGCCTATCTGGATGAAGCCACACAAGATCGCGTCATCGCGGCTGTGCGCGACGCGGTTTCAACCTGATTTCGCCGTTTTGAAGCGCCGCCGTTTCAGGTAAGAGACGGCGCATGCTTGGACGCATTTTCACGGTTGGCGGCTATACCCTGCTTTCGCGGCTGACCGGCTTCGCGCGCGACATCATGCTCGCCGCGATCCTGGGCGCCGGCCCCGTGGCCGACGCGTTCTTTGTCGCGTTCCGCCTGCCCAATCATTTCCGCGCGATCTTCGCCGAAGGCGCGTTCAACGCCGCTTTCGTGCCGGCCTATGCCCATGTTCATGGCGAGAAGGGCGAGGAATCGGCACGGCTGTTCTCCGACCGCGTCTTCACGCTGCTGTTTTTCTCGCAGGTGGTTCTCCTCATCGTCGCCTGGGTCTTCATGCCGCAGGTGATGAGCCTGCTGGCGCCGGGCTTCAGCCATGACGCCGCGCAACGCGATCTCGCCATCGAGCTCACGCGCATCACCTTTCCTTATCTGCTCCTGATCACGCTGGTGACGCTCTATGGCGGCATGCTCAACGTGATGCATCGCTTTGCCAGTGCCGCGGCCGCCTCGATCTTTCTCAACATCGCGATGATGATGACGCTCGCGGTCGCAGTCTTCTTCCCGACCGCCGGCCACGCCGCGGCCTGGGGCGTCCTGATCTCCGGTTTCCTGCAATATTTCCTGCTCGCCGGCGATCTGGCCCGCCATGGCGGCCTGCCGCGCTTTGCCCCGCTCAAGCTCGATGAGGACATCCGCACCTTCTTCGGCGCGCTTGGCCCTGCGACGCTCGGCTCGATGGGCACGCAGGTCGCCATGTTCGCCGACACTATCATTGCGACCTTCCTGCCGGCGGGCGCGCTGTCGGCGCTGTATTATGCCGACCGGCTCAACCAGCTCCCGATCGGCGTGATCGGCATCGCCATCGGCACCGTGCTGCTGCCGGAAATGTCGCGGCGGATCTCCGCGAACGATCATGCCGGCGCGATGGAGCAGCAGCGCCGCGCCTTCGATTACACCTTGCTGTTCGCCGTCCCCTTTGTCGCGGCCTTCCTCGCGGTGCCCGACGTCATCACCCGCGCCATGTTCGCGCGCGGCGCTTTCACGAAGACGGACGCCGCCGCAGCCGGTGCGACACTCGCGGCCTATGCGGTCGGCCTCATTCCGTTTGTCCTGATTCGAAGCGCGGTCGCGACCTTCTACGCGCGCAAGGATACCGCGACGCCGGTCAAGGCTTCGCTGTCGGGCCTCGTCGTCAACATGGGGCTCAAACTATTGCTGATGGGATCGCTGGCGCAGATGGGCCTTGCGCTCGCCACCGCGATCGGCGCCTGGGTCAATCTGCTGCTGGTGCTGTTCTTCGCGGTGAGGGCAGGCTTCCTCGAGCTTAACCGCGCGCTCGGGCAGTCGCTGGCGAAGTTCGCCGCGACCGGCGCGGTCCTCGCCGCCGTGCTCTGGCTCACGGCGAAATATGCCGCATCCCATTTCGGCGGCATCCGCTTTCACGACGAGATCACATTGGTGCTACTGATCGGCGTCGGGGCCGTCGTCTACGCCGGACTGATCCTCGGCCTGTTTGGCATGAGGTGGCTGAAGTCGCTGGTCAAGGGCTAAAGGACGTTTGCGCTGGCGCGCAAACCACTGCAATATGACGGAAAATCACTAGCAGAGGGATCGGAGACAAGATGGCTGCTCCCATTAAATTCGGCGTCGGTCAAAGCGTACTTCGCAAGGAGGATGACGCGCTCATCCGCGGCAAGGGCCGCTACACGGACGACCTCGCGCCGCAGCCGGCGATGCATGCCCTGGTGCTGCGCTCGCCGCATGCGCATGCCAAATTCACCATCGATGCCTCGCGCGCCCGCACGCTTCCCGGCGTCGCGCTGATCCTCACGGCGGCCGACATCGGCGATCTCGGCGACCTGCCGTGCCTGTTCAATTTCGAGGTCGATCCCTTCACCGGTACGCCCTATCCGATCCTCGCCAGGGACGAGGTGCGCCATGTCGGTGACGCCGTCGCCTTCGTGGTAGCCGACACCATCGATCATGCGCGCGATGCCATCGAGGCTACCGAAGTCAAGTGGTTGACGCTGCCGGCGGTCGCCGGCAGCGTCAACGCGGTGAAGAAGGACGCGCCGCAGGTCTGGCCCGAAAAGCCCGGCAACATCCTGTTCGACGTGCCGGTCGGTGACAAGCAGGCGACCGAAGAGGCGTTCAAGAAGGCGCACGCGGTTGCCGAAATCTCCATCATCAATCCGCGCGTGGTCGCAAGCTTCATGGAGACCCGCGCCGCGCATTGCGAGTACGACGCCAAGCGCGACCATCTGACGCTGACCGTCGGCAGCCAGGGCAGCCATCGCCTGCGCGACATCCTGTGCCAGAACGTGCTGAAGATTCCGGTCGAGAAGATGCGCGTGATCTGCCCCGATGTCGGCGGCGGTTTCGGCACCAAGCTGTTTCCCTATCGCGAATATGCGCTGCTCGCCGTAGCGGCCCGCAAGCTGAAGAAGGCGGTGCGCTGGGCCGCCGATCGCAGCGAGCATTTCATGGGCGATGCACAGGGCCGCGACAATGTCACGACCGCGCGGATGGCGCTCGCCGAGGACGGCAAGTTCCTCGCCATGGATGTCGACCTGATCGGCGACATGGGCGCGTATCTGTCGACCTTCGGACCCTACATCCCGCATGGCGGCGCCGGCATGTTGCCCGGCCTCTACGACATCCAGGCCTTCCATTGCCGCGTCCGCACCGTGTTCACCCACACCGTGCCGGTCGATGCCTATCGCGGCGCCGGCCGCCCCGAGGCAGCCTACGTCGTCGAGCGCCTCGTTGACGCCTGCGCACGAAAACTCGGCATGACACCGGACGCGATCCGCAAGAAGAACTTCATCCAGCCGAAGGCGCTGCCCTACAAGACCGCGACCGGCAAGGTCTATGATTCCGGCGACTTCGCCGCGCACATGAAGCGTGCGATGGAAGTGGCGGACTGGAAGGAGTTTCCCAAGCGCGCCAGGCTCGCCAGGAAGGCAGGCCTCGTGCGCGGCATCGGCATGTCGAGCTATGTCGAGGTCTGCGGCACCATGGGCGACGAGACCGCCAATGTGCGGCTCGATCCCGATGGCGACGTCACCATCCTGATCGGCACCCAGTCGAGCGGGCAGGGGCATCAGACGGCCTACGCACAGATCGTCGCCGACCAGTTCGGTCTGCCGCCCGAGCGCGTGCACATTCACCAGGGCGATACCGACGAGGTCAAGACCGGCCTCGGCACCGGCGGCTCGGCCTCGATCCCGACCGGCGGCGTCAGCGTCCAGCGCGCCACGCAGGATCTCGGCAACAAGCTGAAGGAGCTCGCGGCGGAGGCGCTGGAAACCAGCGCGGGCGACCTCGAGATCAACAACGGCGTGATCCGCATCGCCGGCACCGACCGCTCGATCAGCTTTGCCGATGTGGCCAGGCGCGCCGGCGGCGACACCGGAAAGCTCAACGGCACCGCGACCTTCAACAGCGCCGACGGCACCTATCCGAACGGCACTCATATCGCGGAAGTCGAGATCGACCCCGCGACCGGCATCACGAAAATGGTCAACTATGTGATCGTCGACGACTTCGGCGTCACCCTCAATCCGCTCCTGCTCGCCGGCCAGGTGCATGGCGGCGTGACGCAGGGCATCGGCCAGGCGCTGATGGAGCAGGTGGTCTACAGCCCCACCGACGGCCAGCTCGTCACCGCAACCTACATGGACTACGCCCTGCCGCGTGCGGCCGATGCGCCGTCCTTCCACTTCGAGACCAGCAACGTGCCCTGCAAGACCAACCCGCTCGGCGTGAAGGGCGCGGGCGAGGCCGGTGCCATCGGCTCGTGCCCGGCCGTCGTCAACGCCATCATCGAAGGTTTATGGCGGGAGTATAAGATCGACCACATCGACATGCCGGCGACCGCAGAAAGGGTCTGGATCGCGATCCGTGAGCACCAGCGCCGGCACAGCCTCTGACGTCCTTGCTTCGGCCGGGAATAAACCCCGGTGGCCGGGTTATACGAGAATGGCGCCGAGGCTCCGCCCGAAAGCGGAGCTGCGGTGTCGTCCGGAGTGACACGCGAAACGGGGAGTTCGCCAATGAAAAAAGCGGTGGTCGTGGTCGGAGCATTGTTGCTGGGGTCTAGTGCCGTGATGGCGGACCAGAAGCTGGCCGTCCAGCAGGACAACCTTATGCGCGGCCAGGCCAAGAGCCTTTACGACGTGATGCTCAAAATGGTGCAGGGCAAGATTCCTTACGATCAGGCGGCCGTCGACAAGGCGCTCGATGATCTCGCAGCAAGCGTGCCCACGATCTCCACCGTGTTCGCCAACAATCCCAAAGAGTACGTTATCAACGGATGGTACGGCGCGTCGCAGAAGGTTTGGAAGAACAAGGCCGATTTCGATTCCAAGATACCGCCGGTGCAGAAGGCGATCGCCGATGTCAAAGGCAAGATCAAGGATGTAGACAGCCTGAAGGCGGCCTACAATTCCATTAACGACCGCTGTACCGATTGCCACGAGACCTATCGGCTCAAGCTGAAATAATCGGGCGAGAGCTTTCGGCGAGCGATCGGAAAAGGCGGAACGCTGCGTCCTTGCTGCCATGTGCCGATCCATAACGCGCGCGTTCGCGATGGAGGCTTTCATCGGGCCGGTTTGAAAAATAACCGCAAGCTGTGCCGGGGAGCCGGCGCGGAACTGATTGCCACCACGGCAGCGCGGAGTCACACTTTCGCCCGTTGGCACGAGCGGTAAATTCGCTCGCGTGCAGATTTTTCAATGATTGATTGGAGGAATTTGCCATGACCACCGGTTTTACCCGACGCGATGCCCTGAAGATGTCGGCCGGCGCTACGCTGGCGGCTGCCGGCGGATTTTCTTGTGTCGAAATGGCGCGAGCGGCCCCGATCGAGGTGCCGACCATCGACAGGCTGAGCGTTCGCGTGCTGGTCGACAGCGCCAGCGACCTCTTCTTCCGGCCACAACACGTGAGCGGGGTGAAGACCGAGGCTGGTCGTTCCAGCGACGCCAAGCGGCCGCTGCACAGTGAATGGGGATTATCGCTCTATCTCGAGCCGCAGCGCGGCGAAGAGAAGCGCACCTTCCTCCTCGACTTCGGTTGGACGCCCGAGGCGATCAACGGCAACATGGAATTGCTGCAGGTCGATCCGAAGAAGATCGACGCGCTGATCATGAGCCACGGCCACTTCGATCATTGGGGCGGCCTGCTCGGCTTTCTGGAGCGGCATCGCAACGACATGAACGCCGACATGACCATGTATGCCGGCGGCGAGGACAATTTCTGCCAGCGCTATGTCAAGATGGGCGGCATGGGCGATCTGGCTGATTTCGGCATGCTCGATCGCCGCGACATCGCCAGGCAGAACGTCAAGGTCGTGCTGTGCGAGTCTCCGGTCGTGATCGGTGGACAGGCCTTCACGACAGGCAAGATCAAGCGCAACAGCATCGAGAAGGTGCTTCCGAACTCCCTGGTCGAGTTCAAGGAAAAGAACGGCGCCGGCTGCAATGCCAGCCACTATCTGCCGGCCGAAATGGAGGGCAAGATCGTGCCGGACGAGCACATCCACGAACATGCGACCTGCTTCAACCTGAAGGACAAGGGCCTGATCGTCATCTCCTCCTGCGGCCATGTCGGCATTGTCAATTCGGTCAGGCAGGCGATGGAAGTGTCGGGAATCGACAAGGTCCATGCCATCGTGGGCGGCTTCCATCTCGGGCCGGCGCCGGCTGATTATCTGACGCTGGTCGTCTCGGAAATCGCCAGGCTCAATCCGGACGTGGTGATCCCGATGCATTGCAGCGGGCTCAACTTCACCCAGGAAGCGATGCGGCAGATGCCGGGCAAGGTCCTGACCACGACGACGGGCACCCGCATCACCTTTGGCATCTGATACCGGGTAAGGCGATGGCGTTCCTCCGGACGTGCGCGCTGGCGGTGTTGGCATTCTTGATTGGTGGCTCGATGGCCGCGGCGGAAGAGCCGCAGCCATCGGCCGCACAGATGATGGACGATTTGATGTTCGGCCGCGGCACGGTGGGCGGGCCGTTCGCGCTCACCGATCAGGACGGCAGGCTGCGCCGCGACAGCGATTTCCGCGGCCGGCTGATGATCGTCTATTTCGGCTACACCTTCTGCCCCGACGTTTGCCCGGCCGATTTGATGGCGATCACGCAGGCGCTCGAAGCGTTGGGGCCGGAGGCGGCCGGCATCCAGCCGGTCTTCATCACCATCGATCCCGCGCGCGACAATCAGGTGATGGCCGAATATCTGAAAGCGTTCCACCACAGCTTCTTCGGTCTCACCGGCTCACCGGAAGACATCCGCAAGGTCGCCAATGCCTACAAGGCGTTCTATGCCAGGGTCGAAGATCCGCGTACCGGCGAATATTCGATCGACCATTCCGGTGTCATCTATCTGATGGGGCGCGACGGCAAATATCTCGGCTTCATGCCGCCGCAGACTTCGCCGGATCGTCTGCTCGAGATTTTGCGCAAATATCTCGCCAATGGATAGCCGGGGCAGCCGCACGCAAGCGAAAAGGGCGAATGTGCTTGCATCCGCCCTTTCACTCAACCTAACGGCTTCGTCTTACTTCGTCCTTTACTTCGTCACCTGACCGCGGATTTCGCCGCCGGGATTGTCCTTGGTGTGCACGTTGACATAATACTTGCCGGCCTCGAGATCGGCGGCCTGAGCAGCGGTCAGCGTCGCGCTGCCCTCGGCCGGGCTCGACGTCGCATTCGGGATTGCGACCGCAACGCCCGCGTTCTTGCCGGCTTCGGCGGGACCATGGAAATGCGCGGCGGTGGCGGGGCCGCTGAGACCCGAATAG
>Ga0157369_10007177_pt1 | contig 12838 bp, 7 predicted proteins | sample C25metaG_FD_113461 | JGI IMG/M metagenome (GOLD analysis project Ga0157369, IMG submission 113461) | Corn rhizosphere microbial communities from Kellogg Biological Station, Michigan, USA - C2-5 metaG | ecosystem: Host-associated > Plants > Roots > Rhizosphere > Soil | place: USA: Michigan...
TCTCGGCGAAGACATGCGGTACACGGGTGCCGAAATCGCCGGCGAGTTCGCCGAAGAACAGCGAGAAATCCTGTTGGGTACCGGTGGGGACGTCATAGATCTTGGTTCGGCCGTCGGCGGCCACTTCGAACCGGAATCCGTCGCCATGTGCCTCAGCCTGAACCGCGAACATCATCGGACGCGGCGATTAAGCGCCCGGCACCCGCCTGAGAACCCCTTCCGGGACAGGCGGAGCCTGCTTATGGTCGGCGCGTGCGGCGGGCCGATCATGTCCTGGCGATCGATCAGGGGACGACGTCGACTCGCGCCATTCTGTTCGACTCCGACGCTGGAGCAGTCGCCGTCGCGCAGCGCGAGCTCACGCAACATTACCCGCAGCGCGGCTGGGTCGAGCATGACCCCGAGCAGATCTGGCAGGACACGCTCGCCGTCGTTCGGCAGGCGCTCTCGGGCATCGATATCCAACAGGTCGCCGCGATCGGCATCGCCAACCAGCGCGAAACGATCGTCGTCTGGGACCGAGCCACCGGCGAACCGATCCACCGCGCCATCGTTTGGCAGGATCGCCGCACCGCCGACACGTGCGCGCGCCTCAAGGAAGACGGTGCCGAGGCGCTGGTTCGCGAGCGGACCGGACTCCTGCTCGATCCTTATTTCTCGGCGAGCAAAATCGCGTGGGTCCTGGACCGCGTGCCGGGTGCTCGGGCGCGGGCGGAGAGGGGCGAACTCGCCTGCGGAACGATCGACTGCTTCCTGCTTTGGCGGCTTACGGGCGGCACGGTTCACGCCACCGACGCAACCAACGCCAGCCGGACCTCGCTGTTCGACATTCACCGCCAACGATGGGACACGGAGCTGTGCCGCCTGTTCGCGGTTCCCGACGCGTTGCTTCCGCAAGTCCATGATAATAGCCGCCTGTTCGGGACCACGGCGCCCGGCTTGTTTGAAGCGCAGCTGCCGATCGCGGGCATGGCGGGGGACCAGCAGGCGGCGCTGTTCGGGCAGGCCTGCTTCGAGCCAGGTATGGTCAAGTCGACCTACGGGACCGGCTGCTTCATGCTGGTCAATACGGGTATGGAGGCCGTGGCATCGCGTCACCGCCTGCTCACCACGCCGGCTTACCGGTTGGGCGGCCAAACCGCTTACGCGCTCGAAGGATCGATCTTCGTCGCCGGCGCCGCCGTCAAATGGCTCCGCGACGGCCTTGGCGTCATCGCCGATGCATCGGAAACCGACAGCCTTGCGACGCGCGTTCCGGACAGCCACGGTGTCTATATGGTGCCCGCCTTCGTCGGCCTTGGCGCGCCCCACTGGGATCCCGAAGCGCGGGGGGCCATCTTCGGCCTCACGCTCGGCGCCACGGGGGCGCACCTCGTCCGAGCGGCGCTGGAAGCCGCCGCCTATCAGACCTTCGACCTCATGGAAGCGATGGCGAAAGACGGCGCGACGATCAGAGGCGCACGTGTCGACGGCGGCATGACCGCGAACGCATGGCTCTGCCAATTCCTCGCGGACATGCTTCGGGTCCCGGTCGAACGGCCGCGGAATCTCGAAACGACAGCGCTCGGGGCGGCGTTCTTCGCCGGCCTGGCGACGGGCGTCTGGAGCAGTCTCGACGGACTCGCCGCGACCTGGCGTCCGGGCGACCGGTTCGATCCCGCCATGGCGCCGGGGCGCCGCGATGCGCTGATCAAGGGATGGAGGAGGGCGCTCGGCAAGACACTCTCAAGAGGCTGACCCTCGAAGTGGATGCCGAGTCCGACAAGGCATCAAAATCGCTCACTCGCCGTTCAGGTTGGCGCTGCATCAATTGCACTGGAAATTCGGCATCATTACCGCGATGTAATTTGCCTCGCAGTTTGTTTGTTTGGCAGCGATGCGAGGAGCGGCTTAGTGATGTGATACTATCGCTAAAGGGTCCGGTGAGCGGAACCTTTCTCGACGGTCGCCGCCGAGCTTGGAGATCGACTAGGTTGCCGTCACCCCAATCATCACTTGTCGCCGTAGTCGCATCGTTGTTGACGACCGCTTGTGTCGTGGGGCCGAACTTCAAGCCACCGGCGCCTCCCGCAGTGTCCGGCTATTCCTTGCAGCCGCCACGGGCCACCGCTGCCACGCCCGGCATTCTGGGCGGACAGGAGCAGCGCTTCATCAGTGGCGCGCAGATTCCGGCCGAATGGTGGACTCTGTTCCATTCCAAAGAGTTGAACACGCTGATCGAGCAGGCCTTGGCGCACAACGCCGATCTCAAGGCTGCCCAAGCGGCGTTGCTCGTAGCGCATGAAAGCACTTTGTCCCAGCGCGGCGCATACCTGCCCAAGGTTGCGGCCGGAGCGAGCATTACGCGCGAGAAGGATCCTTCGGGCACGCTTGCGCCGGTGCCTAGCAACAACGCTTTCCTTTTTACGCTTGTCACGCCGCAGCTCAGCATTTCCTACATGCCGGACGTGTTCGGCCTGACCAAGCGGACCGTCGAGTCCGCGGCGGCACAGGAACAGGCGAGCCGATATCAGATGATCGCGGTCGACATCACGCTCAGCGCGAACGTCGCCGCTGCAGTTATCCAGGAAGCATCGCTCCAGGATCAGATCGACACCACCGACGAGCTGATCGGAATCGGCCGGCAGATGCTCAGCCTCCTGCAGTACCAGCATTCGAAAGGCTATGCCGCTGGTCCAGATGTTGCCGCGCAGCAGGCGCAGCTGGAGCAACTCGAGGCGACACTACCGCCGCTTCTCAAGCAGCGCGAGCAGCAGGAACATCTGATCGCGGTGCTCACGGGTCGCTTCCCGTCGCAACTGCCCGAACAGAAGTTTATCCTGGCAAGCCTAAGCCTGCCGACCGACTTGCCGCTTAGCCTCCCGTCCGCGCTGGTGGAGCAGCGGCCCGACGTTCTCCAGGCGGAAGCGAACATGCACGCGGCGAGCGCGCAGGTCGGCGTCGCCACCGCCAACCGACTCCCGAACATCACGCTGAGCGGCAATGCCGGGAGCAACGCTTTGGCCATCGGTCAGTTATTCGGCCCCGGAACGGGCTTCTGGAACATCGGAGCGGCACTCCTTGCGCCGATATTCGATGGCGGTACGCTGCTTCATCAGCAACGTGGCGCACGCGCGGCCTACCGGGAATCTGCCGAACAATATCGCAGCACCGTCCTGACGGCATTCCAGAACGTCGCCGACACGCTGTCGGCGCTTGACCATGACGCCGAAGCGCTGAAATCCACCGCCGCGGCTACGGACGCGGCTAAAGCCAGCTTCGATCTGTCGCGCCTTCGCTACAAGGATGGTTACGATTCCTATCTGGCGGTGCTCAATGCCGAGCAGGCTTATCGGCAGCAGCGGCTAAGCCTCGTCCAGGCCCAAGCCGCGCGTTTCGTTGACACGGCGGCCCTCTTCCAGGCTCTGGGCGGCGGCTGGTGGCACCAACCCGATCTGATGAGCGCCGCGAATGACCGGTGAGCGCTTGCGTCAAAGTCTAATCGCCGCCGTGGTTGTGCTCGCGGTTTCAGGCTGCTCGTCTTCACCTGACGCGGACTACGGTGCCGCGCCCGTGGTCGCGAACGTTCGCCTGACGAAAGCGCAACGAGCCCACATCCAACTGTATACCGTCGTCCCTACAGGGTATCGCCAGAAGGTAGAGGCGCCGGGGACGGTCGATTTCGACAACGACCAGGCGACTGCGGTCGTATCCCCCTTCACCGGGCCGGTGACGCGGATTCTGGTGGCGCTCGGCCAGCCGGTGGCGAAGGGCCAGCCGTTGGCGTTGGTCCAGTCAGCCGACTATTCTGCGGCGGTTGGCGCTTATCGAAAGGCGGTCGTCACCGCCGCCAATGCGCGCAGGCTCGCCAATGCAGACCGTGATCTCGCCGCGCACAACGGCATTTCAGCCCGTGAGGCCGCCCAGGCCCAGACCGACGCCGCCAGCGCGGAAGCGGACCGGGATGCGGCGCTCCAGAGCCTCATGGCGATGGGTGTGGACCGCGGCACGATCGCGAAAGCGCTCGCGGGAAATCCCGCGGCCGGATCCGTCGGCGTCATTCGCGCCCCGGTTTCCGGCATCGTTGCAGACAAGCAAATCACGCCCGGGCAATTGCTGCAGGCCGGATCGACGCCAGCATTCACTGTCGCCAACCTCTCACAAGTCTGGATTCTCGCGCAGATCGCGCCGAGCGACCTTGCATCCATAGCCTTGGGAGATGCGGCTCAGATCGATCCGGGCAACGGAACAGGGCCGTTTCGCGGTATTGTCCAGAACATCTCGCCATCGGTGGATCCCAACACGCGCGCGGTCGTGGCGCGGATCGCCGCGGCGAATCCCGGCGACCTCCTGAAAAAGCAGATGTACGTCCGGGTTGCGATTGAATCGGGACGTGGCAGCACCGGGCTGCTGGTCCCGGTCTCCGCCGTACTTCGCGACGATGAGAACTTGCCTTTCGTCTATGTTGCACTGCAGGACGGGAGCTTCGCCCGGCGACACGTTACATTGGGTTACCGCTACAATCAGAATTTCGATGTGACCAGCGGACTTCAGAATGGCGAGCGCGTGGTCGCCAACGGCGCGATCTTTCTACAGTTCATGCAAAGCCAATGAGCGACGATCCGGCCCAGTCACCGCGGACTGGCTCCTCGTTTATCAATCGCATCGTCGCGGTCAGCCTCGAACAGCGGATCCTGATCCTGCTCCTGACCGTGCTGCTCGTCGGCGCCGGGGTCCGCGCCTGGAATAGACTGCCAGTCGATGCCTATCCCGACCTTTCGCCGCCGATGGTCGAGCTCATTACGCAGTGGCCTGGCCATTCGGCGGAAGAGGTCGAGCGGCTGATCACCGTGCCGATCGAGCGGGAATTGAACGGCATTCCCAAGGAAAATAATGTCCGGTCGATCTCCCTTTACGCTCTTTCGGATGTGAGCGTCACATTCGATCAGGACACCGACCGCCATTTTGCCCGACAGCAGGTGTTCAACCGCCTCGGCGATATCAGCCTACCGACCGGGATCAGTCCGTCGGTGTCGCCGCTGACGTCCCCATCTGGGTTGATCTACCGCTACACGCTGCAGAGCCCGGACCGCTCGCCGACCGAGCTCAAGACCTTCGAGGATTGGACCGTCGAGCCGCAATTCAGGGCCGTCCCAGGTGTTGCGGACGATTCCGGCTTTGGCGGCGGCACCATGCAATATCAGGTGCTGCTCGATCAGTACCGGCTCGCCGGCGCGGGTCTTTCTCCGCAGCAGGTGGAAAGCGCGCTGACTGCCAACAACGGCAATGGCGGCGGCGGCTTCTATTCCGAGGGGGGCCAGTTCTATTACGTCCGGGGGCTCGGCCGCCTCCAGACTACCGACGACATCGGCAATGTCGTAGTGGCGGTGCACGACGGCATTCCAACACTGGTCAAGGATGTCGGGCAGGTCACGCTCGGCATTGCGCCGCGACTCGGCCAATTCGGAATCGGCAAGCAGGATGATGCGGTCGAGGGCGTCATCATGCTTCGCACCGGGGACAAGACCCAGGAGGTGCTAAAGCGCGTCGAAGAGAAGACACGCGAACTCAACACCAGCATCCTGCCCAAAGACGTCAAGGTTGTCCCGTTCTACGATCGCTCGGACCTCGTCCATGAAACCGTGATCACGGTCGAGCGCAATTTGCTGAGAGGCATGTTGCTGGTGATCGTGGTCCTCATCTTCTTCCTCTATGACGTGCGCTCCGGCTTGATCGTTGCCGTCACGATCCCGCTGTCGCTTTTGTTCGCGTTCGCCTGCTTGGACGTCCAAGGCGCATCCGCGAACCTACTGTCGATCGGCGCGATCGACTTTGGAATCCTGGTCGATGCGGCTGTAATCATGGTGGAAAACATCTACCGAAGGCTCGCCGAGAGCGAGCAGGACGACTCTCCCGCGCGATTGATGGCAATCGTTCGCGACGCGGCAGCCGAGGTCGACCGCCCTCTTTTCTATTCGGTCGTCGTCATCGTCGTCAGTTTCCTGCCCATTTACGTTCTTACCGGGCCATCCGGCGTCCTGTTCAGGCCGATGGCCGACACGATGATCTTCGCGCTGATCGCTTCGCTGATCGTTACGCTGACCCTGCTCCCAGTACTCTGCGCATGGCTCATGCACAGTGGCATCCGCGAGCGTCGCAACGTCATTTTCGAACGCATCCGCGCGGTTTACGTTCGCGGGCTTGATCTCTGCCTGGCGCGGCCGCGCCGCACGGTCGCCGTTTCCGCGGTGCTGCTCGCGGCTTCTCTGCTGCTTTCGGTCGACATCGGCTCCGAGTTCATGCCGCATCTCGACGAGGGTGCCCTGTGGGTGCGCGCAACCATGCCCTATACGATCTCGTTCGATGAGTCGGCCAAGATCGTGCCGCAGATCCGCTCGATCCTCACATCATTTCCGGAAGTGACCACGGTCGGCTCCGAGCATGGCAGGCCTGACGACGGCACCGATCCTACGGGCTTCTTCAACGCCGAGTTCTATGTCGGCCTGAAACCCTATTCCCAATGGCATGGACAGTATCGCAACAAGGCGCAGCTGATCGATGCGATCAACAATAGGCTCCGATCATTTCCGGGCATCACCTTCAACTACACGCAGCCCGCTGAGGACGCCGTCGACGAGGCCGAAACCGGTCTCAAAAGCGCGCTCGCGGTCAAGGTCTTCGGGTCTGACCTCGGTACGCTCGAGGCAAAAGGGAAGGCAATCAAGGCGGTCCTGGAGCACATCCGCGGGATCCACGATGTCACCTTGGTTCAAGAGCTCGGCCAGCCAAGCCTTACCATCAAGATCGATCGAGGCCAGATCGCGCGTTACGGAATCAACGTCGACGACGTAAACGGTCTGATCCAGACGGCCATTGGCGGCGACGCCGCGACGCAGGTCGTCCAGCAGGAGAAGGAGTTCGATCTCGTCGTCCGGCTGCAGGGCCAATATCGCGACAATCCGATCGCCATCGGAAATATCCTCGTGCAAACCCCCGGCGGCCAACACATCCCGTTGAAAGAACTCGCCGACATTTCCGTGAGCAATGGTGCTTCGTTCATCTATCGAGAAAACAACAGCCGGTTCATCGGCGTTCAGTTCTCAGTCGAGGGACGCGATCTCGCCGGCGCCGTCCAGGAGGCGATGGCGAGGGTCCCGCAGAAGGTTCAGTTGCCACAAGGTTACCGGCTCGACTGGGGCGGCGAGTATAGTGAGTACACCGCCTCGCGGGCTCAGCTTGCTGGCATTGTTCCGTTAACGTTGTTGCTGATCTTCCTGCTCCTGTTCGTGCTCTATCGAAGTATCAAGTTCCCCGCGATCGCTCTCGCCGGCGTCCTAATGTCCGCTCCCGTGGGCGGAATCCTGGCCTTGTGGCTTACCGGCACACCGTTCTCGGTCTCGTCCGGAATCGGGTTCCTCGCGCTGTTCGGCGTGTCCGTGCAGACTGCGCTGGTCTATATTTCATACGTGAATGAGCTTCGTCTGAGCGGAACGGCACTCACTCCCGCAATTCGGGAAGCAGCCATTCTGCGGCTGCGCCCGATCATGATGACCGCGCTGGTGGCTGCGCTCGGCCTGCTGCCCGCTGCTCTGGCGACGGGCGTCGGCACCGATACTCAGCGGCCGTTTGCGTTAGTGATTGTCAGTGGGTTGTTCGCATGCTTGCTGATCACAGTCTTCCTAATGCCGGCGCTCTACACACTCGTCGCCCGTGAAGGCGACCGGCTGGAAGTGTGACATTCCCTTATGCGAGGTCTGAAATCGGTCGAAAGTGGACATTGGCGGCGAACGCGTCTCTCCCGTGCCGAGCTGTGGTGGGAGTGATCGGGTTAGCATACCGCAGCTTCGGTCATTAGTCGGCACCTTAGAGGTATTTGACTGGATGCCCCGCGTGGATTCGAACCACGATTGACGGAGTCAGAGTCCGTAGTCTTACCATTAGACGACGGGGCAGCTTGGGAGCGGGCGGGATAGGAAGAGGCATTCGGGCTGTCAACGCCGCGCCGCGCACGGCCCCGGACTTGCCCACAGACAGCAATTTGTGATTAAACCGCCCCAAGTCAGCCGCTCATGTCGGGCGGTGTAGGTCGGAAGCGGACGTGTAATGGCGCAAGGTGTCGCCAGTGCGCCGGTCCTGCGGCACGAGCACGCAGCGCAGGGTGGGCCACCGGAATCGGGCCGGTCGCAACGGCGGGAGCCGCATCGCCATACCTATGGAGCTGTCGACCTTGGAACCAATAACTGCCGGCTACTGATTGCCCGGCCCACCGACAGCGGCTTCACCGTGATCGATGCCTTCTCGCGCATCGTGCGCCTCGGCGAAGGTCTCGCCCGAAGTGGGGAGCTGTCGCAGGACGCGATGGACCGGGCGGTTGGAGCGCTCGGGGTCTGTGCCGAGAAATTGCGGCGCCGAAACGTGTCGCTCTCTCGCTCCGTTGCGACCGAAGCGTGCCGGCGAGCCAGGAACGGCCGCGAGTTCGCCGAGCGCGTTCGGGACGAAACTGGAATCGCGCTCGACATCATCGATCCCTCCGAGGAGGCGCGGCTTGCCGTCCTCGGCTGTCACAAACTGCTCGAGCCGGGGGACGGGCCGGCCCTGATCTTCGACATTGGCGGCGGCTCGACCGAGCTGGTGCTAATCGACCAGGAGCGCGGCAGCCCGCAGATTCGCGCCTGGTGGAGCGCGCCCTGGGGTGTCGTCTCATTGACCGAGAGCGAGGGAAAGGAAGCGCTCGAAGGACCCGAACGATTGAAGGCTTATATGCGGATGCGCGAACGTGCGCGTAGGGCATTCGCGAATTTTACGGTGATGCTGCCAGAGACGCGAGAGGGCATCCGCCTCCTTGGGACCAGCGGTACGGTGACCACGCTCGCCAGCGTGCATCTCGCGCTTCCCTCATATGACCGCCGGGCCGTCGACGGTCTCCACGTTCCAATCGAGGCAATGCAGTCGATCAGCGCGATGATCGCGGGCCTGGATTATAAGGAGCGTTCAGCGTTGCCATGCATCGGTAGCGAGCGCGCTGATCTGGTCGTCGCGGGCTGCGCTTTGCTCGAGGCGATCATGGAAATCTGGCCGGCAAGGAATCTGGGGATTGCCGATCGCGGCATCCGCGAGGGCATCCTCCGCTCGCTGATGGCGCGCGACGGCTGGCAGTTGTGAAGCGGGTCAAGACCGCCAAAGGCCGCAAAGTCTCCTCTACGCGCTGGCTCGAACGGCAGCTCAACGATCCCTACGTCAAGCGCGCCAGGGCGGAGAATTACCGCAGCCGGGCAGCCTACAAGCTGCTCGAGCTCGACGAACGCTTCGGCCTCCTCAAGGGCGTCAAGGCCGTGGTTGATCTCGGCATCGCGCCCGGAGGCTGGAGCCAGCTTGTTCGGCGCAAGGCCCCTCAGGCGAGCATCGTCGGAATCGATCTCCTTCCCACTGACCCAATCGACGGTGTCGCTATCCTCCAGATGGACTTCATGGATGAAGCTGCGCCGGATCGATTGAGAGAGGTTCTCGGGGGCCCGGCCGACCTGGTCCTCTCCGACATGGCGGCGAACACCGTCGGTCACCAGCAGACGGACCATTTGCGGACCATGGCGCTGGTCGAGGCCGGCCTCGAATTTGCGCGCGACGTGCTGCGTCCCGGCGGCGCTTTTGTGGGGAAAGTGCTGGCCGGAGGCGCCGACCAATCGCTCGTCGCCGAGCTCAAGCGCAGCTTCGCGACGGTGAAGCATGCCAAGCCGCCCGCTAGCCGAAGAGACTCGAGCGAATGGTACGTCGTTGCACAGGGCTTCAAGGGTGCCAGTGAAGGGAGTAATCAACAGCCGTAACCAACACGCGGGGGTGGGATGGCCGAGGAACAGCACAAGTCCTTCCTCGCGAAGCTTGGACCCGGCCTGATCACCGGCGCGGCCGACGACGATCCGAGCGGCATCGGCACCTACAGCCAGATCGGCGCCCAATTCGGTTACGGCTTGTCGTGGACGTTGCTCTACAGCCTGCCGTTCATGACCGTCATTCAGGACGTGGCGGCACAGATCGGATCGGTGACGGGGCGGGGCATCGCCGCCAATCTCCGGCGGCACTATCCGCTGCCGGTGCTCTGGTCCGCGGTCCTTCTCCTTCTCGCGGCCAATGTCATCAACCTCGGAGCGGACCTCAGCGCGATGGGCGCGGTGATGCAGATGCTCGTCGGCGGTCAGATCGTCGTTTACACGCTCGGCTTCGGTCTGATTTGCCTGCTTCTCGAAACCTTCCTCAGCTACCGCCGCTATTCGGCAGTGCTGAAATTCACGACATTGAGTCTCTTTGCCTATGTGGCAGTGGTGTTTGCGGTGCACGTGCCGTGGGGCCAGGCAATCAAGGGCGTTCTCATTCCGCACATCGAACCGACCACGGCCTTCGCCACCGGCCTCGTCGCGATTCTCGGCACGACCATCAGTCCATATCTGTTCTTCTGGCAGGCCGCGCAGGAGATCGAGGAGGAGAAAAGGAGCCACTCCAAGCCGCTCTATGCCGCTCCGAGAAAAGCCGGCCCCCAGATGAAAAGAATTCGTCAGGATACGCTGGTTGGGATGACCTTCAGCAATATCGTCGCGATCTTCATCGTGTTCGCCTCTGCTGCAACGCTTCACGTGAACGGAATCACGACGATCGAAACAGCCGCCCAGGCCGCCGACGCGCTGCGCCCGGTTGCGGGCCGTTTCGCTTACCTCCTGTTCGCGTTCGGAATCGTCGGCACCGGCCTGCTGGCGGTGCCGGTGCTGGCCGGCTCGGCTGCTTACGCGGCCTCCGAAATGCTCGGCCGCCCGGCAAGCCTTGACTCCAAGCCCAATCGAGCCAAGCTGTTCTACGGCACCATCGCCATGACGACGCTTGCTGGCTCCTTGATGCAATATGTCGGCATCAATCCGGTTCGAGCGCTGTACTTGAGCGCAGTCATCAATGGCATTCTCGCGGCGCCGTTAATGGCGCTGATGATGCTGATCGTCACCAATCCCCGAGCGATGGGTCATCTGACCCTGGGCCGTCGAGGAATCGCCCTTGGCTGGGGCGCCACGGCGGTCATGGCTGTTGCCACGATCTTGTTCTTCGCCTCGCTGTTCTGACGGCTTACTGCCCCGCGCCGGGCTCGACCGGATCCATTAACTTGCGTGTCAGATATACCATTTCGAGTGCCGTCGTGTGGGCCTGCTGCTTAAGGTTTGCGCCCGCCGCGTGGCCGCCTTCGGTGTTCTCGTAATAATAGAAAGGCAGGCCCATCTCCTCCATCCGTGCCGCGAACTTGCGCGCATGCTGCGGGCCGACGCGGTCGTCCTTGGTGGTCGTGAAGATGAACGGCGTCGGATAGGCCACACCTCTCCTGAGGTTCTGGTAGGGCGAGGTCTTCTCCCAGAAAGTGCGCACGGCGGGGTCGTTGTCGACGCTGCCATATTCGCCCTCCCAGGAGGCGCCCGCCGCGATCTTGGAAATGCGCAGCATGTCGAGCAGCGGAACGTCGATCACTACGGCATGCCACAATTCGGGGTGCTGGGTGAACTCGACGCCCATCAGCAGGCCGCCGTTGGAGCCGCCGCGGATGCCGAGCCGCCGCGGGTTGGTGACATGGGTGGCGACCAGGTCCTTCGCGACCGCGGCGAAATCATCGTAGATGATTTGCCGCTTTGTCGTCAGGCCGGCTTCGTGCCAGGCGGGCCCGAATTCGCCGCCGCCGCGGATGTTGGCCAGGGCATAGACGCCGCCATGCTCGAGCCATAGCTTGCCGTTCGTCGCCGAATAGGTCGGGGTCTGGCTGACCTCGAACCCGCCATAGGCGTAGAGCAAGGTCGGGTTGTTGCCGTCGAGCTTCATGTCCTTCCGATGGACCAGGAAGTAGGGGATTCGGGTGCCGTCGCTCGACACCGCCTCGCGCTGCTCGGCGACGAGGTTCGATGCGTCGAATTTCGCCGGCTGCTGGTAGATCTGTCCGACCTTCCCGGTCCCGAGGTCCGCCAGCCACAGCGATGGCGGAGTCAGGAAGTTGGTCACCGTCAGCAGCGCCTGGTTGCTGACGCGGCTCGTGTCCGCGACCCCGATCGTGGAATTATCGGGGAGATCGAGCGTGGATTGCGTCCAGGTGCCGTTGGGCCCGGGCTTGAACGCCAGGCTCCGGCCGCGGACATTGTCGAGCGTGGAGACCAGCAGCACATCCTTGGCCGCGGCCGAGCCTTCGAGCGCCTCGCGCGGGCCCGGCGTGTAGATCAAGGTCGGCCGTAGATGCGCCGGATTGGCCTTCAGCTGGGCGAGGTCGACCGACAGCAATGAGCCGGCGGGGAAGCGCTTGCCGGTCGGCGCCCAGGCCTCTTGCGACTGGATGATCACCCGCCCTTCAACCAGGTCGTTCGGCTGGGCCTTGCCGGGAACGCCGAGGCGGCGAGGCCCCTTCGAGCCGAGGACATAAGTCTGAGTGTTCCAGGTATCGAGCGGTCGCGCAATCAGCGACAGGGTCCTACCCTGCGCGTCGCGCAGGACGTAGGGTGAAACGCCGTAGCCGCCGTCCTTTGGATCGCCGCGATAGACCTCGACCGCCGCCGACAAGGGCTGTCCGCGCCGCAACCGCTTGGCGATGTACGGATAGCCGGTCCGGCCGAGGTCGCCCGGCTTCCACTCGCGAGCGATCAGGAGGCTGTTTTCATTTTCCCACGCGACGCGCTGCTTGCCCTTGGGCAGGTTGAAGCCGCCGTTGACGAACGACTTGGTCGGCAGATCGAACTCGCGGACCGTAACCGCGTCCTCGCCGCCATCGGAAAGGTGCAGCAGGCAGCGCCGTTCGAGCGGACGGGCACACTGCGCTCCCTTCCACACCCAGTTGGCCTTTTCGGATGCGGCA
>Ga0157369_10007178_pt1 | contig 12837 bp, 9 predicted proteins | sample C25metaG_FD_113461 | JGI IMG/M metagenome (GOLD analysis project Ga0157369, IMG submission 113461) | Corn rhizosphere microbial communities from Kellogg Biological Station, Michigan, USA - C2-5 metaG | ecosystem: Host-associated > Plants > Roots > Rhizosphere > Soil | place: USA: Michigan...
AGGTTGACGTTACCGGTCAAGTCCTTCCACGTACCGGCGGCGCCCGGGACGTTGGCCTGACCGCCGAGACGGCCTTCGACGCCAACCTCGCGCGCGACCGTCGTCACCTGCTCGGCGAAGGTGCCGAGCGTGTTGGTCATGTCGTTGATGGTCTCGGCGAGCGCCGCGACCTCGCCCATCGATTTCACCGTCAGCTTCTGCCGCAGATCGCCGGTGGCGACCGCGGTCACGACCTTGACGATGCCGCGCACCTGCTCGGTGAGGTTGGCGGCCATGACATTGACGGTATCGGTCAGATCCTTCCAGGTGCCGGCGACGCCGGGCACCACCGCCTGGCCGCCGAGCTTGCCTTCCGTGCCGACTTCGCGCGCGACGCGCGTCACTTCGGCGGCGAAGGCGTTGAGCTGATCGACCATGGTGTTGAGCGTATTCTTCAGCTCGAGGATTTCGCCCTTCACATCGACGGTGATCTTCTTCGACAAGTCGCCGCGCGCCACGGCGGTGGCGACTTCGGCAATATTACGCACTTGCGTGGTCAGGTTCGCGGCCAGCAGGTTGACGTTGTCGGTCAAGTCTTTCCACGTACCAGCGACGCCATGCACATTGGCCTGACCGCCGAGCTTGCCTTCGGTGCCGACTTCGCGCGCGACGCGCGTCACTTCCGAGGCGAAGGAGCGTAACTGCTCGACCATCGTATTGATGGTCTCTTTGAGCTGCAGGATTTCGCCGCGGACGTCGACGGTGATCTTCTTCGACAAGTCGCCATTGGCGATGGCGGTCGCGACTTCGGCGATGTTACGCACCTGACCCGTCAGGTTCGACGCCATGAAGTTCACGCTATCGGTCAAGTCCTTCCAGGTACCGGCAACACCCGGCACGTTGGCCTGACCGCCGAGACGGCCTTCGGTGCCGACCTCGCGCGCGACGCGGGTCACTTCCGAAGCGAAGCCGTTGAGCTGGTCCACCATCGTATTGATGGTGTTCTTGAGCTCCAGGATTTCGCCCTTCACGTCCACGGTGATCTTGCGGGACAAGTCGCCGCGCGCCACGGCGGTGGTCACTTCGGCGATGTTTCGGACCTGACCGGTCAGGTTCGAGGCCATGAAGTTGACGTTGTCGGTCAAGTCTTTCCACGTACCGGCGACGCCCGGCACGTTGGCCTGGCCGCCCAGCTTGCCTTCGGTGCCGACCTCGCGCGCGACGCGCGTCACTTCGCCGGCGAAGCGATTGAGCTGGTCGACCATGGTGTTGAGGGTTTCTTTGAGCTGCAAGATCTCGCCGCGCACGTCGACGGTGATCTTGCGCGACAAGTCGCCGTTGGCGATGGCGGTCGCGACTTCGGCGATGTTACGCACCTGGCCGGTCAGGTTGCCGGCCATGAAGTTCACGCTGTCGGTCAAGTCTTTCCACGTACCGGCGACACCCGGCACCGCCGCCTGACCACCGAGCTTGCCTTCGGTGCCGACCTCGCGCGCGACGCGCGTTACTTCACCGGCGAAGGCGTTCAATTGGTCCACCATCGTATTGATGGTCTCTTTGAGCTGCAGAATTTCGCCTTTCACGTCGACGGTGATCTTGCGTGACAAGTCACCGCGCGCGACGGCGGTGGTCACTTCGGCGATGTTGCGCACCTGGCCTGTGAGGTTCGACGCCATGAAGTTGACGTTGTCGGTCAAGTCTTTCCAGGTACCGGCGACGCCCTTAACCTGCGCCTGACCGCCGAGCTTGCCTTCGGTGCCGACCTCGCGCGCGACGCGCGTCACTTCGCCGGCGAAGGCGTTGAGCTGATCGACCATGGTGTTAATCGTGTCTTTGAGCTGCAGGATTTCGCCCGACACGTTCACGGTGATTTTCTTCGACAAGTCGCCGTTGGCGATCGCTGTCGACACTTCGGCGATGTTGCGGACCTGCGCCGTGAGGTTCGAGGCCATCGAGTTCACGGAGTCGGTCAAGTCTTTCCAGGTGCCGGCGACGCCGACCACGTTGGCCTGACCGCCGAGGCGTCCGTCGGTGCCGACCTCGCGCGCCACGCGCGTCACTTCCGAAGCGAAGGCGTTGAGCTGGTCCACCATCGTGTTGACGGTTTCTTTGAGCTGCAGGATTTCGCCCGACACCGTCACGGTGATCTTCTTCGACAGGTCGCCGCGCGCGATGGCGGTCGCGACTTCGGCGATGTTACGCACTTGGCCCGTTAGATTGGAGGCCATGAAGTTGACGTTGTCGGTCAAGTCTTTCCACGTACCGGCGACACCCGGCACCGCGGCCTGACCGCCGAGCTTGCCTTCGGTGCCGACCTCGCGCGCGACGCGCGTCACTTCGGCGGCGAAGGCGTTGAGCTGATCCACCATCGTGTTGATGGTATCTTTCAATTCGAGGATTTCGCCGCGCACATCGACGGTGATCTTGCGGGACAAGTCGCCGCGCGCCACGGCGGTGGTCACTTGCGCGATGTTGCGCACTTGGTCGGTCAGGTTGCCGCACATCGCGTTGACCGAGTCGGTCAAATCCTTCCAGGTGCCGGCAACGCCCGGGACGATGGCCTGACCGCCGAGCTTGCCTTCGGTGCCGACCTCGCGCGCGACGCGCGTCACTTCCGAAGCGAAGGAGCGCAGCTGGTCCACCATCGTGTTGATGGCTTCCTTCAGCTGCAGGATTTCGCCGCGCACGTCGACGGTGATCTTCTTCGACAAGTCGCCATTGGCGACGGCGATCGTCACTTCGGCGATGTTACGAACCTGGGCGGTCAGGTTCGAGGCCATCGAGTTCACGCTTTCGGTGAGGTCTTTCCACACGCCGGTGACTTCGCTCACCTGCGCCTGACCGCCGAGCTTGCCGTCGGTGCCGACTTCGCGCGCGACGCGCGTCACTTCCGAGGTAAAGACGCTGAGCTGGCTGACCATCGTGTTGACGATCGTCGCCGAGGTGAGGAACTCGCCTTCGAGCGGCCGGCCATCGGCTTCGAGCGGCACGGTCTGCAGCAGGTCGCCGCGCGCCACGGCAGCGATCGATCGCGTCACCGCGTTGTTGAGCCAGAGCAGATCGTCGATCAGCGAATTGACCGATGTTTCCATGCCGGACCACGCGCCGCCCGGCACGCCGAGCTTCAGGCGTTGACGTGTGCGGCCTTGCCGGCCGACCGCCTGGCCGACGAATTCCAATTGCTGCGCCATGCGCTCATTGGCGCTGACGATCTCGTTGAAGGCATCCGCGACCTTGCCCGAAAGACCTTCGAGATCGTTCGGCAAGCGCACCGAGAAATCGCCGTTGCGCATCGCCTGCATCGCTTGCAGCAGAATGCGCATATCGAGGGACCCGGGACCGCCGCCATGGCCGTTCTTCGATTTCTTTAGAGCTAAAGGAGTCGCCCGTGAAACGGCGGGTTCTGTGGCGAGACCAGCGGCGCTAGCCTCGAGTTGAGATCGGACGGCACGTGCCACGGAAGGACCCCTTTTTTGGCTGGAATCAGCCGTGGATTATTCGGGCTGAAATGTGGCGTTACACGGCCTCAATTGTGGCGATTTCTAGACGGACCCCCTTCATAACAAAATAGTTCTGTTACGATCGCTTAACCCTACTGGCGCTTAAACCGCGTTGCGGTCGTCACCGCGATGCCCGGCCGACCCGTGCGGTGGTACTGCTCGATGAGCGCCTTGGTGTATTCGTCGGCATTGACCGTCGGATAGCGCGGCGGATTGTCGGGTCCCCGACATGTCGGCAAGCAACTGACCTCGGCTGTCGACGGCGGGCCCACAAAAAACGATACGGAAAGCCGCTCATTGCCGCTGAAATTCGCGACACGGTGAAGGTTCGACGTATAGAGATCGTTGGTCGCGAGCGCGATCAAATCGCCAATGTTGACGATCACCGTGCCGGAGATCGGCGTCACGTCGATCCATTGGCCGGCGGCGTTGCGCACTTGCAGCCCGCCATTTTCGTCCTGAACCACGACGGTGAACGAGCCGTAATCGGTATGCGGCGAGAAGCTCCATTGCGTCCGCTCAAGCGTCGCGCGATCGAGCGGCGGATAATAGTTATAAACCATCGTGCTGCCGAAGCGGCCGTTCTCGCGCTCGAAATAGACCTCGTCGAGACCGAGGCTGCGCGCAAGCGCGAAGCCAAGCCGCTGGATCAGGCCGACACTCTTATATTGGGCATCGGTGACGAAGCGGCGAAAGCCGCGCAGCGCGCTCTCTTCCGGCCATTGATGCGGCCCGGGCGGGAAAGCGCCGCGATGTTCGGCTTCGTCCAAAGCAAACTCGCGCGCGAAATAGAGCCGCTCTTTGAGGTCCGGCGCCTTGTCCTTATTTGCATCGGGATTGAGGCCGCCAGGCGGCACATAGCCGCGACCGGGATCGTTCTTCCAGAACAGCTTGTCCTTCTCGGCGCGCGGCAGATGGAAGAAGCGCAAGCCCCAATCGAGCAGCGCCCGCAGCTCGGCCGCGCTGAAGCCATGTCCCTTGGCATAGAAAAAGCCGATATCGATCGAAGCTTGGCGGATCTGCTTTGCGACCTCGTCGCGTGCAGCCTCGCTGCCGCTTTGCATGAAGGGCGAAATATCGATGACCGGCAGGCTGGCGAGATCGTTGCGGGCGACCCCCTGGCGCAGATAGCGATTATCGAAATCGCCGAACGCATCGATCGCGCCGTCGCTGATCGGATCGATCGTCGTCGCGGCTGTGTGCGGTGTCGTCATGCGAATCTCCATCCCCCCGGCGGATAGCCAAGCTTATCTCCTCGACCCTACGGCTTCAAAGCCCGGTTACCGGCCGCGTCCTTGCGGAACCCCTAACTTGGCTTCGCGTTTAGGGATCAGGTGGCGCCACGAACGCGCCGAGTTCTATCTCACCGCATGTGGAGAAAAAATGTCATGAAGACCTTTACTTATGTGGCGGCCATCGCCCTCCTCACGGCCGGTACCGCCTTCGCACAAGCACAATCAGGCGCAGCCGGCGCTAACGGCTCGACCATCAACAATTCGACCCCGACGCCGGCGGCGAAAGGTCCCGCTGAAGGTGCGCCACACACATCCACTGGCTCGTCGGGCACGATGATGAATCAATCGGGCAGCATGAATCGATCCGGCTCGATGAGCATGGATAAATCGAGCGGCAGCATGGATCAGTCGAGCAACATGCGTCATTCGACCGGCAAAGCGAAGAGCGCATCCAAGGCGAAGTCGCATCACATGGCGAGCTCGCGCAGCAGCGGCAATGACGCGAAAGAGAATCAAGAGACGATGCAGCTCAATCGTCAGCAACTCGCGAGCGGCGGTGGCAGCGCGATGGCGCCGAGCGGATCTCGCGGCATGTACGGCTCGGGCATGAGCGGCTCGGGCGGCATGACCTCGTCGGGCGCCGGCAATCCGTTCAACAACGGCTCGCCGCAACAGGCCCAGGGCGGCGGCCCGAATTGCACCCCGGATAATCCGAGCTGCGGCACGGCGCGGCAGAATCCGGCGATCAATTCCTCGCCGCAGCACCGTACCTATGGGACCCAGCAGCAGTAATTACGGAGGCCAGCCTTCGCCGCGCTAAAGCACGGGAGGCTGAAAAGGCCGGCCCTGACACAAAGTCAGGCGCCGGCCTTTTTATTGTCGCGCGGGCTTCTAACGCTTCGAGAGTTCGCTGACACCGGCCGCGGCCAACTCGCGCGGGAGCCGGCCGCTAAGCCAGGCACCGAACATGCGGAAATCGCTCACCAACGACCACAACGGATAGCGGAATGTGGCCGGATGGTTGTGCTCGCTGGTGAAATGGCCGATCCAGGCGGGTGCGTAGCCGAGGATAACCGATGCCAGCAGGAACCAAGGCAGGCGCAGCAACAGGGCTGCAACCAAGCAGAGAACCGCGAGGCTGGTGCCTAAATAATGCCAGGCGCGGGTCGCCGGCTTCGCGTGCTCGCGCAAGTAATGGTGCCAGAACTCGGGATAAGTCGCGATCCGGGTAGTGTCCACAGCCGATTCAGCCGATTCGTCAATCCTTGCAATGCGTTCGCGGCATGGTCGCCATGCCGAGTGGGGGCAACGACTGGACGCAGAACTAGGCTATCTCTCTAAAGGAATGACCTAAGCTAGCGTTGCCTATAAAATGAACGTGTCGCCTTTGCCGGCAATGGGAAAAAGCAGGGGCATTGAAATGATGAAGGACAGCGTAGTCAAAGGGCGCGTAGGTGGCGCCGACTGGTCTGTCGAGGACATTGCCTATGATTCGATCGATGCCTCTCTGATCCACGACAACACCGAACTCTTCTATCTGCTCGCCGCCGCTTCTTTTGTCGAGATTACCTCGGATCTCTATACGAAGAATCTGATCGAGTTCTTCCAGGGAGACGCCGAGATCGAGAACTGGCTTGCCAATTTCTGGGAGCATGAAGAGGTTCAGCATGGCACGGCGCTGAAGCGCTATGTCCAGGCAGTGTGGCCGGAATTCGATTGGGAGCGCGCCTATCGCGGCTTCTTCGACGAATATGGCCGGGCATGCACGATGGAGGCGCTCGCCGAAAACCATGCGCTCGAGATGGTCGCGCGCTGCGTTGTCGAGACCGGCACATCATCCTTCTATCGCACCCTCTCCGAGGCCGCGTCCGAGCCGGTACTGAAGCAGATCACCGCGAATATCAGCTCCGACGAGGTGCGCCACTATAAGCACTTCTATCGCTACTTCCTCGACTACAAGGACCGCGAGCGGCCGGGCCGCGTCGCGATCCTGCGCCAGCTCTGGAAGCGCAGCACCGATGTGAAGGCCGAGGATGCCTATATCGCCTTCAAACACGTCTTCCTCGTGCGCAATCCGGACGAGCCTTTCACCGAGGAAGCCTATGACGAATTCCGCGCCAGCTTCCGGCGCATCGGCCGTTCCGCCTTCCCCTACGAGATGGCGGTGAAGATGATCCTGAAGCCGCTCGATCTCAGCCCGCCCCTCGGCCGCGTCGTCCAGCCCGCCGTCGAGACCACCGCACGCTTCCTGTTCTACATTTAGAACCCCTCTCCGCGCAGAGCGGGGGCCAACCGCGAAGAGCGGTTGGCGAGGGGCCCATCGCAAAGCGATGGGAAAGTGTGAGGTGTGCCTCGACTACGCGATATCGACACCGCCTTCCACCCACCTCACCCTATCCTCTCCGCCCTCAAGGGCGGAGCGGGAAAACTAGCTTCATCATCGCGCGATATTTTCTAGACTACGTCCAATGACCGAAATCCCGCGCGATACGCCGATCGCTGTTCGCTTCCCCGTTCTCGCCGTGCTGGTGCCGTTCGCGCTGGTCTTCGCGCTTTGCAATTACTATCGCACCGTCAACGCGGTGCTTGCGCCTTATCTCATCGCGCAGCTCAGCCTCAGCGCCGGGCAGCTCGGCCTGCTGATCTCGGTCTATTTCCTTGTCTCGGCGCTCTTCCAAGCACCGCTCGGCCTACTCATGGACCGTTTCGGGCCGCGGCGCGTGCAGGCCGTGCTCATCGTCATCGCCGGCATTGGCGCGATCATCTTCGCGCTCGGCACGAGCTGGCCGGTGCTGATCACCGGCCGCGTTGTCATGGGGATCGGCGCCGCCGGCGGGCTGATGACCTCGATCCAGGCGGTGACGCTATGGTTCCCGGCCTCGCGCTGGCCGTTCTTCAACGGCTTTGTCATGAGCCTTGGCGCGCTCGGCTCGCTCGCCGCGACCCTGCCGACGCAATATCTGCTCTATCTGCTCGACTGGCATCATCTGCTCGTCGCCGTCGCCATCATCAGCTTCATCGGCTCGCTGGTGCTGTTCGGCGTGGTGCCGGAGAAGCGCAAGGCGCCGAAAGGCGAGACGCTCGGCGATCAGCTCAAAGGCATGGCGGCGATCTATCGCGATCGCTTGTTCTGGCGCTTTGCGCCGCTCTATCTCTCGACCACCGGCAGCACCATGGCCTTCCAAAGCCTGTGGGCCGGGCCGTGGCTGCATGATGTCGGCGCGCTCGACGCACAATCCGTCGCCAGCCATCTCCTCATCCTCAGCCTCCTACAGATCGCGAGCTATTTCCTCGTCGGCTTCATCGCCACCGAGCTCGGCAAGCGCAACGTGCCGCTGACCCGCATCGTGCAGGTCGGCTCCGCGGTCTACATCAGCACGCTGACGCCGCTGCTTCTGCCGACCGGCATCGGCCTGTGGAGCGTTATCCTCGGCATCGGCCTGCTCTCCAACGTCAACACGCTCTGCTATCCGATCCTGTCGCAATATTTCCCGGCGGCGATGACCGGCCGTGCCACCACAGCCCTCAATTCTTTCTTCTTCGTTGGCGCCTTCTTGGTGCAATTCGCCATCGGCCTCGTCATCGATCTGGTGCCCGCGACCGAGCCGGGACATTACCCTGCCCTCGCCTACCAGCTCGCTTTCGCGGTGATGATCACGCTGCAGCTTTGCGGCTGGGCCTGGTGCCTGATCACGCCGCGCAAGCTGCAAGCGACTGCGGGGGTTACCGAAGCCGGGCAATGAGCACGATCCTCGCCATCCGCCACATTGCCTTCGAGGATCTCGGCAGTTTCGAGAGCGTGCTCAACGCGCGCGGCCACGACATTCGTTACATCGACGCCGCGACCGAGGATCTCGCCGCGCTGCCGCATGACACGGCGGCGCCGCTTTTCGTTCTCGGTGGCCCGATCGGTGCTTATGAGGAAGCGCTCTATCCCTTCCTCAACGCCGAGCTGCGCTTCATCGAGAAACGCCTCGCCGCGAAGCTGCCGATCTTCGGCATCTGCCTCGGCGCTCAGCTCATGGCGCGAGCGCTCGGCGCACGCGTCTATCCGGCACAGACGAAAGAACTCGGCTGGGCGCCGATCACGCTGACCGGGGCGGGCACGCGCAGCGTGCTCAAACCGCTCGGCAGCGGGCCGGTGCTGCATTGGCATGGCGACACCTTCGATCTGCCGCAGGGCGCAACGCACCTCGCCTCGACCGCGATCTGCGAGAACCAAGCTTACAGCGTCGGCACGCATGCGCTGGCGCTGCAATTCCACATCGAGGCCGAAGCCAAGGGCCTCGAGCGCTGGTATGTCGGCCACACGATGGAGCTCGCGACCGCGAAGATCGCGGTACCCACGCTGCGCGCTCAATCCCAAGAACTCGCCCCCGCCGCGGTCCAGCACGGCAACGCCTGCCTCACCGCGTGGCTAGACGCGCTTTAGAAACACATGGATGGCCGGGACAAGCCCGGCCATGACGAATTAAAGAAAAAGGGAGTATTCCGTGGCAGTTCTTTCAGATCCCATCCCGCAGAACGATCTTCGCGAATTCATCAAAGCGGTCGAGGCCAAGGGCGAGCTGGCGCGCGTCAAGGACGCGCATTGGGATCGCGAGCTCGGCGCGGTGGCCGAAGTGCTCTATCGGCAAAAAGTCGAGAAATCGCCGATGCTGCTCTTCGACGAAATTCCCGAATATCCGAAGAACTATCAGTGCCTCTACGGCATGTTCGGCTCGCCGTTTCGGCTGGCGCTCGTGCTCGGCATGGAGCCGACTTTATCGAACGACCGCAAGGAAATGCTCGATCATTTCCGCAAGCAGATCAAAAAGAGCTTCAAGCGCATCGAGCCGAAGATGGTCGATAGCGGCCCCATCACCGAGAACATCGTGCGCGATAATGAAGTCGACATGCTGAAATTCCCGGTGCCGATCCACCACGAGGACGATGGCGGGCGCTATATCGGCACCGCTTGCGGCGTCGTCACCCGCGATCTCGATACGGGCCGCGTCAATGTCGGCACCTATCGCGTGCAGGTGAAAGGCGCGAATACCTGCGCTTCCTACATCTCCAACGGCAAGCAGGGCCGCATCCATCGCGACAAATATCTGAAAGCCGGCAAGCCCTGTCCGGTCGCGATCATCGTTGGCTGCGATCCGATCACCTATCTCGCCGCAGGCTACACCATGCCTGACGCGATGCCGGAATATGAATGGGCGGGCGGGCTGATGGATCGGCCGATCGAGCTCGTCACCGGCGAAGCGACCGGCCTCCCCTTCCCGGCGCGCGCCGAGATCGTTCTCGAGGGCGAGATCTCGCCGACCGAGACGACGCTGGAAGGGCCGTTCGGCGAATGGCACGGGTATTACGCCGGCGAGGCGAAAGACGAGCCGGTGATCCGCATCAAGCGCATCTATCACCGCAACGATCCGATCCTCACCTGCGCCGCCTCGAACAAGCCGCCCCATTCGCATCTGTTCGAGCGCTGCTTCCTGCGCTCGGCGGCGCTGCTCGATGCGCTTGAAGGCGCCGGCATTCCCGATGTGCGCGGCGCCTGGCTGCATCAGGCGGGCGCCGGCCGCACTTTCTGCGTCGTCTCGATCAAGCAGCGCTATCACGGCCATTCGACGCAAGTCGGGTTGGTCGCAAGCCAAGTCGCGTCGGTCGGTTATATCAGCCGCTGGATCGTGGTCGTCGACGAGGATGTCGACCCGACCGACATTCACGACGTGATCTGGGCGATGGGCACGCGCTGCGATCCGAAGACGCGCACGACCATGCTCGATAATTGCTGGTCGTCGCGGCTCGATACGATGGTGTTCGATTATTCGAAACTCACCAATTCACGCATGGTGATCGACGCTTGCAAGCCCTACGAGCACTACGACCACTTCCCGAAGGTCGCGATGACCTCGCCGGAATTCGCGGCGAAGATCCGCGCCAAGTGGCCGGACCTCTACAAATAAAAGCCGTCATTGCGAGAAGCGCGCAGCGCGACGAAGCAATCCAGTCAGTATCGACGACTGGATTGCTTCGCTTCGCTCGCAATGACGATCGTATTTACGGTTTGACCGGCAAGAACCGCGTGTCGATGATCTGATCGTTGCTCGGCTTGGTTTGCAGCATGCCCATTTCGAGGAAGGAATTCTTCATCAGCTCGACCGCCGCCGGATTGATATGGCCGTCGGTCTCGAGCATGTCGACCTGCTGGTCGTAGACCTTGTCGGCGATGGCGCGGTCGACATGCAGCGACGCGCTCGCGATCTCCGAGGTCTTCTCCTTATTCGTCTTCATGAAGGCGATCGAGGCGAAGAAGCCTTTGAGGAAACGATCGACGAGCTGCGGATTCTGATCGAGCAGCGGCTTGCGCACGAATATCATATGCGCGTGGAAAATCGGGGCGTATTTGCCCATGGTCGTGACGATACGGCCGATGCCCTTGGCCTCGAGCTGCAGCGCGGCCTCGACCGAGGCAAACATGGCCGCGACCTGATGCGTGCGCAGCGCCGCGAGGTTGGCGTCATTCGAGCCGAGCGGCGTCGGAGTCACGCCGTCTTTGCCCCAGCCCTCCTGGATTGCCATCTGCCGCACCAGCCATTCGCTGATCGAGCCGGCGCCAGAGATCGCGATGCGTTGCCCTTTGAGATCGGCGACCGTCTTGACCGGCGAATCCGCCAAAGTCGTGATCGAGACATTGCGCGGATCGGTCGCCAACGCGGCGATCGCGCGCGCCGGCTCGCCCTTGGCGGCGAAAGCGAGATCGGCGCCGCTGCTCATCGCGAAATCGACGCTGCCCGCGGTCATCGCCTGATGCAACCGCGGCGCATTGCCGAGATTGAGGACTTCGACATCGAGGCCGTATTTGGCGAAGATGCCTTCATGCACGCCGACATCGGCCGGAACGAACGCCCAGAGCGCGGCGACGGCCTTGCCGACGACGACATGATCGGCAGCGCGCGCCGGCGCGCCAGCAAGCGCGATGAAAGCGAGAGCGATTGAAATAAAGCGATTCACGCGATTTCCCCCTGTTGCTTGACCTATCTTAGCGGCGCCCTACTCTCGATTCACCATGAGCGATATCGAACAGAGCCTTCGTCACCAGGTTGCGGCCGTATCATTGCTGCTCAATGCCGAGAACATCCTCGGCTATAGCGGTCATATCAGCGTACGCATTCCCGGCACCGAGACCTTCCTGATCCAGCCGGTCGATCAGAGCCGCGCGCAGCTTCGACCGGAGCATCTCCTGGTCTGCGGCATGGACGGCAAATCGCTCGACCGCTCGAACCGCGCCCGGCCGCCTTCGGAGGTGTTCATCCACACGGAGATTTTCCGCGCCCGGCCCGAGGTGAATGCGGTGGCGCATTTCCATCATGATCTCACCACGACCTTCTCGCTGGTCGAGGGCGCTCAGCTCGTGCCGATCAAGAATCATGCGGTACGCTGGGAGAGCGGCATCCCGACCCATCCCGATCCGAGCCATGTCTCCTCGCCCGAGCTCGGCCGCAGCGTTGCCGATACCTTGGGTCCGCATCAGGCGATGCTGATCCGCGCGCATGGCCAGGTGGTCGTCGCCGAGGATCTGCCGTCGCTGCTCAGCGACTGCGTGCATTTCGTCGAGAACGCGGAAGCGCTTTACCGTGCGGCGACGCTCGGCAAGGTGATGCCGCTCACGGCAAAGGAAATGGACGCGTTCCGTCACGACTTCCGTCGCGATTCACACGCGTCGAAGCTGTGGAGCTACTACGTCGGCAAAGGTCTCGACAGCGGCGCGCTGCCGCGCGATTGGGCCCAAACCTTATTAGACTAGATCGCTGCTCAATTAGATCGTGCGCTAGCCAACGAGGGCGAGCGTGCCGACGAGAATCAAACAAACAAGAGCGACGAACGCGATCGCAAAATATCGCGCCTGCGCCGCATGAGGATCTTTATGGCCAGGCATGACACCATCCTTTCGCAAAGCCCAAGCCTCTGCCGTGAAAGGAGCAATCCTTGTACCAAGCCAACCATTTCAAAGCATTAGAGATGCGCGCGCCCGCTTGAGCGCGCGACCTGTCAAATCGAGTGACGCTTAACGACCGGGGGGATGATGGCCGAAGCGGCATACGAATTTTCGGAAGATTGGTTCAGCGCCAACGCAC
>Ga0157369_10007182_pt1 | contig 12834 bp, 14 predicted proteins | sample C25metaG_FD_113461 | JGI IMG/M metagenome (GOLD analysis project Ga0157369, IMG submission 113461) | Corn rhizosphere microbial communities from Kellogg Biological Station, Michigan, USA - C2-5 metaG | ecosystem: Host-associated > Plants > Roots > Rhizosphere > Soil | place: USA: Michigan...
ATGGTGGTTGAGTTCCGGACCGTTCCGGCAGTTCCCGGCGACGACGTCCCATAGATGGATATTTCGTCCTGCAGGTTGTCATGTGCGATCTCGGTGTCGAGCCAGAACAAAACCTCGTTCGTCGACGAGGTGGGAGAGACGGCTGCAATCTTCGCGCCTGCTCGTGCCGCCCCCGTGCCAACCGCGATCGAGTCACCAACTCCGACTGAAGGGCCCGGAAGATCGAAGGCGGCAACGGACCTAAATGTACTCGCGCTCGCAACGAAGCGTCGGCGGGCTCCGATCGAGCCCGCGAAAATCTCCCCGCCGCGGCGACCGGGCAAGTAAACCCGCGCAGTCGAGACCGCGACCGGGCCATTTGGATCCCCCGGAGTCGGAACAAGCGATTCTTGGAAGAGGAGCGAATTGAGGCTTGGGTCGAATGGAAGCCACGAGACGAGTACCGGATCACCGGCAGCTTTCGACGCGACACAATAAGCGACAAGGACGCCGCCTTCGATATGCCCATCAATCGCCGTTTCCTGGATTAGCAGTTGATCAAGCGACGTCGTCGCGGCGGCAGTTGCCGAAGCCCACAGATTAGGCGGAACCGCATCTTCGACAACAACGACCTCAAGACTGCCGCTAGTCCTTTGGACACCGAACGGAGCGACATCCTTCACTAGGTCGACTGGAAACGACGTCGCCGTGGCATCGGCCGCGACTTCGTAAAGCGTGCATTTCGATGTCGCGCTGTGTTCCGTCACCACGAGAAGCGAGCTTGGAATGACTCCGAAGGCCTCCGCGCGAACGCCGACGATCCGAACAACTGTTTCTCCGGCACCGAAAGCGGGATCGAATTCGGTCCACGTCGCCGAATTGGCACTCGCGGACGGAAGCTTCCCTTTGAAGAGTTGGCCATTCACGAGCGCGACCAGCGCAGGCCCTCCATCATGGATGACCGCGAGACCGTCGATGGATGCATTGAGGTCCGCGGGATTTGGAGAGCCCCACGACTTCCAGCCGCTTGGCGAGAAGATCGGCAAGCCTTCCGTCCAGACCCAAGCTTCGCTCTTAGCAGCGACGGCAACGTGCAGGTCGAACTGCTGCGCCCACATCGCGGGCTTGAACGGCGAGGAAGTAAGCTGAATTCCCTTATCGCTTGAATCATTGCCGGATACAGTCGGCTGCAGCGGATTTCCGCCTGCGATGCGGGTGAGCTCGCCGTTGGGACCGATCGAAAAAAGATGCAGCGCTCCCGCCTTGTCGACTCCTGCCAGGACCTGACCGAAGATCCAGCCATCGAAAGCTGCCACGCTGCCGAACAGGCCATCCGACAGATCGAACCTGATCCACGCCGTCGCCTTCGGCTTTGAGAACGCTTCTGCGCTCCCGAAATAGACCGTGTCGAGCAACCGCGGCTCGCGGCCGAGCAAATAGAAGTTGGTCGTAGCGGACGGGGTCGTGTTTACGATTATCTCTAGCGGAGGCAGCTCGCTTTCGAGCGCCGGATCCGTCAGAGCCTCGGGCGGTTGGCTTGGGTCCGGGCGTGGGTTTATGCGCAGCGTGACGCCGTCGCTGACGACCTGCTCAGTGCTCTTCCCGACCTTAACCCTGATCCAGCGGCTGTTGACCGACCCTATTTGCGTTGTCTCGAGCGATCCCTTGGGCTTGTCGAGAACCAACGGAGGAGCCGGCGACGCTCCCACCGTGCTTGGTTCGAGATCGATCGACCGCCATCGGACCTCGGTGTCCGCGGGAGTGTCGCCGCCGCCCTTGCCCCAATATTCCCATGTTGCAGCCGTCGGCGCCGTCTCCAGCCCACTGACCTCGATCCGCGCCGCGGCTTCGACATTGAGGACATCCGTATCGCCTATATAGACGACATGCTCCTGCAGGTTTCGAGCCCCATTGAAGGGATCGAATGTATCGACCTTCGAAACGCCAGTGCCCTCCACCAGGCCGTCACCCGAAGGAATCGGCGGATCGATCGTGACGAGGTCGTCCTGTGCCTTCACGACGCGATATTGATCCGCGCCGATGGCGATGAGCATTCCTTCAGCGAGACCGAGGCCGGGATCGAGCTGGAGGGTCGCTGAGTTGGCGGCGACGAAATTCTTGAGCCTCCAGACAGACGGCAATGGCTGGAGCGGCTCAAGGCTCGTAAGCCCCGACGGGGGCAGATAGTAAGCGTCGGCATCCGGGTCCGCCGCCACAACTGCTGCGAGCTGCCCGGGGATCACGCGGAGGTCCGTCTCGGTCTCGAATGTGACAGTGGCGTCGCCGACATCGACCTGCATTTTGATCGGCCGCGGGGCGAGGATGGATTCAGTCGCAGTGTCGGCCATCTTGAGGACGACTGGCAGGCGCGCGGGACGCGCAGCATTTGGCGCGAGGCCGAGCCAGTCGAGGAAGCCCAACGCCATCTTGTTGCCGGCGACATCGAGCCTTTCGGCGACTTCGGAGCTGAATCGCGCGGCGACCTTGAGCAGGGCAAGGCCGAGGTCGGCCTGCGTATCATCGACGCTCCAGGACGGAATCCAGGCGCGCGCGCGATTGACGAGCTCGCGCTCGAAATCGGCAGCGCGCCGCTTCTCAAGCCTGGGCGCCGCCTGCGGCTTCATGGCCTGCCGCCCTCGCGATAGAAGAAGGGAAAGACCAGGTTTCCGATCTGGTTGGTGCGCCGCACACGGTATTCGAGCTGGATGAGCAGCTCGCCTTCCGATGTGGCGTCCTCGTCGACGGTGATCTCGAGCACGTCGATACGCGCTTCGAAGCGCCGGAGCGCATCTTCGAGCTCTGACTGGATGCGGCGGATGGTGGTGCTGTCCACCGCTTCGAACACGAGATCGTGGATGCCGCAGCCGAAGTCGGGCCGCATCGCGCGTTCGCCCTTCGCCGTCTCGACGATGATCCGGATCGACTGTCGGATGTCCTCTTCATACTCGACCATTTCGACGAGTCCCGTGAAGGGATCGACATCGACCGGCATCGCCCAGCCGCGCCCGAGAAAGTCCTTTCGAACATCCATTGCGCTAGCCGATCATGACCGTCGCCGCGCCGACGGCGATCGGATTCGGAGCCCCCGCCTCGACGACCAAGTCGCCCTGGCGCGCTGCGAACAGGCCCCCGATCTGAACCGTAAGGCTGCCGACGGCCACAACCCCGCCAACATGCGGCTTGAGGCCGTCGATAAGCGGACAGGCGTGCGTGTCAGCTTGAGCGCGCCAGGCCGGCTGTCCCATGATGAGCACTGTCGGGCATCCCGGCCCAGGCGCGAGCGGCGTCCCGTGACCGGTCTGGTCGCCGACGCGTGCAGCAGCTTGTCCCATAGCCCTCCTCCTTTCAGTTGATGTTGACCAGGCTTCCGCGAATTCCGAGCGTGCCGCTTGCCTTCAGGTCCATGGTGCCGGTCGCTTCGATGCTGATCGAAGCTGCCTTGATCGTGAGAGTCCCGACGGATTCGACGGTTATGGCGTTCGAGTTGCTGTCAATCTTGACCAAGTTGCCCTTCTCGTCCTGAATGTTGATGCCGTTGTCGTCGAAGACGATCTTGCGGCCCTTTTCGTGGGCGAGCTCCACCACGCCCTGGGAGCCGTCGTCGAACAGCAGGTAATGTTTCTTCCGCGACTGGAAGATTCGCTTGTCGTTCTTGCCGTCGTCGTTCGATCGGGGCGGCTTGTCCTTGCCGTTCCACAGACCGCCAAGAACGCATGGGAAACGGAGGTCCTCGCGCTCGAAAGCGACCAAAACCTCGTCGCCGACCTCGGGAATTGCGACCAGCCCGCGATCCGCGCCTGCCATTGGTGTCGCGAGCCGCGCCCAATAGCTTTCCGCCGGCTTCTCATGCCATGGGAAGCGGACCTTCACTCGGCAGAGCTTGTCCGGATCGTTGTTCTGGGTGACGACCGCAATCGCCAACCCTTTGACGACACCGCCGCTCTCATGCTCGGTTTCGCGGTGCATGTGAGTCATCAGGTTCACAGCGCCGTCTCCTTCACCTTGAAGCGAGTGCGGTAACCGTTGGAGTCGATCTTGTGGGTGGCCTCCTGGACGTAATAGGTCTTGGAGAAAGGCACTCCGAGATTGTCGATCTCGACATTCTTGTCGGGCTTGATCTCCGGCAAGCCGATCGATTCTGCTTCGCCGGTTAGGAATTGCTTGGCCCGTTCATTCAGTGCCGCATTGGCGCGCTTGTCGGCCTCGGCCTGGGTGAACACCGGTTGGCGGAGCCGAAGCACCGGCTGCTTGTCGGGATCCTTGACGAATGCCTTCAGCTGCTCGCCGGCACTTCGTCCCTTTGAGTCCTTACCCGACTCTTCGCCCGCTCTAGCGACCCCGAGGATCCGCTGCTTTTTCTTCGGATCCCAGCCATAAACTTCGACCTTCGCGATCTGTCCCGCGAGGTTCGCCTCCGGCTTGAAGCTCAGCAACCCCTGACCCCAGACGAGGCGCACAACTGCGGTGTCTCGATCGTGGGGCTTGCGGAAATGAAGCGTTTTGTTCTCATCGACGAACAATTCGTAATGGTTCCGGTCGGCGAGCTTTTTCAGGAATTCGAAGTCGCTTTCCTGATTTTGCTCGATCTGCGGGTGGCGCTCTTCAGTCGTTTGGATGTTCGACTGCAGATTGTGGAAGCTGGCGATCTCGTGCGCAGCGTCGCTGTCGAGCGCTTTTTTCCATGTGCGCGCGTTCTTGCCGATCGTGAGCGGAAAGCCGTGGTCGTAACCCGCGATGGCGAGCTCCGGCAGCCCGGTCTCCGGGAAATTGGTCGTTATCTCAGTGATGACGCCGCTAGCCATCAGCGGCACGGACTTGGCGTCGCCGTAGCCCATCGAGATGCTGATTTCCGCACCGAACTTGATCAGCTTGAGCAAGTCGGTGCCGCGTCCGGTCTCGAACGCGTGCGACTTGATATTGTACGAATTCACGATGGTGAACGAGAAGCGCGAAGCGCCGCCCAGGACGAAATTCGCCTCGACCTGACTGATGGGGATGAACAGGTCGCGCATCAGGTCATCGCTGCCGATGCGAAGGCTGAACGCCGGAGCGTAAAAGGCGCCGTAGCGGTCAGAAAGCGTCGACAGTTCCATGGGGACTCTCGATCGGTGGCAAGGTCAGCCAATCGCCGGGGCGAATTTCGCGCGGATCATCAAGATCATTCGCAATGGCAATCCGGACCCATTCGGATGGGTCGTCATATTCGCGCGCGGCGATGATCCACAGCCGATCGCGGCCGACAACCACGCGGCGCTTCGTCTTGTCGGCGGATTCTCGGCGCGGACTCGTTAGTTGTTCGCCAAGCGTCCTATATTCCTTGAAACTGACGTTTAGAGTTGCTCTCGCGGGGGTGCCGTCCGGGTGGAACTTGGTGATCTTCCGGCCGAGCTTTTCGATCACGGCCTGGAATTCCATGGGACCCCAGTTGAAACGCACCGGCGAGGGAGCGTGAAGGTCGCGATCGATCTCCAGCAGCTTGGCGATCGACCTCAGCCGCTTTCCGACTGGTTCGCTTTCCTTTTGCAGTAGCGAAGTCGGCCCTTGGGGATCCGTATAGTCGTCAAGGAACAGCTCCATGCTGAGCTGGTCGCATTCACCGTTGACGAACTGGAGGATCGGCGACCCGAGCCCGGGGATCGCTGTCGCCTTGTACGAGTTCGACCGGTCGATGCTGTATTCGGACGGGTTGAACAGGACAGTAATGACGATGCCTTTGTCCGCTCCGCCGAGGACGGTGATCGTCGCTTTTTCCAGCTGGGGCTTGCTCATCGCTTCAGAGTCCCCGTCGCTCGCGTTCGATGCGAATGCGGCGTTCGACGCGGCCGATCACATCCTCGGCGACGCGATCGATCAGCGCAGAATCGAAAGCTGCTGCTGAATTGGCAGGCGGCATCGCAAAGGCCTGAGCCGCCGCAGTGGCGGTGCTCTCCGTGCCGGCACGCGCCAAGGCAACAGCCGGCACTGTCAGATCGACATGACCGTCTGAGAAGGACGATGTTCTTAGCGGCCACACTATTTCCGCGGCCGTGCGCGCGCGCTGTTCGACGACGACTGCGCGATGCGGCCGCGGCCGCGGCTGCGTGGCCATCACTGACAGCTCGAGCGGCCTAACGAAAGGCTGGCGGCTTGTCCGGAAAAAGCTTGGGAGTCTCGTCGTGGAACGATGCGCAGCGGATCGAACCCCGTGCACCGAAATTGGCCTTCGCGGCAACTCGGCCGCGTCGCGCGTGAATATGCGCGCCACTTTCAAATGATCAAAACGAAACGTCCGTTGGAGCTCCGAAAAGTTGGTCTCGCGGATAACCCGGTTGCGGAAAAGGGTTTCGCTATGTTCCCGATCGGCGCCGCCGCGGACGACGAGGCTCGACGTTTGCCGAAGCAACGCATGCTTTAATCGCATTTCGGTGCGAGCATCGCTCCGTACGAGTTCCCTCACCACTTGCGGCGGCAATGGTGGAAGCGCCAGCCGTGGCGTCCGTGATTCCGGGAATGTGAATTGAAGCGCGAAATAGTGTGTCCAGCTATTGGTTGCCCGTCCGATTTCGCGCCTGCGCGGATGGGCGCTTGTCCGGTCTGTCTTGCGCCACGTGACCACGATCGCTTTCCACGCACCTGTCACCCGTGTAGCGGCGCCGACGCGGCGTCTTGGCGCAAGGCGGCTCGGCACGAGGCGCGGCCGCCGCCTCATGTCGCCTTGCTCAATCCGTGATGGGCGAGTTCCAGGCTCTCCATCACGACCTGCGACTGGCCGGCGTCCAGGTCGGAACAGGACCATTTGACCGGCAGCGCCCAATCGAGCTGCCACGCCCAAACCTTCTCGCCGGCCTCGTTCTGAAGACGAATCCACACATTCTTGCGCTGTATTCGACCCTCGGCGGCGTCGAACGCCCACTGCCAAACGTCGTCACGCGCAAGGCCACGCTCGAGGACTACGACGGGATAGGAGACCTGCGAAAAGAGCTTGTGCTCATATTCGTTCACGCCGCCCTCGCGGTAGGACTCATGCTTTACCTCCCGTTGAAGCCCCTTCACGCGCTGAAAGCCGGCGCTCGTCAGCCCTTCGATCTCGATGAGGAAGCGGAAGCCGCGGAAGGGATCGACGCGTTCCATGCTGCATCACACGTCGAACGGGTTTGCCGGCGAGCCGTTGAGCCGGCGATTGATCGCGGAGATCTCGCGGCACCAGCGCCGGCGCTCGCCATGATCCAGGCGCATGAGATCGTCGTGCGACCAGTGAAGATGGTGCGCGATGAAGGCCATTTCCTCGTAGAGCTGGTTCACGGGATAGGCCCTCATGCTTCCCCCAACGTGGCCATCCTTTGCAGGCCCGCCGCCGCACCGTTCGACTTTCGCTCGCCAGGCGCGGGAATCGCTTCACCACTGGCGTTGAACTCAGCGTAGAGGTTCTCGAGGAATGCGAGATCGGACGCGTACAGTCCTTCGATGACGCCGGTATGGATGTCCTTGAGCGACCCGAGCCTCGTGATGACGCGTGCGAGCACGATGACCGGCAGATAGGCCTCGTTCTCCTGCACGCGCGGATCGCGCATCGGCAAGATCTCGTCAGCGGCCGTCGCGAGACGCATGACGCCGTCGCGGTGCAGCACGCCTTCCGCATCGACATAACCCTTGGGAAGCTCGAACTCGATTTCGGTCTGAAAAGCTGGGTGGGTGCTCATTCGCGCTCTCCTATTTCACGCGCTCGATGCCCTCATTGGCGAGCTCGAGCAGCTCGATGACGACGTCGTTGCCCTTTGCGTTGAGGTCACCAGAGTGGTATTTGATCGGCCAGGCGTCGGTGATGCTGAAGCGCGCAACCTCAGTCTTGCCGCTCTCGTCGTGGACGCTGATAGCGATGTTCTTCCGCCGCTCGCTGATCAGCCCAACCGAGACGTCGTTGTGCCACTTGAACAGCTCGAGAGAATTAGCTCCCGACGTCACTCCGGCCTTGAGGGTTATGTTGCCGAATTTGGTGAGCCCCGAGAGCTTTCTGACGTGCGGGGGATCGATGCCTTCGCGATATTCGGCGACATCGATCGTCGTATCGGCGATTGCGACTTCGCTGAAGCCCGCACGGGTGATGTTGTCGATCTGAAGCTGAAACCGGAAATTGCGAACCGGGTCGACGCGCGTAGCCATGGCGTAGCCTCCTAGCTTTGGGCTTCAGCGGTGTTCTGGAAGATGCGGAAGATAACGAACTCGGCAGGGCGCACGGGCGCGATGCCGATCTCGCAGACGAGGCGGCCGTTGAGGATGTCGTCTTGCGACATGACGCGTTCGTCGCAGGTGATGAAGAAGGCCTGTTCCTCGGTACGGCCAAACAAGGCCCCAAGTCGCCACTGCGCGCGCAGGAAGATGCGGATCGTGTCGGTTACCCTCGCCCATAGGCGCGGATCGTTGGGTTCGAACACAACCCATTGAGTTCCATCGTAAATCGAATGCTCGAGGAAGATGAATAGGCGCCTGACGTTGACGTATTTCCACAGCGCGTCCGACGTGATCGTGCGCGCTCCCCAGATGCGAATTCCTCGATCGGGGAAACTGCGAATGAGATTCACGCCTAAAGGATTGAGAACGTCCTGATCATTGTCCTTGAGTTTGTATGCAAGATCGAGAGCGCCACGAACGATCTCGTTGGCGGGCGCCTTGAACACGCCGCGCTCAGAGTCCGACCTTGCATAGACGCCAAGCACGTGACCGCCTGGCGGGACGAGTGTCTGTGCGCCGGTCTTAGGATCAGAAATGGCAATCCATGGATAGTAGTAGGCTGCATAGCTTGTATCGGTTTGGAGCTTGAATCTAGGATCCGCGTCGTTGACTGTTTCAGCCTTGTCACTGTCGAGGACTGCAAAGCGGAAACGCAGATCCTCGCAATGTGTAATGATGTCGCTGACCGTATCCTTGTCCGTGATCCCCGGTGCATAAACGAGCGCAACTTCGCGATATTGATCGAGCTTGAGCGCTTCGAGGCCTTGATCCGGTAAGGCATCATCAAATTGTCCATTGAAGTCAGCTGCCGAAACAGACAGATCGTTTGCATCCCCTCCGGTGAGCAAGGAGCCTGGGTTGTTGGCAGGCTTCGCTCCGTCGGGCGGATTTGCTCCGCGTACGAGCACGCCCAAAGCGGAAGTCGAAGGTCCTTGGTTTGCGTTGCCTTTTTCGAGGTCAATGAACGGAATCCGTTTTCCATAAAAATCTGGTGAGTGCTCATCCGTCACTAGATCATCGAAATCCTCCATCTGCGTCGGTCGCGGCAACGTTCGACGATCGGCAAACGGATCGAATAAGGCGAAGCCGTCGGGGAACTTCGACCAGTAAGCTAGCTGAATCCTGAAACCTACTGGCTTCTGGTCCTTGCCTGTCGTCGTGCTGTCGACAATCTTCGCGAATACACGGTTGCCCCAGCTCCCCGGACCTGATGCACGAATTGTGAAGACGCCGCCGAGTGGCAATTCAGCCGTGAGAGCAGCGCGCGCGACAATGCGCGCGATGTATGCTCGCTTCCCACCGTTCTCAAAAAAACCGTTGACCGCGTAGGGCAAGAACTTGGAGCGATCGAATACGTTGCCGAACCAGCGCTGATAGTCCTTGTAGCTGGTAACCAGCACCGGCATCGTCGGCCCGCGCTCGGCCTCGCCGAGAAAGGCCGCGGTACTCGTCGGAACGCCTTCAATGGGGCGTGGACCGCGTTCGATCTCTTCGATGTAGACGCCGGGGTGCAGATATTCGGGCATCTCAACTCTCCGCTCTCAAGGGGTTTCAGTCCGCCTGCTCGTCACGCCGGCGGCGCGGCTGGTCGTCGTCGGAATCGTCGTCGCAGCCGCACCCGTCTCCGTCGCCGCCGTTGTATTTGTCGCAGTCGATCGGAAGCACGATGTTGGCCTTGAAGTTGGCGAGCGGGTCGGTGAGCCGCTTCGCGAGCTCGGCCGTGAGACTGTCGATGTCCGCTTGAATCTGATCCCGAATTGCAGTCGCGTTCTCGAGTTGCCGCTGTGCCGGCTCAAAGCGCTGCGTGATCAGGCAGCAGAGTATCTGGAAGTATTTACTAGGCTCGACGATAAACGCTTGCGGCGGAATGAGCCGCTGGCGCACGCTCGGCAGGCTGACGTCGGGCCCGCAGCAGTCGTCTGGTGTGGGATCCGGATCGCATGCCGAGCACAAATCGAGATATTTCTTTTCGATCGCCGTGTTGATGTCGCGCGGCGCGATCGCGATATGCCGCGGAAGGATATCGAAGAAGACTGTGCGCAGTCCTTCAGCCTGGTCCAGTCCGCGGATAGTGCCGACCAGCTGCTCGTTTTTCGTCAATGCCGCGTCGATGGTGGTTGCAGGGTCGTTCCAGGCGTTGACCACTGCGCTGATCCGGTCGACCGTGCGCTGCTTCGCGTCGACATTGCAATCGTACCAATGTTTGAGGTCCTGCAACGAATGGACGTCGCCGATCAGCGAGCCGTTGCCGTAGAGGCGTTCCTCGATCCAGCGGATACGGTAGAGCTCTGGACAGAAATGGCATTCGAGAACGCACCACCAGCATTTCGTGTTGCAGGTGACGATCTCGATCGCGCTGACGATCTCCTTGTCGAGCTCGCGCCAGCGCTTGCGGAAATCGTGGTAAAGCTGCCGCGTATACTTCTGGGTGGCGGCATTCGCTTGCTTGTTCAGCTTGTCGAGATTGTCCCTGACCTCGCCGGCGTGCTTTGCCCGGTTGATGATATTATCCTGCCTCGCGATCATCTTATCAAAGCAGGTGTGCGGCTGCTCCGGCGGTGTCGGGCACTCGCATTCGGGCTTGCATTTTTTCGGCTTCGGAAGCTTTGGCGCCTTCGGACCCGGCGGCAGCGGATCGCAGCCATATTCGGACGGCGGCGGAGTGTCGTCGTATCCGCAATAATAATCGTCGTCGTCGTAGTCAGTATCCGGGTCGTACTGGGACTGTTGGTCCGGGTTGCGCGGATTAGCCATCGTCTCTTCCTTCCTCGCCAATCACGGGTTGAGGTCGTCCCAAAAAAAGGATTGGGCGGCCGCCGAGACGAAGCCGCGCGCAAGCGCGAACTCGTCGCTCGTTCGGGTCACGCCACCGCGTGTTACGCGAAGGCGCGCAGTGAGCTTGGCATCTGTCAGCGTGGGCTTGTCGTTGGAGCTGAAGCGCAGGGGCGCTGCGAAATCGCCATTGGCGTTGCATGAAACGCTGGTTGGTGCGTCCGTCCAGCCATAGTCCCCCGACCACTGCAGTCGCACGGTTGAACCAGCCAGTGGCTTTGGAGTGCCGTAGCGGCTCTGCAGCAGCCTGCCGCGGAATGCTGTGGCGCCTGGCGGGAACCGGTAAGCATAGGTTGGAGCAAGTTCGATCCGAACGGACTTTTGCGGCGGCGCGGGCGGAGCGCTGTCTGCGTCGGAATATTCGGTCTGCGATGCATCAACCGTGATCAGCGTGGGCTTCGCACCGCCCTCTTCCAACCACACGTGGAACCCGCTCGCGTTGACGAAAGGAGCATGACTGAGACCGGTCGCGCGGACGACGATCTTGTCGGTCACGGGTTGAAGAGTGACGGCGTCCACGATCTCTGCGGCGCAAAGCAATTGCCTTGCCCACGCGGCTTCCGTCCGCACAGCAGATGGCGAACCGCTAGGCATCGACAGTATCCAGCTTGGGGCCAGCGTCGAGGCGATCGTCTACCACCCTTGGCGCCCCGCTCGGGGGATCTTTCGGATCCAGCCATACCGGGGTTGCGACGTACGCAACTGAAGTCCGGTAATTCGCCGTCGGAAACAGGGTCCAGATACGGCTCATTTCGTCGGTCGAAACCGGTTCGAGCGATACGCGCACGGCTTCGTGATCGACGCCCGGGCCAGCGAGATCAGGATCCGCGTTCAAGTCGCGCATCGCGAAGCCCAGGACATTCAGCAGCGGATCCTGCTGTGTGACAGGGCGCGTGCCAGTCGTGATGAGGAAATGGAGCGTAAGCGGGAGCGAATTGTCGTAGATGAGGACTGGGGGCGGCGGCGCGCTATTGAGAACCCGATGCTCGCTGTTGCGCAGGCTCGGATTAGGAGAGATCCGATAGAGGAACAGGATCAGGGAAGCACCCTGGGCCTGCGGGTCGTCCAACGGACCTACGAACACGTCGCCCGAATTCTGAAGATTAGCTTCCGCCAGCGCCTCCTTCAGTCGCTCGGCGAGTGCCTGGGTAACATCGTAGATGGCGGTTGCACTCACGCTGCTGCCCGCCGTTGCGAAAAGTCGAGCTCCACCGGGACCAGGCCGAGCTTGGCAAATTCCGCCTGCGCTGCATGAGCGATGTGTCGAGGCCCGATCTTCTCGTGGGCAGCCGCTGCGAGAAAGGCGGCGCGCAAGGTTATTTGACGGATGCTTCCGCCCGTCAGCTCAATCCGCCGGCCCAGAAGACCGAACGTCTGATCGTCGATTGCATGCGAATCCGAAGGCAGGCAGCGCCGCCAAATTTCTTCGCGCGCAGCGGCGTCCGGCCGCGGGAATTCAATGACGAAGCGGAGGCGGCGGAGAAAAGCCGAGTCGAGGTTCTGCCTCAGGTTGGTCGTAAGGATTGCAAGCCCCTCGAAGGCTTCCATTCGCTGCAGAAGGTAGGCGACTTCGAGGTTTGCGTATCGGTCGTGGGCATCCTTGACCTCGCTTCGCTTGGCAAGAAGCCCATCGGCTTCGTCGATCACAAGCGCGGCGCCGGATAGTTGCGCCTCCTGGAACACCCGATCGATGTTCTTTTCGGTTTCTCCGATATATTTGCTGACGACGCGAGACAGGTCGATCTTAAGAATCTGGACTCCGAGCGCCTTTGCGACGGCCATTGATGCCATCGTCTTGCCGGTGCCGCTCGGTCC
>Ga0157369_10007185_pt1 | contig 12833 bp, 12 predicted proteins | sample C25metaG_FD_113461 | JGI IMG/M metagenome (GOLD analysis project Ga0157369, IMG submission 113461) | Corn rhizosphere microbial communities from Kellogg Biological Station, Michigan, USA - C2-5 metaG | ecosystem: Host-associated > Plants > Roots > Rhizosphere > Soil | place: USA: Michigan...
AATATCGCTGCTTCCTTTTTGGTTTCTTTATCAGAATAATCAAAGAAAGTTCCATCATTAAAAACCGGGCAATTCTGATAAATCTCTACAAACGAAGTTCCTTTATGCAGATAAGCTCTTTTTAAAATGCCTTGCATATGTTTCGGGTCACGGTCAAGCGTACGTGAAACAAAGGTAGCTTTGGCGCCAAGCGCAAGTTCAGAGGGATTAAAAGGCTCTTCAATCGATCCAAATGGTGAAGACTTTGAAATCTTTCCTTTTTCAGATGTTGGTGAATACTGGCCTTTGGTAAGACTATATATCTGGTTATTAAACACCAAATAATTCACATCAAAATTTTTTCTCATCAAGTGAATAAAATGATTACCGCCAATTGAAAATGAATCCCCATCGCCGGAAACAATCCAGACACTTAGATCAGGGTTCGCTGCTTTTACCCCGGAAGCAATGGCAGCTGCACGCCCGTGAATACTGTGTATTCCGTAAGTATTCATGTAATAGGTAAAACGCGAAGAGCAACCAATACCTGAAATAAAAGCAAATTTTTCTTTGGGTATTCCCAGATCAGGAAAAATCGTTTGTACCTGTTTAAGAATTGAATAGTCGCCACAACCCGGACACCATTTTACATCCATTCCTGAAGAAAAATCTTTCGGTGAAAGTTTTTCAATTGTATCAATAGAGAGTGTTTCCATTTTTTAAACTTTAAACAGTTCTAATTATTCTTTCTTTTAGTTCGGCTGTGGTAAAAGGCAATCCCTGTACTTTTGAGAAACCTGTTGCCGGTATTAAAAATTCTGCTCTTATTAATTGAAGCAATTGGCCGTTATTCATTTCCGGAATTAAAACTTTCTCATAACCATATAATAGTTCTCCCAGATTTTTAGGTAAAGGATTGATATAACGGAGATGGATATGCGCAACATCAAAACCTTCAGCAATTAATTCTTTCACTGCTGTTTTAATCGAGCCATACGTAGAACCCCAACCTAATACCACGAGCTTCGCATTTTTATTTCCGTTGTCAATTTGTGCTAATGGAATAAAATCCTGGATACTATTTACTTTATCAGCACGCAATCTGGTCATTAATTCGTGATTCTTTGCTTCATAAGAAACATTGCCAGTTTCATTTTCCTTTTCCAGTCCGCCAATGCGATGTTCCAAACCTTTTGTTCCCGGTTTAATCCAGGGCCTCACGAAGTGCTCATCTCTTTTATAAGGCAAAAGTGAACCTTCTTTACCATTCGGTTCAATCAAAAATTTTACTTTGATTTCTGCAAGTTCATCTTCGGTTGGAAACCGCCATGGTTCTGATCCGTTGGCAATATAGCCGTCACTTAATACGACAACCGGCGTCATATGCTCTACAGCGATTTTGCATGCTTCAAAAATTGTATCAAAACAATCAGAAGGCGAAGAGGCAGCTATAACAGGCAATGGCGCTTCACCGTGCCGTCCGTGCATTGCCATTAAAAGATCTGATTGTTCAGTTTTAGTTGGCAAACCAGTAGATGGGCCGCCGCGTTGCACATTGATAATTAACAGTGGAAGTTCGAGCATTACTGCCAAGCCCAAAGCTTCCGTTTTTAAAGACATTCCCGGGCCCGATGTAGTAGTGACAGCAAGACTTCCTGTATATGATGCGCCAATGGACGAACAAATAGCGGCAATTTCATCTTCAGCCTGAAAAGTCTTCACGCCATTCTCTTTATATTTCGAAAGTTCATGAAGAATCTCCGTCGCTGGTGTAATCGGGTAGGAACCTAAAAATAAAGGGAGTCCTGATTTTTCAGAGGCTGCAAGTAATGCAATTGCTGTTGCATGATTACCGGTAATATTTCTATAGGTTCCGGCAGGAAGTTTTGCAGGAGCAATTTTAAATTGAGTAGTAAAAATTTCGGCACTTTCTCCATAATTCCATCCAGCCTTTAATACTTTGATATTCGCTTCTGCAATTTCAGGTTTGTTGCCAAATTTTTCCTGGATAAACTTAATCGTATTATCCAGCGGTTTGTCAAACTTCCAGAAAAGCAATCCGAGTACGAACATGTTCTTACAACGCTCGACGTCCTTCATTCCGAGACCGCTGTCCACAAGACATTCTTTGGTATGCCTGGTAACATCTACCTTATGAACAATATAATTCTCTAAAGAATTATCTTCCAGTGGATTTACTCCATCAGGATATTGAGCTAAACCAAGATTTTTTTTATCAAATCCCTGGATATTTGCGATAACAATTCCACCCTTTTTCAGCCGGGATAAATCTACTTTCAATGCCGCTGCATTCATAGCAACAATTACATCGAAGTTGTCACCTGCTGTGTAAATTTCCGTACTTCCAAAATGAACCTGGAAGCCGGAAACACCGGCAACAGTTCCAACAGGAGCACGAATTTCAGAAGGATAATCCGGAAAGGTACTAATGTCATTACCTTCCACTGCAGCGGTGTCGGTAAATTGCATACCGGTTAGTTGCATTCCATCACCCGAGTCGCCGGAAAACCGTACAACTATCTTATCAACTTCTTTTATATTGATAACTTTTTCCTTTGTTTCTCTTAAGGTGTCCATAATTATTTTTAAATAATTTTAGCTATGCAATAATTCTTTTCTCGCCAGCAGTTGTTCTGAAGTTTCCACATGATCTTCATCAGGCACGCAGCAATCTACCGGGCAAACTGAAGCACATTGTGGTTCTTCATGAAAACCCTGGCATTCTGTACATTTATTAGGTGTGATGTAATAGGTATTGGTTGAAAGAGGTGACATTCGATCATTTGCATCGACGACAGTTCCATCTATTAAAACGAAACTACCGTTTAGAGTGGTACCATCTGCCATGCTCCATTCAGCACCATTTTCATAAATAGCATTATTTGGACATTCCGGTTCGCAGGCCCCGCAATTAATACATTCTTCTGTGATTTTGATAGCCATAGTAATTAATTTTTGAAGTGTTATTTGATTAAATCAATTTCCTTGTAAAGGAATAGTAATGACATCTTTCATTTGCTGATAAAACTCACTTTTGAATATGATTTTTATCATGAATAAGCGACGAATGCGTACACGTCATGAATCTTTATTTTTTTTAATCAACTTTGTGTATGTATGATTCTTGAAAATCGTAATTGAAAATCTTTAAAATGCTTTGCTTTAAGGGTTAAAAGAAACCGAAGAGATAATTATTCAAATAAAAAGGAGCTAACTTTCATGATAAAAATCATATAAGGTGAAGATTGGAATCATCTTGCAGATACGATTTGGGAATCATTTCATCACTATTTTGCACTTACAAATTCCTACTAACTAATATATTTTTTTGTATGGGATCTTCATCAATGATTGTTTTAATTTTAGCCGCGCTTGCTTTTTCATCCATTGCCATCTTAGTGGCGAAAATTCTAACAAAATCTACAACCAATCCACAAAAAGGAGAACCATACGAAAGTGGTATTCCTACAAAAGGCAAAACATGGATCCAGTTAAATGTAGGCTACTATTTATTTGCCCTGGTCTTTTTAATTTTTGATGTGGAGCTGGTCTTTCTTTATCCATGGGCCGTAGTAGCAAAGCAAGTTGGATGGATGGCTTTTATTGAGATTGTAATTTTCTTTTTTATAATATTCACTGGTTTTTTATATGCACATAAAAAAGGCGCTTTAAAATGGATATAAAATCCAACATAGAAAAAAAAGATTTTCCGGGTCAGATACATGAGGCACCCGGTGGTGGAATTGTATTGAGTAAACTGGATGAGATAATTAATTGGGCGCGTTCTAATTCCTTATGGCCATTGACTTTTGCGACCAGTTGTTGCGGAATAGAAATGATGTCAGTAGCTGCTGCCAAATATGATTTTTCAAGATTCGGTTTTGAAGTGGCAAGAGCTTCTCCACGCCAGGCAGATGTAATCATTATTGCCGGTACCATCGTAAATAAAATGGCGCCGGTTTTAAAAAGATTGTACGACCAAATGGCTGATCCGAAATATGTAATTGCAATGGGCGCTTGTGCCATTAGTGGAGGACCGTTTTTTTATAATACTTATTCAGTGGTAAAAGGTGCGGACCATATAATTCCGGTTGATGTGTATGTTGCGGGTTGCCCGCCACGACCTGAAGCTTTATTAAATGCTTTAATAACGCTTCAACAAAAAATAAAAAGTGGATTAACACGGGAACAAATAAAAGTACCAAAACCGGAACACAAGTAAGTTAAATGAATCATTAATGCGGAACGAAGAGTTAAAAATAAAAATCACCGAATTATTGCCCATGGCTTCTTTTGAGGAAGGTGGCGAATGGCTAAATATAAATTTGGACGCAAATGATTGGTTGCCATTTGCAAGACAAATGCGTAATAACGAAGCCCTGTTTTTTGATTATCTTTTCTGCCTGACTTGCATTGATTGGAAGGCTCATTTAACCATGGTTTATCATCTTTCCTCCACAAAGTACAGGCATAATGTGGTGGTGAAAATAAAGTTGGACAGAGCAAAACCTGAAATAGAAACCGTGAGCAGGATATGGAAAACCGCTGAATTTCATGAAAGAGAAGTATATGAAATGTTTGGAGTAAATTTTTTAAATCATCCGGATTTGAGATTGCTCATTCTTCCGGATGGTTGGGAAGGAAAAAATCCAATGTTGAAAGATTTTGAGGATCCGATAAATATGATCAGGTTGTAAAAAAAATTACCATCAGACAAGGAATATGGAATGATGTATTTGGAGTTTAAATGATCTGTTCATTATTCCTTTTTCAATTTCGATATTAAATAATATGATTGAAGATACTGCTATAACGGAAAAAGGTGATTTAACCATTAACATTGGGCCCCAGCATCCTGCAACCCATGGCGTTTTGCACCTCGCGGTTACTTTGAATGGAGAGACGATAAAGAAAGTAGAGCCTCATCTGGGGTATATTCATCGTTCAATTGAAAAAATGTGTGAGAGCCTTACTTATCGGCAGTTTATATATGTCACCAGCAGGATGGATTATTTGTCAGCCCACATAAACAATCACGCCTGTGCATTATGTGTAGAAAAAGGTCTGCAGATTGAAGTTCCAGAAAGAGCGCAGGTGATCAGAATCCTGATGGATGAACTCACAAGGATTGCGTCTCATGAATTATGGTGGGGCGCTATGGCAATGGATTTGGGTGCTTTCACTCCTTTCTTTCATGCCTTCAGGGAACGGGAAACGATTAATGATATAATGGAAGAAACATGTGGTGCAAGATTGACGATGAATTATATGGTGCCGGGTGGTGTAATGGCGGATATTCATCCCAATTTTCAGAGAAGGGTAAAAGATTTTATTAAATTATATAAACAGAAAATCAAAGAATACGATGAACTTTTAACAGGGAACATTATTTTTCAAAATCGCATGAAAGGCATTGGATATTTATCGGCAGAAGATGCGATTTCGTATGGTTGTACCGGTCCTACTGCAAGAGGAAGTGGGGTAAGTTCTGATATCCGAAAATTGTATCCTTATGAAGTGTATGATAAGATTTCCTTTGATGAAATATTGGAAACTGAAGGCGATTCATTCGCAAGGTATTTGGTAAGGATAAGGGAGATGAATGAATCTTTAAAAATTATAGAGCAATTAATTGATCATATTCCGGAAGGAGATTACCAGGCAAAGACAAAAGCAGTTTTGAAATTACCGAAAGGAGAATTTTATACAAGAGTAGAAACGGCGCGTGGAGAGTTGGGCGTTTATATTGTAAGCGAAGGCGCCACAACGCCTTACCGGATCAAGTTTCGATCACCAGGATTTTCAAATCTTTCTGCTCTTGATCATATGGCAAGGGGAAGCAAGTTGGGCGATTTGGTAGCGATGATGGGAACGTTGGATTTGGTTATCCCGGATATAGACAGATAAGAAATATCGAACACAGAACAGGAAATGATGAATTAAAAATTAGAACTCTCTTATTTATGTAGAATGTGGAGCTTTCATCAGATAGCGGATTTTATAAACGATTGGTTGAACCAAAGATTCAATCCGACGTGGGTTACTGTTATTGAAATGATAATAACAGGAATTCTGGTTATTTCTTTGTTTGCTGTGCTGGGATTGGTTTTGGTGATCATGGAAAGAAAGGTTTCTGCATGGATTCAAATTCGTCTTGGACCAAATCGCGTGGGGCCAAAAGGAATGCTTCAGTCACTGGCCGACACTTTGAAATTATTGGTAAAGGAAGGAATGACGCCTACAGGATCGGATAAATTTTTATTCAACCTTGCTCCTTACATAGCAATGATCGTAGCGATGTTATTAATGGCACCATTGGCTTTTGCAAGAAATTTCCAAATGTGGGATATGAATATCGGTGTGTTGTATATAACTGCAATCTCTTCTGTTTCAGTAATTGGCGTGTTGATTGCGGGCTGGTCAAGCAACAATAAATATTCTTTGATGGGCGCTATGCGGGCTGGTGCCCAAATCGTGAGTTATGAATTATCGGCCGGGCTTTCCATCCTTGCTGTCGTAGTGCTGACAGGTAGTTTAAATATAAATGAGATCATTCAATCGCAGGCCAATGGCTGGTGGATTTTTAAAGGGCATATCCCGGCGATTATTGCATTCGTCACTTTTATAATTGCCGTAACTGCTGAGACTAATCGTGCACCTTTCGATCTTGCAGAAGCTGAATCAGAACTAACAGCCGGTTTTCATACAGAATATTCAGGGATGAAATTTGCCTTGTTCTTTTTAGCCGAGTATGTAAATGTGTTTATTGTTTGTGCCCTAGGCGCTATATTATTTTTCGGTGGATGGATGCCTTTTCATATTGGCAATTGGCAAGGGTTCAATCATGTAATGGATTTTATTCCTTCCAGTATTTGGTTCTTTGGAAAAACATTCTTTTTAATTTTCCTGATCATGTGGTTTCGATGGACGTTTCCAAGATTGCGTATTGATCAGTTATTAAACCTCGAATGGAAATATTTATTACCGATTAGCATGTTTAATATTTTGTTGGTAACAGCGATGGCAATTGGAGGATGGCATTTTTAAAATCTTATCTCATGTTTATTGTAAAATACATAAAGGAAGTTTTTGGTGCAGTAAAATCATTGGCTATCGGCCTCAGGCGTACCATGTATTATTTTACGCATCATAAAGAAATTATCACCCAACAATATCCTGATAACCGGGAGACATTGAATTTTCCCGAAAGATTTAAAGGCGAAGTAGTGATGCCGCACAATGAAAATAATGAACATCGTTGTACCGGTTGCACCGCATGTGAACTAGCTTGCCCAAATGGAACAATTAAAGTAATTACTCAATTCATTACTACTCCCGAAGGCAAAAAGAAAAAAGCAATTGACAAATTAGTCTATCATTTGGAATTATGTACCATGTGCAATTTGTGTGTTGTTGCCTGCCCTTCGGATGCAATAAAAATGGCTCAAACGTTTGAGCACAGTGTGTATGACAGAGGCGAATTAACCAAAATATTAAATAACCCGGGTTCAAAAATTATGGAGGGTGTCGAATAATGGAAGGATCAACCATCATCTTTTATCTGCTTGCCGCACTTACATTAATTAGTGGAATCCTGGCTGTAACAACAAGTCAAATATTCCGAGCGGCCATCTTTTTATTGTTTTCATTGATCGGTATTGCCGGTCTTTATTTCTGGATGCAATATCAATTTATTGCGGCAGTGCAAATTGTGGTTTATGTAGGCGGCATTACCGTTCTTATTATCTTTTCTATTTTCCTGACACAACAGGCTGGAGAAAAAATGCTGAAGCAAAAAATTGGACGACAAATTTTTTCAGTATTTGCAGCATTCTTCGGATTTGCCCTGGTGATGGTGCAGATATATCAATATACTTTCTCTTCAACAATCAATCAACGGTTAGCGCCAACTGTAGAAAACGTTGGCAAAAGTATGTTGGGGGTGAATGAGGGTGGCTATGCTCTGCCATTTGAATTAGTGAGCATGCTATTGCTGGCAGCATTGGTTGGTTGTATTGTGATTGCTATGAGGAGTCCGGAAGCAACGGTAAGTGAAAAAGAAGTGGCTGAGGAAGAAATTGAGGTAATTGTGTGAAGGTTTTTCCACTTTTATATTTTTTATTACTTGTTCGGTATTGCTAAAGAATAGAAGGAGAAATAATGAGTATTATTAAGAAATATCGAATAATGAAATAACGAAACAAAATTGAATTGAATGTTTACACCCGGACTATATCATATTTTATTTATTAGTACTGCACTTTTTTTTATTGGTATTTATGGTTTTTTTACCCGGAGAAATTTAATCACCGTTTTAATGAGTGTTGAACTGGTGCTGAATAGCGTGAACCTGAATTTTATTGCCTTCAATAAATATTTGTGGGCAGGTAAATTGGATGGATTGTTCTTTACCATTTTTGTAATTGCCATCGCTGCTGCAGAAGCGGCTGTAGCCATCGCAATCATTATCAATTTATACAGAAGCCATGAATCAATTGATGTGGAAAAAGCAGGAGAGATGAAATTTTAATTTATTTAAAATCGACGAACCAAATGCTTAATGAAACTTACTTGCTGCTGATTCCTTTACTTCCTCTTGCAGGGTTTGTATTACTGGGATTGTTTGGAAGAAAATATTTCAATTCCGCCAAACGAGAGGCCGGAATAATCGGTACCCTCTTATTGTTAACCTCGGCGGTGCTGGCGTTATACACGGCTTATGAATATTTTTTTGAGATTGGGAAAGTGGATGGAATTTACCAAAAAATTATTCCTTTCCAATTTACCTGGTTGGAATTTAGCCATGGCGTTTCAATTAATATGGGTGCGGTGATAGATCCAATCAGCGTCATGATGATGGTGGTAATTACTTTCGTCTCATTGATGGTTCATATTTACAGTCTGGGCTACATGAAAGGTGAAGAAAGATTTTCTACTTATTACTCCTTTCTCGGCTTATTTACTTTTTCCATGTTGGGGTTAGTCATGTCTTCTAACATATTCCAGATCTATATTTTCTGGGAATTGGTGGGCATTTCGTCTTTCTTATTAATTGGTTTTTATTATCAAAAACCCAGTGCTGTAGCCGCTTGTAAGAAGGCCTTTATTGTAACCCGTTTTGCTGATCTTGGTTTTTTAATTGGCATTTTAATCCTTTCATTCTATTCGGGAACATTAGATTTTCATACACTTATTGAAAGGTTGACTTTACCCGAATCATCCCAATTTCAAAATGCAGTATCATCCTCATTTCTTGGAATATCTGCATTGACATGGGGAGTGGTTCTTGTGTTTATGGGTGGTGCCGGTAAAAGTGCAATGTTGCCATTTCACATTTGGTTACCGGATGCGATGGAAGGCCCAACACCGGTTTCAGCTTTGATACATGCAGCAACAATGGTGGTTGCAGGTGTTTACCTGGTAGCAAGATTATTCCCGGTTTTTGCATTGTCTGCTCCTGGTGCTTTGGAACTGGTAGCATACGTCGGTGCCCTATCAGCATTGTTTGCGGCTATTATTGCCTGCACACAAACGGATATAAAAAGAGTACTTGCCTTTTCAACCATTTCTCAAATTGGATTCATGATGTTCGCCTTAGGCGTTTCTAATTATGATAATGGTGGCCTCCTGGGGCATTCTAACCTGGGTTACACCGCTTCTATGTTTCATTTATTTACTCATGCAATGTTCAAAGCCCTGTTGTTCTTAGGGGCGGGTTCTGTTATTCATTTTATGCACAGTAATGAAATGAAGGATATGGGCGGCCTGAGAAAACATTTACCGGTTACTCACATCACCTTTTTAGTTGCCTGTTTGGCCATCTCCGGCATACCGCCATTTGCAGGCTTTTTTAGTAAAGAAGAAATATTGCTCGCAGCATCGCAAAATAATTTAGTGGTTTACGGGATTGGATTAATTACTTCCGGCCTGACTGCTTTTTACATGTTTCGTTTATACTTCAGCATTTTTTGGAGTAAGGCTCCTTCTCCTTATGAGAACGTACATGGTGAGGGTGGTTTTCCAATGAGCCTTCCTTTGATCTTATTAGCCATAGGCGCTACTTTCGCAGGATTTATTCCTTTCGGAAATTTTGTAAGTGCAGATGGAAAACCGTTAGAAACTTTGTTCCATTGGCAATTTTCTGTTCTTCCGGTTGTTTTAGGATTTGCCGGAATCTTCACAGCCATGTGGATGTATAAAAAAGAAAATAACCTGCCGGATAAAATGGCCACTTCATTGGGTAAATTTTACAAAGTCGCTTTTCATAAATTTTACTTTGATGAATTGTATGAATTCATCACCAAAAAGATCATTTTCAATTTAATCGGAAAGCCGGCAGCATGGATTGATAGAAATGTAGTGAACGGTTTAGTAAATGCAACAGGGAATTCTACAGAAACTCTTTCAGGAAAAATAAAAGGTATTCAATCAGGAAGAGTGCAGCAATATGCCGTGTATTTTTTAGTGGCTACAATCCTGGTGGCAGTATTGTTTATTTATTGGTGGAAATAAAAATAATTTAAGAACGCAGAATGAATTTATCACTACTTCTATTAGTTCCTTTAATTACTATTATTGCGGTATTATTGATGCGCAATAATCAACAGGTAAAGTGGGTGTCGTTGGCAGGAGCTTCCGTGCAAATTATCATTTCGCTTTTTTTGTTTGTTTACTACCGGAGCGAAGTTGCAGCGGGCAATACAGCCCAGATGTTGTTTCAACAACAATATGAATGGTTCCCTGCCCTGCATATTGGTTTTCATTTAGGAGTAGATGGTATTTCTGTAGCAATGATATTGCTTACCGCCTTTGTAGTTATTGCCGGAATATTGGTTTCCTGGAATATTGAAAAGATGACAAAGGAATTTTATTTCCTGCTTCTGCTACTCAGCCTGGGAGCTTACGGATTTTTTATTTCATTGGATCTTTTCATGCTTTTTTTCTTTTTGGAAATCGCGGTTATTCCGAAATATTTATTAATTGGAATTTGGGGAAGCGGAAATAAAGAATACAGTGCCAATAAGCTCGCATTAATGCTGATGGGTGGATCTGCATTGATTTTGGTGGGATTGCTTGGTCTTTATTTTAGTGGCGCTGAAAGAACTTTTGATTTGATGAAATTGTCCCAAACGAATATTTCGGCCACTGTTCAGATGATTTGTTTCCCGTTATTGTTTGTGGGCTTTGGTGTATTTAGCGGCTTGTTCCCTTTTCATACATGGGTTCCTGATGGTCACTCATCTGCGCCTACAGCAGGTTCTATGTTTTTAGCCGGTATCTCTATGAAGCTGGGAGGCTATGGTTGCCTGCGTGTAGCCACTTACCTGTTACCTGAAGGGGCAAAAGAATATGCAAACATTATCATCATACTTTCTGTCATTGGGATTTTATATGGAGCCTTTGTCACTATGATGCAAAAGGATCTCAAATATATCAATGCTTATTCATCGGTTAGTCATTGTGGTTTTGTATTGCTCGGAATCGGAATGTTAACCAAGACTGCCATAACTGGTGCTGTCATTCAAATGGTAAGTCATGGTTTAATGACGGCTCTTTTCTTCGCTGTCATAGGAATGATTTATCAACGAACACACACAAGGATGATTGATGAAATGGGAGGCCTTCTTAAAAAACTTCCGTTCATAATAACTGTTTTATTTATTGTAGGTTTTTGTTCATTAGGATTACCGGGACTAAGTGGATTTGTCGCTGAAATCACGATATTTATGGGCTCCTGGGAACATCCTGACCCTTTACACCGTATCATTACCATATTAGCTTGTATGAGTATTGTAGTAACTGCAGTCTATATTTTAAGGGCTGTAACCAAAGTGTCAATGGGTCCGATAAAGGAAACATTCAGTCATTTAAAAGATGCCGCGTGGAATGAAAAATTAGCAGCCGTGATTTTACTTTTTGGAATAATAGCCATTGGGGTTGCCCCTTTTTGGCTCAACGATTTAATAAGGCCGGGTGCCGAAATAATTATGCAGAAAATTACAGGAGGATAATAAAATGAACGGAACGAATGAATTTGTATCATTGATGAAACCTGAGTTGATAATTACTGTTATCATCTTTGTGCTGTTGTTTATTAAATTAAGCAAAGGGATAAAGAATGATTCGCTATTACCAATTGTCCGGGTTTTATTATTGCTCAATTTTATTGCCGGTTTCTTTTTTAATGCCTCCGGAAGCTTGTTCGACGGAATGTATCATACAGATCCTTTAATGGCTATGCAAAAAAATATTCTGAACCTTGGCGTCTTTCTCATCTCTTTATTATTTGCCAATTGGTTTAAGAAGACGGATCACCTTGCTGAATTTTTTATTTTGATGTTATCCGCTTTGCTGGGCATGTTCTTCCTGATTTCAAGTGGTAATTTTTTAATGTTTTTTTTATCTCTCGAACTGGCAACGATTCCGGTAGCTGCAATGGCTAATTTTGACCTGGAAAAAAAAATATCTTCTGAAGGAGCGATGAAATTTATTTTATCATCCGCTTTCTCATCCGGCATTTTGCTGTTTGGTATTTCACTAATTTATGGTGCCACAGGTACCATCAGTTTTATAGAACTACCTGCACTTGTCAACACGACTCCTTTTCAAATACTGGCTTTTGTTTTTTTATTTACTGCTTTCGCTTTTAAAATGTCCATTGTTCCTTTTCATTTGTGGACTGCGGATGTGTACGAAGGTTCTCCTTTTGCCACTGCTTCTTTTTTAGCGGTAATTTCCAAAGGAGGGGTCGTTTTTATTTTTATTACCGTCTTGTACAAAGTATTTCAACCGATGCAGGAAGTGTGGTACAATATGGTCATGCTATTATCAAT
>Ga0157369_10007186_pt1 | contig 12832 bp, 10 predicted proteins | sample C25metaG_FD_113461 | JGI IMG/M metagenome (GOLD analysis project Ga0157369, IMG submission 113461) | Corn rhizosphere microbial communities from Kellogg Biological Station, Michigan, USA - C2-5 metaG | ecosystem: Host-associated > Plants > Roots > Rhizosphere > Soil | place: USA: Michigan...
CCAATGCCTGTGACGACAACCCGGCGCACCTGTTATTTACCCGCCTTGGCGTGCTTGCCAATGTAATCGATGGCGTCCTGGACGGTGCGGATCTTCTCGGCGTCCTCATCGGGGATTTCGATCTCGAAGGCTTCCTCGAACGCCATCACCAGTTCGACGGTGTCCAGCGAGTCGGCGCCAAGGTCGTCCACGAAGGAGGCGCTCGGGGTCACTTCGCCCTCATCCACTCCCAGTTGTTCGACAATGATCTGCTTCACTTTTTCGTCAACGGCTGCCATGTTGCTCCTCGCTCAGATGGATTGGGGACTGCTGGGGCAAAGGGAAATCCTAACTGCTGGTGGGAGTTGCGGTCAAACGGCAGGGCAAACCCAAAGTTGCAGAACGGGACCGAGGGCCAGAGATATTGTCTGGCTATCGAAATTACGGATCGATGGAGCGCGCGGCTTCTATCTGTCGACTATCGATAGGAATCCTTGGCTTCAGCCGCGGATGTTGGTTTCCGACCAATCGCCGAAGCTCTCTTTCGCCGGCGGCGATTGGCTTTTTGGCGAACGGGGCATCGTTCCCCTGGCCATTTTGGTTTTTTGGTATCGAATACGCGCTCTTACGGCCCACAACTCTCGCTCGATGCCATTGGCTTCGGCGACGTCCTTCGCGTTCATGAGCCGCTCGTTCAGTGCTCTCCGCTTGAACTCAAGTTCCCGGATGATGTCCTCGGAGGAATTCATGGCTGGGGGCCACCTCCACATTGTGCGATGCAGGAAAAAGCAAGAAAAGATGCCAGCAGGAATCGCCGGGCGCAAACATCAGCAATGTTCGCCGCAAGGACTCGATGCCTTCTCTCGCGATCAGTGGCACCATTAGCAAAGCGGCGACTGGATCGGCCCACCATAGGCCAAATGCTGCGTTCAAAATCAAACCGGCCAGCAAGATCGCGGAAAGCCGGGCGCAGAATTCGGACTGTTTGGCATCGGCGACATGGCGGCGCTCTCGAGTCCACGAGCAATACGCCGTTCTGCTCCTGCAAGCAATGGCATCGCGATCAGGGATACGCAGGCCAAAACAATGCCGGGACGCGCTTCGGTGGCTTGCGAAACAGCAAGTCGCTAGCGGACTCGTAGACTATGTACGCAACGAGAGCCCCTACGCCCCTGGCGCACCAGCGAAGCACGCTCGGCACTGGCAGGCGGGATCATGGTGCGAGCATACGCTTGTGGAGCACTGGCAAGGTTGCAGAAAAACTGGGCTAGTGAGTTCACTGCAGGGGCTAAGGCCCATTGTCTATTTTGAGTGATAACGGCACGATTAAAGTCGTGCCCGATACAAGACACGTGCCCCGATACAAACACACTGGACGCGTGGAGATTTCCTCGATCACCGATAACCTGGCTTTCTGCTGGGTACCTGGTTAGAGGTGGCTTCCGTGCGTTCTCGTTGAGGTTTGTTCGATTTGCAACAGCGCACGGGAACGATTTCCAATCGGAGATATAATCCTCAGCACCCATGCCACTCAGCTCTGGCGCGAAGCTTGGACCGTATGAAATTCAATCTCCTTTGGGCGCAGGCGGCATGGCAGAGGTGTATCGCGCGCGTGATACGCGCCTGGGCCGCGACGTTGCGCTGAAAATCCTTCCCGAGTCATTCTCCCATGAGAGCGACCGCCTCCACCGCTTCGAGCAGGAAGCGCGCGCGGTAGCGGCGTTGAACCATCCCAATATCCTGGCCGTCTTTGATATCGGCGAGAGCAATGGCTCGCCTTATCTGGTTTCGGAACTGCTTGAGGGAGAAACACTGCGCGTGGTGCTCGATCGGGGAGCAATTGCTCCTCGCCGGGCCATTGACTACGCAGTTCAGATCGCGCAGGGACTCGCGGCAGCGCACGAGAAAGGGATCGTGCACCGTGACCTGAAGCCGGAGAACGTGTTTGTCACCAAAGACGCGCGCGTCAAGATTCTCGACTTCGGCCTAGCCAAAGTAGCTCAAAGAGCGACTGCCGCTACCTCCGACGGCGCCACCATGACCAGTTCCCATACAGCTATGGGGGTGGTCATGGGCACGGCCAGCTATATGGCTCCTGAACAGGTGCGGGGCGAGCAGGTTGATGCGCGAACCGACATTTTTGCTTTTGGCGCATTGCTTCACGAAATGGTCTCCGGCCACCGCGCATTCCGCCGCGATACCGCAGCGGAAACCATGACCGCGGTCCTGAAAGAAGATCCGCCGGAACTGACCGAGACGGGCCGTCCTGTTCCACCTTCGCTGGACAGAATTGTGCGGCGCTGCCTGGAAAAGAGTCCGGAACAGCGTTTCCAATCAGCAAAAGACCTGTCTTTCGCATTAAGTGCGCTCTCCGGCACAGATTCGAGCGCCGCGGCACGAATCGTCAAAGCACAAACCAAAGTTCCTGCATGGCTCTGGGCTGCGGCCGGGCTGTTAGTTGTTGTCGGCGCTTTGCTGACGTGGTTCGTGACGAACCGCTCGACTGCAGAGCCGCCAATGCAGTTCGCGATTCCGCTCTCAGCCGAGGTGAGTCATCTGGCACTCTCGCCCGATAACTCGATGCTGGCGTTTGTCTCGACCGAGGAGAACTCAGGATTACCCGTCATTTATATCCAGCGCGTAGGCTCGCCGGAAGCTCGTGCCGTTCCTGGAACGGACGGTGCGAGCTATCCGTTCTGGTCGCCGCACAGCGACTATCTCGGGTTCTTTGCGAATGGAAAGTTGCAGAAAGTGGCCGTCGCCGGCGGTGCTCCCCAGGTTTTGGCTAACGTGTGGGCGGCCCGCGGGGGGAGTTGGTCGAAGAACGACGTCATCCTCTTCGAACCCGATTCTGGCACTCCGCTGTGGCGCATCAATGCGGACGGCTCGGGGTTAGCTCAGGTTACCGACAAACTTTTTACTCCCGATGAGCAATCCCATCGCTGGCCAGTGTTCCTGCCGGACGGCAATCACTTTCTGTTCTGGGCGGGAAGCTTCGTGGGCGCACAGGACGACCGTTCCAGTGGCATCTACCTGAGTTCGCTGGATGGAAAAGAGAAGAAGCTGGTCGTTCTGGCACACTCAAGTTTTGCGCTTGGCTCGGGCCACATGTTCTATGCCGATTACAACGGGCATCTTGTTTCGGTTCCCTTCGACAGCAACAAAGGCACAACAACAGGATCGGCGGGGGTGTCGGCTAATTTCGTCTCGCTTCAACCTTCTACCTATTACGCCGCATTGACTGCCTCACCAAACGGCACGCTGGTTTACAGCGCCAGTTCCGAAACATCGTTGTCGATTCTTACCTGGATGGACCGCAGCGGCAAAGTGCTCACTACACTTTCGAAACCAGCCGTGCAATGTAACCCAACCCTGTCTCCGGACGGCGCACGGGTTGCAGTCGACATCAGTGATCAAAAAGCAGCCAATGTTGATATCTGGTTGGAGAACACGCTGGACGCCGGAAGTTCACGTTTCACCTTTGATCCAGCGGAAGAAGTGGTGGGTGTTTGGTCTCGAGATGGAAAGATGCTGGCTTATCGTTCTGCGGGGGGCGGTAGCGGTCGCGGCTCGCTAATCGTCAAAGCCGCCAACGGACTTGAACGCGGAAAAGCGATTCTCGAATTTGCGGGAAACGATGATGTCATACCGAACTCTTGGAGTGCCGACGACCGACAGATTCTCTGCACACGTCAGACTTCCAACGGAGCACACTTGGAGGTGTCGAGTGTCGGCGAGGAGAAATCCAGGGTTTTTCAGCCGAGCAACGGAAACCAGGTCAACGGAATGATCTCCCCAGACGGCAAGTGGGCCGCCTACGCCTCGGATGAGTCAGGCACATGGGAAATTTACGTGACTACCTTCCCCGGAGCGGAAGGTAAGTGGCAGGTGTCGCGCGGCGGAGGGAAGGAGCCACGCTGGGGTGCCGACGGCAAGGAAATTTTCTACCTTGCTCCCGGAGGGATGCTGACCGCGGTTTCGGTAAGCACCATCAATTCCTTTGCGACAGGCACACCGACGCCGCTCTTCCAGTTCCACGGACGCGCGGTGATCTCTTCAACCGATGTGTTCAGCTACGACGTAAGCAAAGATGGCAAGCGGTTTCTGGTGAACCGCTACGTCAAACCGGAGCGCATTGAACCCTTGACCATAGTCCTTCACGCTGCTTCAGAAAAATAAGTGCGCGCCGTGGTCCAACGCGTCAGCCGGGCTCAGGTCAGCGTCGGCGAGGAGGTCGTCGGCAAGATTGATGCCGGATTGCTGGTAATGCTGGGGGTCTCGAAAGACGATAGTTCCGTTGATGCCGAATATCTCGCAACCAAAGTTGTTGGTTTGCGCATCTTCGAAGATGAAAACGGCAAGATGAACCGGTCGGTCGTTGAGATGGGTGGCGCTGTACTCGCCGTTTCGCAATTCACCTTGTACGGAGATGTGCGCAAGGGCAAACGGCCGTCGTTCGACGACGCTGCGCCTCCACAGGTCGCGAATCAACTGTACGAAGATTTCGTTCAGAAAGTGCGTGATGCAGGCGTGCGCTGCGAAACCGGACGGTTTCAAGCGATGATGCAAGTCGAATTGGTGAACGATGGGCCGGTGACGATCCTGCTCGACTCGAAAAGAACGTTCTAAAGCCCTTCTACCCTTAGCGGATGTCATTCCGAACCCGATAACAATCGGGTGAGGAACCTGCTTTTCTCGCGATCACATTACCTTTGCAAACAATGGTTATTGCTTTGAGTGCTGCTCGATGTACTGCTTGCTGTCGAATTTCTTGCCGGTGCTCTTGCCTGACATATAACGAATCTGGCCGAAGATAGGCCGCTCGAACCACGGCCGATCAAGCTTTCCGGCGATCGCCCATGCGATTCCCGCATAGCCGTTGGGATCGCGGCCATCGAGTTCGTATTTATCGTTGAGGCGTACGGCGATCTGAAATGCCTCCGCGGGCGAGCGAGTCCACTCCAGAATTTTTTTCCCCCAATACATGCGCATGTAGTTGTGCATCCAGCCCTGCTCGACCATCTGGATCTGCGCAGCGTTCCAGAGCGGATCGTAGGTTTCTGCATTCTCTAATTGCTTCTCGGTGTAAAGCACCGGCCGGGGATCCTTCGCATGCTTCGCCAGCGTTCTTGCGGCCCACGGCTCGGCGCATTCGATGCTGTCGTAGAGCTCGTTGTATCGGACAAAGTTGATCGCGAGCTCGCGCCAGGTGATCAACTGGTCGAGAAAAGCCTCTTTGGCATCTTTCGGAGCGTCGGCTTTCAGAACCTCACTCGCGATCGTCACTGGCGAGATGTTGCCGAAGTGCAGGTACGGCGAGAGGCGGCTGGTGCCATCGTCTTCCGGATGGTTTCGTCGCTCTGGGTAGCCCGCGAGTTTCTTGTTTACAAATTCTCTGAGCAAGCGCTTTGCTTCGCGCGTACCGCCGCGGATTGTCGAAGCGGATTGTACGGAGTGATCGACCTTCATTCCGCCCATAACCGAGAGATTACAGAGCAGGGATTTCAGATTCTGTTTCCACGGGAGCCTGGCCGCGATGCTCCTCGAAGGGCGCAGGAATTCATCTCGCAGCTTCATCAGCTTTGGCCGGATGATGCGCGCGGCATACTGCTTGCCTGGGATTAGCTTTGACGGAACCACCACATCGGAGTCCACGCTCCAAATGGGAATCCGCAGTTGACGCACGACAGTCTGCAGACGATGTTCCGGCCCACGCAGCGGGTTCTCGTCGGTAACGAGCAAAGCCGCACCAACTTCCGAACAGAACCCCGTGACGCTGTGATCCGGGACGCGCCGCAGGACGAAGCCCGCATTCCTTTTGCGGAGTTCGACAGAAGTCTCTGCCAACGCTTCGATCAAGAAGGTGTAATGCCGCAGGTTTGCATTGGCCACTGGCACCAGCGCGAAGAAAACGACGAGGGGCTTACCCATCGCGTTCGCCGCTTGAATCGCGATGTCGAGCGAGGGATTTTCTTCAGCGCGAATCGAGCGCCGCATCCAGTAAACGACGCATCGACCGTCGGGATCAGGAAGGCCACTGCGACGCACCACGACGCGCGGATCATTTTCCAGCTTCTGAATTGTGCTCACCCGACAGGACCAGCGAGTCCCGTAATCAGATGCTCATTGGGTGAGTCTCGCATCAGCCGTCTTTTGCGACTTGATCCATGCAGTAACCCGGGCATCCAGGACATCCATTGGCAGGGAGCCACCGTCGAGAATCTCGTCGTGGAACGCCTTGATGTCGTAGCTAGAGCCGAGCTCATGCTCAGCGCGGGCGCGCAGCTTCAGGATTTCAAGCTGGCCGAGCTTATACGCAAGGGCCTGACCTGGCCACGCAATGTAGCGATCGGTTTCGGCCTGCAGGTCGGATTCCGCCACAGACGAGTGCTCGTGGAAGAAGTCGACCATCTGCTGGCGCGTCCAGTGCTTGTAGTGCACACCGGTATCAACGACCAGGCGAATGGCGCGCAACATTTCGTCATTCAGCCGCCCGTAATCCGAATACGGGTCTTTATAAAAACCGATGTCTTTCCCGAGCTGCTCGGAGTACAGCGCCCAGCCCTCGGCGTAGGCGCTGTTGAAATTGTATTTGCGGAAATCCGGCAGCTCCGGCAACGTCTCCGCGATCGAAATCTGCATGTGATGGCCGGGGATGCCTTCGTGATATGCGGTCGATTCTGCCGAGAGCATGTCGCGATGCTGGTAGTCACTGGTGTTCACCCAAACAACTCCGGGCCGCGATCCATCTGGGGTGCCTTGCTGGTAGTCAGCTCCCGCAGCTTCCTTCGCACGGAACGCCTGCATCTCGCGCACCTCGACGCGCGTCTTGGGAAGCAGTCCGAAAAGCTTGGGCAGTTCCGGCCTCATCTGATCGATGTAGCCGCGATAGCGCTGCAGAATGTCTTCGGGGGACTTGGCGTAGCTTCGCGGATTGTCCTTTAGCGACGCACGGAAAGTCTTCAGATCCTGGAAGCCAAGCTTCTTCGCGATTTCCAGCTGCTCGCCTTCGATTCGCTTCACCTCGCTGAGCCCGATCTCGTGGATCTGCTCGGGATCCAGGTTGGTGGTGGTCAGAAGCCGAATCTCGTAGCGATAGAGCTTGTCGCCGTTGGGCAAGGACCAGACGCCAGGCTCGCTTCGGCCATATGGCGCGTAATCCTTCTCCAAGAAATTCTTCAGCTTTATGTACGCCGGGCGAACGTCGTGGTCGATGGCGGCAATTGTGTCATCGTGCAGCCGCTTGCGATCCGCTTCCGGTACGCTGGCGGGAAATTCTTTTACAGGCTGAGCGAACGCGCTTGCCTCACCCGCAGCATCAGCAAGGTTCTTGCATTGCTCGACGGTTTTCTCCAGCAGGAACTTCGGTTGCATGAGCTTGTCTTTCTTACCCTGCTGAAGGACTTCGATGGTCTGATCGATCACAACCGGAATCTTGCGCAGACGCGCCAGGTAGTCCTCGTAATGCTTGGTTGAATCAGTGGGAACAATGGCGGGAAACTGCGCCAACTCCAATTGCACGCCATTGAACTGGTCAACCGGCATCTCGTAAGTTTTGAGATCGATGCCCTCAATACGCTCTTTGAGGTTCCGGACCATCAACTGCAAGCTGAGCGTGTCCTGCTCGTCGAGTCCCGAGGGGTCGAACTTCTCAAATTTGTCCAGCCAGCCTTGCAAGTCGCGCTTCTGCACCTGAACGTGGGCGAGCGACGAATCGCTCCAGCGGTCGTTGTAGCGATAGTCGCCAATCGAGGTGGCGAGTTCTGGGCTTTCGCGCAGTTCGTATTCCCATTCGTTAGCGAATAGCTGCTTCAGTTGGGCTTTCTTATTGGCTGTTTCCGACACAGCAATCAGGGGCATGGCGATCAACAGAGTCAGCAAACAGATGAACCAGGCTGGGGTCTTCATTCAACACTCCACGAAGAATTTCTGATTGTAGCGCAGATAGAAGGCCTACCCGGCTACGACGTCCGCCAGGCGCAAGGCATCTACACAGGATTTGACGTCGTGAGTGCGGATTATGTGAGCACCTTTCATGGCCAGGGCAACCTCAGCGCCGAGGGTGCCGAATAGGCGATCGGGAACGGGTGCATCTTTGCCATGCAGGGAAAGTGCGCGCCCAATCCAGGATTTGCGCGAAACCCCGGCCATCAGCGGGAAATAAAGCTCGTGGAATTCATTGAATCGGCGCAGCAGGGGGTAGTTTTCCTCGAAGCGCTTGCCAAATCCGAAGCCGGGGTCGAGCACAATGCGGTCGCGACGAATTTTGGCGGTCACGGCGGCTTCTGCGCGGCTGCGCAGTTCCCTCTTCACCAGCATCACCATGTCGGGCACTTTGGACAGACCAGCCCATTCATCCGGTTTCCCCCGAGCGTGCATGATCACAACCCCACAATCGGCGGCGGCGAGGGTCTTTTTCATCTTCGGATCCCAGTGCAGGCCGGAAACATCGTTGATGATATCCGCGCCGGCCTCGATAGCGGCTTCAGCCACCTTGGCCTTGTAGGTATCGACAGAGACAATCGCGTCGGGCCGGGACTCTTTCACAGCGACAATCACCGGCAGCACGCGCCGCATTTCTTCTTCGGCGCTAACTGCAGGACGCTCCATGCCGACCTTGGCGCCCGGGCGAGTGGATTCGCCGCCAATATCGACTATCGCGGCACCCTCATCGAAAAGGCGCAAAGCGTGCGCGACGGCTTCACCGGGGGTGGCGTGCCGGCCCCCATCGGAGAAGGAGTCAGGCGTTACATTCACAATGCCCATGACCAGTGTTCGTTTGCCTAACTCAAGGGTTCGCTGACCGAGGTTCCAGGTGAAGACCGGGCGCATGTGGTGATTCTAAACGTACTTGCGGCTGAGTAGGTGGGCCGGTGCTACAATCGACCTTGTAGATGTTTAGAAGCAGAGCACCGCTTGGCCTCCTGATTTGCTGCGCCCTATTGACGCTGGACGCCACCGCTGCCTCAAAAAAACCCTCCGCGTCACTCAAGAAACAGATCGAAACCATCCTGGCGCAACCCGATCTGGCGCGCGGGTTTATAGGAATTCAGATCACGTCTCTCAAAACAGGCAAGTCAGTTTTCTCGCTCAATGCTGAGAAGATGTTTACGCCAGCGTCGAACACGAAGCTGTTTACGACCGCGGCGGCGCTGGCGCTGATTGGCCCAGAGTACAAGTTCCGCACTACCGTCGAGACGAATGGCTCTCTCGACAAGTATGGGCGGCTCACGGGGGACCTGACGCTCGTCGGCCGAGGTGATCCGAACCTCTCCGGACGTGAACTGCCCTACACCATGCGAACGCAGCGGGACCCCGATCCGGTGCGCGTGCTCGAAAAACTTGCCGACGAACTGGTGCAGAAGGGCGTGAAGTACGTTGATGGCGACATCGTTGCCGACGATTCCTACTTCGCCTTCGAGCGCTATGGCGAGGGCTGGAGCCAGGACGACTTGGTGTGGCCCGACGGCGCTCCCGTTTCCGCGCTCACGATCAACGACAACGTCATTTTCGTGCAGATTCTCCCCGGCGCGCGGGCAGGCGACAGAGCCTTCGTCAGCGTTACGCCGTTCGCCGATTACTACACCATCGACAACCGTCTGCTAACCACGCCGGCGGGAACGGGGCGCAAGATCTTCATCAATCGCGAACCGGGATCGACCACTCTCACCCTGTGGGGCACGGTGCCCATGGATGACAGCGGCGTCAACGAAGGCCTCTCGATCGAGGATCCGGCAGAATTCGCGGCGAATCTGTTCCGGCATTTGCTCGAGGTGCGCGGAGTCGTGGTCTATGGCAAGCAGCGGACCCGGCACACGGACCTGGCAAGCCTTTCAACCTTCACCAGCGTGGTAATCGCCTCGAGTCGCGGCGGAGATGAGCACTCGCTGACGTCTCCGGTTGGCCCGCTGGTTTTGGCGGAATATCAATCGCCGCCACTGTCCGAGGATGTCGAAGTCATCAACAAGGTCAGCCAGAACCTGCATGCCGAGATTCTGCTGCGGCTGCTGGGACGCGAAAAGGGCACCGGCGGGACGGTACAGGCAGGACTCGAAGTGCTCCACGGTTTCCTGAATAATGCCGGGATTCCCAGCGATGACTACGTTTTCTACGATGGGTCAGGTCTATCACGCCAGAACCTGGTTACACCGCGAGCAGTGGTCAATCTACTGCTCTACTGCACCACGCAGCCGTGGGGCAAGGAGTTCCATGACTCGATGCCGGTGGCGGGGATTGATGGATCGCTAGCAGACAGATTCAAGGACCTCGATCCACAGGCCCACGTTTATGCAAAAACTGGATCGCTGGGCGGGGTAAAGACTCTCTCCGGGTATGCCGTCACCGCGAAGGGTGAGGAACTGGCCTTTTCAATTCTGGCCAACAACTACAGTGTGCCCGGCAAGCGGGTCAATGACGTGATCGATAGCATCGTGGTGGCGGCTGTGAATTCGGCGAAGTAGGTTTCAGGTTTCAGGTTTCAGGTTTCAGGTTTCAGGAAAAGCAACTATTCAGGGTCTACATTCTTCTTCGCTTCTGCGCCCGCGCTCTTTGATCGCCTGTGCCCTTGGGCGGCTTCTTCATCCCTTCTACAAATTCTTTCAACACCGTGGCATTGTTCTGGGCAGTTTGCTTGGAAGCGAAGAGAAGAGTGACGGCGCGCTCGCTATCGAGGATGTCGTAGAGCTGCTGTAAAGCCTTCTCCGCTGCCGGAGAGTGCAGTTCAGCGAGGTACTTCTGTCGGAATTCCTTCCAGTGCTCGGGATGCGCGTGGTACCACTTGCGCAAGTCGTTAGAAGGCGCAAGGTCGCGAAGCCAGAGATCGATGTGAGCGGCGGCCTTTGTCAGGCCACGCGGCCAGAGGCGGTCTACCAGGACACGGAAGCCATTTGGATCGGACGGTTCGTCATAAACTCGCTTCAGCGCGATGCGGGATGAGACCATGGCAGCCTCTTCTGCTATTTTAAGACTAGATGCTACTCCTGTTGCGGTCCCGGTGGCTTGTGGCGTGCCTCTCGTCGCTGATGGCGTTTGCGCTGATCTTGCTTGGGGGATGTGAAGCCGAGCGGCGCAAGAGCGATGCTGAACTAGGGCTTAACGCACAGCAATCCGCCGGTCGCAAGCTCTATGACGAGTACTGCGATCGCTGTCATAATCCGTACTCAACGCGCGGTCGCCAGGGCCCCGGACTTAAAGGAGTCTTCAAGAAGCAATACCTCGCGGTGAGCGGGATTCCTGCGAATGATGCCCGCGTGGGCGAGATCATCCGCATCGGACGCGGCAAGATGGAAGGTTTCAGCAATGTGCTCACGCAGCAGCAGTTGGATGACCTTCTGGCGTATATGCACACCTTGTAGGTAGTGCGTCATCCCGAGCGTCGGCGTAGTCCAGCCAGCATCGAGCACATATTCCCCGCTCTCAGCCGCCATAATGATGCGCGCAAGATCCCTACGCCCACTGGTAAGAGCGTGGGCGTTCGGGATGACGCCTCCGCGCAGGATGCCAAACATTTCACCGCAGAGCACGCCGAGTCCGCAGAGAAGAGGCATTCAAGACTCTGCATTTTTTCTCGACGATCTCCGCGTACTCTGCGGTTAAAGCATTGTTCCTTCCTGAAGGATTGCGCCTGCTTCGCCCCACGATTTAAGATTCATTCTCTTACTTTCCCGAGGTCACCCCATGGCTAAAGTGAGCGTCGCTCCGAAGAACGGGAGCGGGACAGCTGCGAATTCAACAACGGAGGTCTATGCCGTCTTTGGCGCGGAACCAGAGGTGCTGGCTTACGCCATGGCGAAATACTCGCGTTCGTCGCTGTCGATGAAGGAGTCGCTGAAGGAAATCAGCCAGCAGAAGGCGGAGAAGTTTCTCAACACTTTCTACTTTCAGTACGGCCACCGCTCGATTGCCGACCTGGCGCACATCGCGTTGGCGATCGAGAAGCTTTCGATCCTCGCAGCGATCGTGGTGGCCGACGAGCAGCGATGGGATGGCCAGGAGCGGTCCACACGCTATCAGGACTTTCGCAAGAGCGGGTACTACGCGCCCGACTTCGGAGCGGATACGCAGGCTCGCGAGCTGTACGGAAAGACAATCGCCAGTTTATTTTCCGCATACGAGTCGATCTCCGAAAAAACCTTCCGGTACCTGGTCGAGATCACGCCCAAGCCTTCGGATATGAAACAGGAAGCGTACGACCGTACGCTGCGCGCTCGGGCGTTTGATATCGCGCGATATTTGCTCCCGCTTGCCACCAATACCTCGCTCGGCGAGATCGTCAATGCGCGCACGCTGGAGATGCAGGTTTCTCACCTGTTGTCGCACACACATGCGGAAGTGAGAAGCCTGGGAGAACTGCTGAAGAAGGCGGCGCTTTCCGCTTCTTACAACGTGAATCATTATTCTCTTCGCAAGTTGGTGGACGAAATTCGCGCGGTTTCGCCAGAACTCGGTCAGCGAGCCGAAGCCGAACTGCTGAAGGACGTCCGCGTCGCGCCGACATTGGTGAAGTATGCCGACCCGAATCCGTACGAGATGGAGACTCGTCGCGAGCTGCGGCAGATGGCGGCGGAGTTGATGGGCAAGGCCGCACCGGATAGCGCTCCCCCAGTCGATTTGCTCGACGATGAACCGGTCGAGGTTGAGCTGGCTACGACGCTGTTATACGAGCACTGCGCCTACCCGTATCGACAGATCCGAAATGCAGTCGAGAATCTCCGCGAACCACAGCGCCGAGAAATCGTCGACGCCGGACTCCGTCATCGCGGACGGCACGATGAAATGCTACGTGCTTTCCGAGCTGGACAGCAGTTTCGGTTCGACATTCTTATGGATATTGGCGGCTTCCGCGACATGCACC
>Ga0157369_10007188_pt1 | contig 12832 bp, 7 predicted proteins | sample C25metaG_FD_113461 | JGI IMG/M metagenome (GOLD analysis project Ga0157369, IMG submission 113461) | Corn rhizosphere microbial communities from Kellogg Biological Station, Michigan, USA - C2-5 metaG | ecosystem: Host-associated > Plants > Roots > Rhizosphere > Soil | place: USA: Michigan...
CCGCCAATCTTCCGACTGAGTACGGTGAATTCAAGATCGCCGGCTACCGCTCAAAGATCAGCGATGAGGAATTCGTGGTGCTCTACAAAGGTCCGCTCGAGGCTGACATCCCGACCCTCGTACGCATTCATTCCCAGTGCATGACCGGCGACGTTTTCGCATCGATCAAGTGCGACTGCGGACCGCAGCTTCACAAGACGATGCAGATGATCGAGGCCGAGGGCCGCGGAGCGATCGTCTACCAGCAGCAAGAGGGCCGCGGGATCGGCATCATCAACAAGATCCGTGCCTACGCCCTGCAGGACCAGGGCGCGGATACCGTGGAGGCGAACGAGCAGCTTGGCTTTGAGGTCGATGCCCGCGAATACCAGCAATGCGCCGAGGTGCTATTCGATCTCGGCCTATGCAGGGTCCGGGTCATCTCAAACAACCCCGACAAACTCGCCGCCCTCGAGCGTGCCGGCCTCCGCATCGTCGAACGCATCCCCATCGAGGTCCCCTCCGAACCCCCCGCGGCGCACTATTTGCGTACAAAAAAAGAAAAACTCGGTCATCTTATAGGCTAAGGATAAGAGAGGAAGAAGAAATGTCCAACAGAATGTTTGCAGAACATCGGCCACAGATTCTGCTGACGATCGTAGTTATCTGTCTATGTTCCTGGTCATCAACGGCGCAAGGCAGTAGATCGTCCCAGACAGCGCGTCCGGTATCGAATACGCTCGAGGGCACTATCCTTGACGAGTCTCGAAATCCCGTTGTAGATGCCTTCGTCGAGGTGTATTCAAATACAGGCTCTATGATCGCCCACCAGCGATCCATGAGCTCGGGTAGATATGTCTTTCGCGGTCTTCCGGAAGGCAGGTTCACGATCAAAGTGCGGCCATTTGGAACTAATCTGAAGGAAGGGACGGAGGATGTCGAGCTTTCGAACGTGTTCAGTACGAGTGAGACCCAGATCATCAACTTCCGCCTGGAGCGGGATAAACGATTCGATGATATCCAACCTTCGGTCGTTAGTACTGTCTTTGCACAAGACGTTCCGGACGAGGCCCGCCGCCTATATAAATCGGGGATCGATAACATTAGGACGAACCATGACAAAGCTCTTTCTGATCTCGCGGATGCGATACGGATCTTTCCAACCTATTTCGACGCCCTAGCAGCTCTGGGTAAAGCATACATTCTCGATGGCAAGTACGAGCAGGGTTACCCATTTCTGATTAAAGCTATCAATGTAAATGGCAAGTGTGGTGACTGTTTCTACAGCTTGGCACTGACCCTTTATAAGGCCGGCCAGATCTCGGATGGTGTCCGCGCGGTCAATGCGGCTACGATGTTGGAGCCTCAAGTACCGGCGATAAGATTGCTCCAGGGAATGCTTCTTTTTCTGAATAGCGATCTCGCAGGGGCAGAAAAGGCACTCCTAACGGCAAAATCATTGTTCAAAGAACCGGATGCCGACGTCTACTGGTATCTCTCGCTCATTTACAACAAAACGAAACGCAATAAAGAGGCGGCCGATTCATTAGAGCAGTACTTAAAAGCCAAGTCCGGCCTGAGTCAGACGGAGAAAGAACGAATTAAAGATCTCATTGGTAAGCTGCGTAAATCAGCAGAAAGCCAGAGACTAGAGGCTGGCAAAAATCCGCAACTCTGAATTTCTTTCTTTTTTTGTAGATGGCGAAACGAAATCCACAATATTGGATTTTTTCCGGTTTTTCCTACAAAGCGATGATCCCTACTAAGCAATAAACCCGCGGTCTAGCCACGATTTACGCGTGTTGCACTATTTTGGATATCGTTGGTCCCTAACTTGCTTGTTTTGCAAAGGGTAACTTTCTCTTCTTTTAGCATTAAGGAAATTTCAGGGAGTAGAATCATGAGAATAACACTCAGATTGATGTGTTCAATTGTGTTCGTATGCGTTTTAGCTGTCGCCAGCTTCGCGCAGTCGACAACATCGAGAGGTTCTTTGGAAGGCACGATCAAGGATTCGAAAGGCGGTGTTGTGCCTGGCGCCACGGTTAGCGTGCATGGCATCGACACCGGATTCGACCAGACTGTGACCTCGAACAGTGATGGAATTTACAGAATTGAGACCCTGCCAGTAGGTAACTACAAAGTGACCATCGGCGCGGTCAGCGGTTTTGCAGAGACATCCGTGAACGCCACGGTCGTTCTCGGAAAACAAACTACGGCTGATGTGACGTTGGGTATTTCCGCAGCCGTTAATACTGTCGAAGTTACGTCTGACCCTTTAGGTGTTGTTGTCGACAGCACAGCCAGTCAGGTTCAAACCGACATTACCTCCAACCTCATTAACAGGATTCCGGCGGGGACGTCATTTTCATCGGTACTCAAGCTTTCACCGGAAACGCGTTCGGACCAGCTGACCGGCGGCTTCACAGTGGACGGGGCCAGCAAAGCCGAGAACACTTTTAGTATCGACGGCCAGGATGTCACCAACTTCCGCCACGGCACGTTGGGTGATAACGGAGGTATCGATAACCAGAGCAATGTCCCGACCGCCCTTATCAAAGAAGTACAGGTCAAGACGAGCGGTTTCGACGCTGAGTACGGCGGGGCCAGCGGCGGCGTGATCTCGGTGATCACCAAATCCGGTAGCGACCAATTTCACGGCGAAGCCGGTGCGCAGTTCACCACCTCAAGATGGCAGCCGAATCCCAATTCCAGCCCGTCACAAAATACCTATGATCAGGGCAGCGCAACTCAGGCTTTATTTGCACTGCCGCCGCCGGCTAAGGACGATTATTTGGAATACGACCCGACTGCAACGTTGAGCGGGCCGATTATCAAAAAGCATCTTTGGTTCTTTGGCATTTATTCCCCGCAACATTATAATGCCTCCCGCGTCGTCCACTACTATACGATCAATCCGACCACCGGAGTCCTTAGCGTTGACCCAAGGGCTGGAAGCGGAGCATCCGGGGCTCCGGTCGGCCCGACTGAAAGCTAATCCCTGAGCTCCACATATGAATATGCCGAGGGTAAGCTCGACTACTCGCTCGGCCGTAATCTCAACGGGTTCACGTCGTATCTGTGGAATCCATATATACAGCACGGGCTATTTCCATATGGTTCGCAGGCTATTAACGCGGTAGAGCCCGTACAGGGACCACTATCCGGGCCTGCGCTGTTTTCACAAAAGGGCGGTTACAGTCCTTCCTCGGTATTCAACACACAAATGTCATGGACACCGAAAAGCTGGTTTGCGCTGACCGGTCGCTTCGGGTACGGGTATCTCAACGACAAGCCGAGTAATTATGCGCAGCCACCCCCGCTGTTGTATCAGTGCCGTGGTACTAGTAGTGCCCTAGCTTACACAAGCAGCCAGTCGGGGTGCCCATATAACTATGCGAGTGCGACGAGCGTCGGAGGACTCATAAAGGACATCTCGAGTCACAAAACTGCGGACATCGATTCAAGCTTCTTTTTCGGTGGCCATGGACGGCATGATCTGAAAGTAGGCTACGAGTTTGCAAAGATCTCCATTGACGATGCTTCGTACTCGACGAACTATCTCCGGTTGTATTACGGACAGACCAGCCCCAACGCCCCGTGTACATTGATCACCACGGTTGGTGGTGCCGGGAACTGTTACGGTTATGGCATAGCGGTAATTTACGGAGAGGGGGCGAAGGGGTTCAACAAGGCCCAGGCTCTCTATGTACAGGACAAATGGCAGATCAGCCGCCGTCTGACACTTAACCTAGGAGTTCGCTCAGAAACAGAGAACTTGCTATCGTTCTCGACGATGGGTTCCAAGACCAACCCGATCCGCATCCCATGGGGCCGCAAGACGGTTCCCCGACTCGGCGCGGCATACGACCTGAAGGGAGACGGCAAGACCCGTATCTACGGCAGCTTTGGCATTTTCTCGGATAGAATGAAATTTGAAATGCCAATAGGTTCGTTCGGCGGGGCCGTCTATTATGAGGACTTTTACCCGATCTTGAGTGCCCACCCACAATATTCGTATTACAACCGCGGTCTTCTGTATGGAACATACAATCCTGCGGTCAATCTCGGTAATCCGTCGTTGTCGGGTGGAATTTCCACGTTTCACTATAACTTTCGTCCCGACTCAAGTGCTCCGGGATGCTACGACAAGGTCAATGATTACGTAGATTCCAGCGGGAGCTGCTCGCAACTAGGAACGACCGGAATAACTCTCCAGGGTGTCGACCCGAATATGCAGCCGTTCAAACAGCGGGAGATCACCATCGGTTTCGAAAGAGAGTTTAAGTGGCGCGAGGACGGCTACGTCCTCGGTGCGCACTACACGCGTAAAGACGTCCTCCACACCATTGAGGACACGGGAGTTGGCCAGGATTCTTACTACACGATCGGAAACCCGGGTGAAGGACTTACCGAGTCACAGCGCCTGGCGATGGGGTATGCTCCGACGAACAAACCACAACGTGTATACAATGGCGTTGAGGTCGATATCACACGGCGCTTTACCAAGCATTACTACTACAGCGCCAACTACACCTGGAGCAGGTTGTTCGGTAACTATTCGGGCTTGGCCAACTCGGACTACTTTGATTCCGGTTCCAGCGTTAATGGTACCGCCGCGACTCGGTCGGATCCAGGCGTCAACCGCTTTTACGATTGGTCGGTTGCCGGCTACACCGCGCACGGTCAGCCGGATAACGGTCTGTTAGCTACCGATCGCACGCATGTCTTCAAGGCATACGGCGGATACGGATTCGACTGGTGGGGAAGCAAGACGAGCGAGACCTTCATCTCCTTCTTCCAGACCGTCGAGAGCGGGACTCCTCAAACCACTGCGGTAGATACATTCCTCAACTCTGGTATGTACATTGTGTATACCAAGCGCGGCGATCTGGGACGCACTCCTGTGCTCTCGCAGACGGATCTCAATTTGTCGCACACCTACAAGTTCGGCAATGATGGCAGGTTCAAGATCGTTGGCGATATCACCGTAGTCAATGCATGGAACCAGCACACCGTTACCGCAATCAATCCGCGACAGTGGATCATTGATGGCCCTTCGAACTTCACTACTGGAGAGGCGTCGGACATCGCGTTCGAAAATGCGCTTATTTCCGGTAAAGAAGGTGCTCTTTATGACTCCCTTAATTGCACGAGTACGGCGGCATGCAGTGCTGTGGGTATTAAGACGAACACGGCGGATGGATCGAACCTGAACGTCTTGTACAAGCAGCCGAGTGCTTTTCAGGGTCAACGAAACATTCGATTCGGATTCCGATTCGTTTTCTAAACCTTCGAGGATTTGCTCTTTAGAGACCGCCCCGAGGGGCGGTCTTTTTTTACAAAATACTCAAAATCTGCTTTCCCGGACCGTTCGATCCTCCTTTTTGGCATATCCAAAAAACGAGATATTTGTAAAGAAACGTAAGCTTGGTCGGACTTGGCACTCTCCAGTCACTGCCTCCTATATACTTGCAAGTTACTGACATCACTAGACTTAGAGGGTTTGCAGACCGTTCAACGTTTTTGGCTCTGAATTTGCGTTTTATAGACCGATATTGCAATTTGGTCGGCCAGACCGATAGATACTTCTTCCCACTGGCATTAACCGGCCTTTAGTGATTTTCCAAAAAGAAAAAACTTTTAGGAGTTCAAATATGAAAAAATTCCTTCTTTTGTCTATCGCGGCGTGCGTGATCGGCCTTGGTGCCATCGCCTCGCTCGCGCAGACGAATACGACCGGAACCGTTTCCGGTACCGTCACCGATAAAAACGGTGCCGTTGTACCGAATGCGGCGCTGACGTTGTCGGGCCCGAACCTGATCCAGGCTCAGACCACAACGACAAACAGCGACGGTACGTATCGTTTTGTTAACGTCCCACCGGGACGCTATACGCTCACCGTCGGCGCGATCTCCGGTTTTACCGCATTTAAGCAGCCGAATGTTGAGGTTAACCTTGAGAAAACGACGACGCTTGACATCACCATGGTCACGACCGTGGGCGCGGTCGTCGAGGTCCCGGCAACGGCTGAGGTCGACACTACCTCAAACGTGACGGGCACCAACGTCTCGACCGAGTTCTTCTCAAATATTCCGACGTCACGTACCGTTCAGGGCCTCTACACGATTGCCCCGACCGTTGCACGTTCGGGTCTGCGTGATGCCTCGGGCCGTGACCGCGATCCTTCGGTCGCCGGTTCATCGGGTCCTGAGAACAGTTACATACTTGACGGCGTGACCACGACCGACCCCGCTTTCGGCGGCGGTGGTGCTAACTTGCCGTTCGAGTTCGTACAGGAAGTCCAGGTCAAGACCGGTGCATTCGGTGCCGACCAGGGCCTCTCGACCGGTGGTGTGTTTAACGTCATCACCAAAACAGGCGGCAACCAGTTCCATGGTGACGCTTTTGGATATTTTGCAACTAAGGGCCTCGTCTCCAAGACGAAGAACTTCTCTCAGACCGGTTCTTCACCGGACGGCTTCTCAGAGCAGGACGTAGGCATCGATGTCAGTGGTCCGATCAAGAAGGACAAGCTGACCTTCTTCGCGGCCTTCAATCCGCAGACGCGCAAGAACTACTATCTGACACAGACTACCCACCAGGTCGTGAGCGGCAAGATCACCACGCCATTCTACTCTGGCAAGGTCACCTGGCAGATCAACAGCAAGAATGTTTTTAATGTTTCAACATTTGGCGACAAGTCCAAGCAAAAGGGTTTCCTCTTTGGCGGTTCCGGCTTTGGTGCCAATCCGGCAAGCTTCCTCGGTGAACAGCAGTTGGGCGGATCCAACTATTCATTCCGTCTGAACTCGACCATGAGGAACAATCTGATCGGCGAGTACTCTTTCGGTATTCACCGTCAGCGGAATAACGTTATTCCCGACGCGTCGGTCGCAAAGGTGGCTTTGATCACTGATGCCTTCGCGATCCTCAACAGTGCGGGAGCCGTGGTACCTGTAACCCAGACGGGAATTCCGGGTTCGGCCAGTCTTGGGAACATAGATTACGTCTTTTCTCCGGGTGGATCACTGCAACGGAACTTTGTTCGGGACGGCTTTGGTCTATTCCAAAATCAGACCCGCAACCGCACCGAATTTGCAGCGAAGGAGCAGTGGCTCGCAAAAAATCACTCCGTCAAATTCGGATTTGAATATTACCGGAACATGTATGACATCAATCAGACCTCGACAGGCCCGAGCAACGCATTCGCCAATCCGTTGAACGTGGCCAGCTCACAACACCCCGCTGGTTGTGGCGCGGCACCAGCTCCGGCGTGCGTCGTCTTCCCGGATGATACAAATGTGAGTGGTTTCCGCACGACCAATAACTTTGTGGTATGCACGACTCGCAATATTGGTGGTGTTGGAACTGTCGTCTGTCCAAGCGTTTCGGCGATGAACAACTTCAACGCCCTGCCGGTGGCCAATCGACCCGCTGGTTTTACAGCCAATGCGGTGTGCTCAGTCGCCGCTGGTGCAAGCTGCCTTGCGCCCGTGTCAGACCTTACCGCGGCTGAGGCGTTGAATAATCCATTCCTCATTCGCTCTTCCACCCGCGTCCGTGACTTCAAGCTTGTTGCGAAGACACACACGAGTGTCGAGAGCTTCTATGTTCAGGATGATTACAAGATCACCAAGAACATTCAGATCAACCTCGGCGGTCGTTGGGATTACCAGCAGGCCAACGGCAACGAAGGTGCGTACCTGAGGCTCAACAACTTCAAGGACAACTTCCAGCCGAGGCTTGGTTTCATTTGGGACTTCACGGGAGAAGGCAAGGGTAAGATCTACGCCAACTACGCGAAGTATATTGAGACGCCCCTTCCGCTCGACATCAACGTTCGCGCCGGCAGCAACAACACGCAGACGGACAAAAACTTTAACGTCAATACGTTAAATGCACCGCTGAATGCGACGGTTGCGAGCGGTTTTGCAACTCGCAATCTCGGTGCGGAATCGACGCCGATCGATGTCGGCCTTAAGCCACAGGACGTCAAGGAGTGGAACGCCGGTATCGAGCGTAACTTCTGGAGCAACTACACGGTCGGTGTCCGCGGCATCTATCGTGCTCAGGGCAACGTGATCGAGGACGGCTCGTTTGACGACGGTAACACCTACTTCCTGTTCAATCCGGGCAGACAGCTCGGACCAGGAGCGGGTGGCCCGACGGGCAACACGGAGTACAAGGCTTGCCACAATCCGGCTATCGGTTGCTTTGGCAGTGCCCGCCGTTACTATCGTGCTCTTGAGGTAACGATGAACCGCAGGTTTGCGAACAACTTCTCGTTTAACGCGTCGTATGTTTTCTCAAGCCTCATCGGTAACTACGAAGGCCTCTTCCGTAACGACAATGGCCAGGCAGACCCGAACATCACATCCTTGTTCGACCTTGTCAGCCTGCTCACGAACATGTACGGACGCCTTCCGAACGATCGACCGCATCAGTTCAAGTTCAACGGCAGCTATCAGACACCGTGGAAGCTTATTCTTTCGAGTAACTTCTACGCTCAGTCGGGTATACCGTTCAACCAACTGATCCCGCATCCGGTCTATGGCAACAACGAGGGCTTTGCCGTCCAGCGCGGCACCGCGTTCATTCCTAACCTTCCCGCGGCTTTCTCGGGTGGTGTGACGAGTGCACTCGGCAAGCAGAGGACGCCATTTACCTGGAACCTCGACCTCGGAGCGTATTATCCGATCCACATCTCTGAGAGCAAGCAGCTCAGGATCACGGCGGATTGGTTTAACGTGACGAATACGCAGCGTGCGGTGACCGTCGACAACACCTTCTCGATCAACAGTGGTGTTGCTGGCGTACCGCCGGTGCTGAATCCTTTCTGGGGCTCGGGTACGATCTTCCAGTATCCGTCAAACCTCCGTTTGGGTGCTAAATTCACCTGGTAAGGACTGCTCCTTACCTGAGCTTAGGGAGGAGCCTGCGGGTTCCTCCCTTTTTTCTTTTATGAGAGCCGCCTTGCGAGTAGAATCTAGTAAAGGAGCAGTTGTCATGGGGTCATTGGTGTTTCGCTCTGCGCTCGTGATGTGGGCGGTGGTTGTGGTGCTCTCTTTTTCATGCCTTGCTCAGTCGAGGATCAATTCCAGCGGCACGGGCGGTATACACTCTATTCAGGGCAAGATCTACGGTATCGATGGGTCGAGGACCATGGAGCCGATCAAGGTCACGCTCGAGAGCTCGTACACGGAACTCTCTCTCTACACCGATCAGTCGGGCAGTTACAGCTTTACAAACCTGGCACCGGGATCTTATACGGTCACCGTGGATGCCGGGAAGGATTATGAGGTGTTTCACGATTCCGTCCTCATTGACTCGGATTCACAAAGCGCATCGAGCGGAAACAGAATGATCCAACCTGTGGCGCGGACATTTAATGTGCCTGTTTATCTGCAGCCAAAGCGTGGGGTGGCTGCGGACCCGAAAGCGGCAGTACTCAATGCAAAGTACAGCGACATGCCCTCTGACGTGCTCAAACATTTTGAGAATGGGCAAAAGGCCGCTAAGCATCAGAACCAAAAAAAGGCACTCGTCGAATTTCAAGCGGTGATCTCGGCGTACCCAAAGTTTGAGCCCGCCTATGTCGAGGAAGGGAAGATCTACCTCACAGCAAAAGACCTCGCGAACGCCCTGCCGCTCTTTGAGAAAGCGATCGCGCTCGAACCCGGCGATGCCGAGGCCCAGTTAAATTACGGCGTCACGTTATACAACATTGGCCGTGGCGACGCTGCTGAGGCACCGCTCACGATCGTTACAAAGGCTGACTCTAAAGACTTTTGGGCACATTATTATCTGGGGCTGATCTTCATCGGGCGTCGCGACCTGGACAAGGCGATGAGCGAAATGGAGGCCGCGGAAAAGACGGCTGGCGACCGAAAACTCCCGACGCTGCATCGCGCTCTGGGAGGCATTTATCTCGCAAAAAAACTGAATGATAAAGCCGCCGGCGAGCTGGAGCTTTATCTTAAGCTCGCCCCAGAGGCCGCTGACGCCAAAAAGATCCGAGACACGATCCAGGAGCTGCGCAAAGGCCCTAACACCTAAATTATCGAGAGGATCTACCGCGACTCCGTTCATAACATCATTCGGGTCAACACTGACACGGCTGAGGGGCGCCTTGTCGTTGCGGTTGTCGATACACCGGAGTTTCAGAGGCTACGGCGAATTAGGCAGCTTGGGCTGGCGTATTTTGCGTATCAGTCGGCTGAGCATTCGAGATTTACACACAGCCTTGGGGCATTTCACCTCGCTCAGAGATTGATCGCGAAACTCAGAATTACCCACGACATTCCTGAAGAAGCCCAAACCGCAGTGCGCGTCGCCGCGCTCGTACACGACATTGGTCATGGGCCGTTCTCGCATGTGATCGAGTCGATACTCGGATTTCATCACGAGGACTTTACTGTCGAGGCTGTGCTGAGTGAGGAGACGGCGATCGGGCGTTTGCTAAGGGACTACTCCGGCACGCTCGCATCCGACGTTGCGGCGATCGTTAGACACGAATTCACGCCGCACGCGCTCGGGCACATCGTCTCGTCACAACTCGATGTCGACAGGATGGACTATCTTCTGCGCGACTCGCTGATGACGGGTGCGAAGTACGGCGTCTTTGATCTCGAATGGATCATCAAGAGTATAGAGATCGACGAGAGCGAGGACCGTCTTTACATCTCGACGCCTGGTCTGTACGCCGTCGAGGATTATCTGCAGGCGAGATATTACATGTACCGGCAGGTCTATTTTCACCGGACGCTCCGATCGGCCGAGGCGGTGCTGCGGGTTCTCACAAAGCGTGCTCTCGATCTGTTCGCCTCAGGCGATCAGCCGTGGTCCGACGAAGGCACGCCGATGCACGCTGTGCTCTCCGGCAAAAGGCTCTCGCTCCAGCAGCACCTGGCGTTTGACGATAACGACGTGCTCTACAGCGTCAAAAGATGGGAGTCATCGTCAGACGAGGTTCTCAGCGATCTTGCATCTCGCTTTCTCGACAGACGACTCTTTAAGGCCTACGACGTCGATATGCCGGAGGAAGAACGGCCGGACTTTGTGGCGGCGGCACGTCGCGCGGTCGCCGCAGCGGGGTTCGATCCCGAATTCTATTTTGTCGAGGACGAGGCGACAAATGCGTCATACTCGTTCTACTCAAATCAGGATACTCAGCCACAAGATCTAATTTACGTTCAGCAGGGTTTTGCGCGGCCGACGATCCGCGAGATCTCGGAGGTCAGTCCTGCCGTACGGGGCCTGCAAGAGGGCTATCGAATACATCGGATCTGCTTTCCGACAGAAGTCGAGGAGCGGATCGAGAAGCTTTATCACAATTAGTTTGTTTTCCGCTCGCGTTATCAAAACGGTTCTATTCGTCCTTGTGCTCTCCGCCGCAGCTCTCGCGCAGCGGGTTGCGGTATTGTCGCCGGACGGCACCGATGGCAGCTCGAGCTATGCCGCAAAACTCGAGAGCTCTATGAGTGGCCAAGTGAAGCTTGTTGATGATTCTCTCGCAAAGAGCGCGTTTGACGCGTCGGCTTTCATATCGCCGTATAATCTCTCGCTCGAAGAAGCAAAGCGTGTGGGTCAGGCGATCGGGTGTGACTTTTTTTTGCTCGTGCGCTCTGCCGTTCAGCGTCGCAGCTCATTTGAGCGGGATGAGTATTACGACGCGTACGCTTTTGTTTTTCTCGTCAGCTCGAGGAGCGGTCGATTGATCGCTCGCCCGTACACCACCCAGATCAGCGGAAAAGCGGACGATGCGCGTCGCGATCTTGATTCGACGATATCAGCGACGGCCAATCTGCTGATCGAAAAGCTCAGATCAGCGGTCAAATCGGAACTCAACGAGGCGCCTCCGCCGGCGATGGAGGAGCCTCCTGACGAGAGATCGCTGGCTGCAAAGAATTTTCGTGCTCCCGTGCCCTTTCGCCGATTAAAGCCCGAGTACACACGCCTCGCGGATGAGTACGAGGTCACGGCGACAGTGGATATGCTCGTCGACGTCGACGCAGACGGCCACGTGCAGCGAACCGAAATTACCCGTTGGGCGGGATACGATCTCGATGAATCCGTCGATAAAGACGTCCGCTCGATGAATTGGCGTCCGGCCGAGAGGGACGGGAAATTCCTGCCCATGCGGTTCCTTGTCAGATATAACTTCAAAAAGATCGATAAGGTGCCAAAACCATAGCCGTCTTTACAAATCTTCACACTCAGAGCCTCTTCGCGGATAGCGCCGGTAGGTCTAAATTCGTCTATAATTCTTGTAAATCTCGACAACTTTTCAGGAGCAAAATATGCGTTTACCTTTCCTTCGCCTTTTGACGGCAACGGCCGTCGCGATGTCGTTGTGGACAGGCACGATGGCACAAGCGGGTGCATTCGACACGAGCCGAATGGACACGTCTGTCTCGGCCTGCGACGACTTCTTTTTATTTGCAAACGGTACGTGGATCAAGAACACTCCGATCCCGCCGTCACAGACCCGCTGGGGCAGCTTCAACGTTTTGTCTGAGGCGAACCGCGATATCCTTCACAACATTTTAGAGAAAGCAGCCGCGAACAAAAACGCCACAGGTGACGAGAAGCTCATCGGCGATTTTTACGCGTCCTGCATGGACGAGGCCGCGATCGATAAGGCTGGAACGTCGGCGATCGATCCGACGCTTCACAAGATCGCCGACCTCAAGTCGGCCGACGACGTAAAGCACGAACTCGCCGAGCTTCACAAGATGGGCGTCGGAGCACTGTTTGGCCTCCGTGCCGGACCGGATGCGAAGGACAGCAATACCGTTATCGTTAATGCAGGCCAGGGCGGTTTGTCTCTCGCTCGCGATAACTATCTCCG
>Ga0157369_10007190_pt1 | contig 12829 bp, 9 predicted proteins | sample C25metaG_FD_113461 | JGI IMG/M metagenome (GOLD analysis project Ga0157369, IMG submission 113461) | Corn rhizosphere microbial communities from Kellogg Biological Station, Michigan, USA - C2-5 metaG | ecosystem: Host-associated > Plants > Roots > Rhizosphere > Soil | place: USA: Michigan...
AACGCCGGCATCACGCCGGTGCCCTGCGCGACGAGGTGCACGTCGACGGGCAGCGGCCAGCTCGCGACGGGGGTGACGCCGTCGGCCGCCGTGACGACCAGCTTCACGGCGTACGTCGCGGGTGTCGGCGGCGGCGACTGCGGTGTGAGCGTCACGACGACCGCGTCGGTGAACGTGCCGCTCTGCCATGACGCGGTGGCGAGCGAGTCGCCCGAGCCGACAGAACCCTCAGCGGGCGGCGGCGGAGGCGGCGGTGCGACGGCCGAGCCGACGACGGCCCCGTCGACGTAGTCGTTGTCGATGTTGATCGTGACGCCGCCCCACGTCTCCTTGTGGCCGCCCTTGTACTGGTGAACGCGCTGGTGGTTCGGCCAGAGCGAATCCGGCACGTACTTGTCGCCGAAAACGCCGGCGACGCCGTTCCAGTTCGCAATCCACACGTCGTCGGGCGACGAGGTGCTCTCGATGTCGCGGATCGTCGACGCGGCGCTGCCGTAGACGCCGGCGGTGTAGCCGAGCGCGTGCAGCTCGTCGTTCCAGCCGCCGATGAACGCCTGCACTGCGTGCGAGCACGCGCTGTTCGTCGTCGAGTAGCCCTCCATGTCGAAGTAGATCGGGCTGTCCGCAGGCAGGCCGAGCGCGACCGCTTGCGACACGGCGTCCTGCGCGGCCGTTGAGCCTTGGCGCGCGGCGGTCGTCGTGTTCGTCGAGAGCTTCTGCAGTCCGGACTGGCTGACGCACGGCGCCTGCAGCCCGACGTACAGCGGCAGCAGGCTCCAGCCTTGCGCGACGACGTTGGTCACCCACGACGGCGTGAGGTTCGCCTGCGTGCACGCGCGGTTGGCGCCGCCGATGTAGACGCCGAACGAGCGGTACGGCGACGCCTGCCATGCGGCGAGTGTGTTGAGCGACGGCGCGCTGCACGCGTCGAAGCCGTAGCCCGTGAACACGGACGCGCGCGCAAGCCGCGCCGCGGCCGAGCCGTTCGTAACGGCGATCGCGTACGCAGCTGCGCACGCGAGCACAAGGACCCCCACCCGTCTCACGCGCCTGAGTGTTGCGAACGTTCGTGAGCGATCGGTTAACGCCCCGGTTTGCAGGGCCTTTCCCCCAGTGCCAGACACGTGTCTGGCACTTGCCTGGCACCCGGACCCGTCCGAATCAGGCAGGCCTTTGATCTGGCCTATCCGGTGTGGCCGGCGCCGCGAGGCGCCGGGCTCACCTTGGTGACAACTCAGGCGGCTACGCAGGAGGCCGCGTGGTTCCGCGGACGATGAGGTCGAGCTGGAGCGTCTCGATGCGGGCGGAAGGCGGGTTGCCGGCAAGCGCGGCGAGGAGCAGCTCGGCGCCGCGGCGGCCGCTCTCGAAGAGCGGCTGGCGGATCGTGGTCAGCCCCGCGTACGAGGCGATCTCGATGTCGTCGAAGCCGATCACCGACAGCTCCTCCGGCACGCGGATGCCCAAAGCGCGCGCCGCCTCCAAGACACCGAGCGCCTGCGTGTCCGACGCGGCGAAGATCGCCGTCGGCCGGTCCGGCAGCCGCAGCAGCTCCTCCGCAATCGAGCGCGCGACGTGACGGCTGTGCGTTCCCTCGCGCACGTACTCCGGGCGCACGGTCACTCCATACTCGGCGAGCGCGCGTTCGTAGCCGACGGTGCGGTCGCGCGTCGAGAGGAAACGGAATCCGTCCGGCGGCTTGTCGCCGATGAACGCGACGCGGCGATGGCCGAGCTCGAGCAGGTACCGCGTCGCCATCGCGCCGCCCTCGACGTCGTCGATCACCACCGACGGCAGCGCGTCGTTGCGCGCGTCGACGAGCACGGTTGCGATGCCCGCCGACTGCAGGCGCGCGACTTCGTCCGCCGGCGGGATCAGCGACACGATCAGCAGCCCGTCTGTGCGGTGCGGGTCGGCGAGCAGCCGGAACGCGCGCCGCTGCCGCCCCGGCGACTCGACGTCGAAGAGCGCGAGGTCGTACTCCGACTCGCCGAGCCCGGTGACGATCCCGCGCACGCGCTCGATCGGCGACGGGTTCGTGAGGAACGGCGTGACGACGCCGATGACGAGCGTCCGCCGGAGCGAGAGGTTCCGGGCGACGGAGCTCGGGTGGTAGTTCAGGGTCTTGATCGCGTCGAGCACCCGCTCGCGCGTGGCGTCGGCGACGTGCGCGCGGCCGTTCAGGACGCGCGAGACCGTCGCAACGCCGACACCGGCAAATGCGGCGACATCCGCGATTCTGGCCGGGCCGCTCGGAACCGTTTCCATCTCACCCAACCTTTTGCCTGCCCCGTCGTCGTATGTCAAGCGGGGGCTTCCTTGATTTCTTGGGAAAAGAGGCGTAGGCTCGCCGCCCCAGATCGCTGAAACCGGTTCCAACACGGCCGTTTTCACGGCTCGAAGGAGGAAGTAATTAGTGATTGCGCATCGTAAGACCAGCGTCCTTCGGTGGCAGGTCGCGCTCGCGCTCGTGGTCGTCTCCGCCCTTGCCGTGACGGCAGGCGCAGCACTCGGGTCGAGCTCGAGCACGAAGGGCACGACGGTCACCGCGCTGATCGGTAGCTCGGGTCCCGCCGAGACCTACGCCGTGAGAAACGCGGCGAAGGCCTTCACCAAGCGGACGGGCATCCAGCTGAACGTCATCGTCGCGTCCGACCTCGGGCAGCAGCTGGCCCAGGGCTTTGCGTCGGGTAGCCCGGCGGACATCTTCTACCTGGGCAACGACCAGGTGGCGACGTATGCCAAGGCGGGCGACCTCGCGCCGCTCGACGGCCTGTCGAACGTCAAGTCGTTCTATCCCAGCCTGAAGGCGGCCTACACGTACAAGGGCCACCTGTATGCGGCTCCGAAGGACTTCTCGACGCTCGCACTGATCGTCAACACGGCGTCGTGGAAGGCCGCGCACCTGACGAGCAAGAACTACCCGACCACGTGGAAGCAACTCGCCGCAGTGGCGAAGAAGCTCACGCGGAACGGGCAGGTCGGGCTGTGCACCAACCCTGAGTTCCACCGCCTCGGCGTGTTCATGATCCAGGCCGGCGGTTGGCTCGTCTCGAAGAACGGCAAGACCGCGACGGTCAACAGCAAGGCCAACATCGCCGCGTTCAACTTCGTCAAGTCGATGCTGAAGAACGGCTCGATGAAGCTGACGAACCAGCTCGGTGCTGGTTGGGGCGGCGAGGGCTTCGGCAAGAAGGAATGCGCCATGACGATCGAGGGCAACTGGATCTCGGGCGCCATGCAGCACGACTATCCGACCGTGCCGTGGAAGGCCGTCCAGCTCCCGAAGGGCCCGGCGGGCCAGGGCACGCTGCAGTACGACGGCGGCTGGGGCCTCGCGGCGGCGTCGAAGGACAAGGCTGCCGCGATGCAGGCCATCGCGTACCTCACGCAGACCAAGGTCGAGATGGGCAACGCTGCGGCCTTCGGCGTGATGCCGTCGGTCAAGGCTGACCGGAAGATCTGGTCGAGCACGTATCCGCAGTTCGCGGCGTTCCTCGCGGGTGCGGACTACTCGAAGGCGATCCCGACGGTGCCGGACATCGGCACGGTGCTGGGCGACTTCAACCAGCAGCTGCAGGGCCTTCCGACGACGGATCCGAAGGTGATCCTGAACCGGATCAACGGCGAGCTGCAGTCGGTTCTGAACAAGCAGTAGCTTCCGATTAACCGGTGAAGCCCGCCGGCGGCGCAAGCCGCCGGCGGGCAACGCCAACGGACGAGAAAGCGAGGCGAGGCGAGAGTGGCGACGCATGTTGCGGGACTGCTGCGGCGGCGCGAGCCCGGGATTCGCGGGCACGAGGCGGCGGCCGGCTGGCTGTTCCTCTTGCCGGTGATCGTCATCCTCGGCCTGTTTCTCCTCCTGCCGATCGCTATGGCGGCCTGGGTCAGCTTCTCCGACTGGAACGGCAACGGCAGCCCGCTCGGCGCGCATGCGCATTGGGTCGGGCTCGCGAACTACCGCGACCTGCTGACGACGCCGGGCCTCGACCAGAACAACTTCGGCGAGGCGATCCGCAACAACTTCTACTACGTCCTGCTCGTCGTCCCGATCCAGACGGCGGTGTCGCTGTTCCTCGCCGTGCTTGTCAACCGCCGCCTCAAGTTCGTCGGCTTCTTCCGCACCGCGTTCTACTTCCCGTCCGTCACGAGCTCGGTCGCGATCACGATCCTGTTCCTCTTCCTGTTCTCGCCGTCGGGCGTGATCAACAAGCTGCTGTCGTACCTCGGTGCGACGGGGCCTTCGTGGATGTACGACCCGGACGGCATCTTCCATCTCGTCGCGCAGCAGTTCGGCGCGAACGCGTCGGGCGGCCATCTCGCGAACCACGTCTTCCTCGGCGTCACGTACTGGGACTGGCTCGCCGGCCCGAGCGTCGCGATGTGCGTCTTCATCATCATGGCTGTCTTCACGACGTCGGGAACGTTCATGCTGCTGTTCCTCGCGGGGCTGCAGGGCATCGACGAGTCGGTCAACGAGGCCGCCGCGCTCGACGGTGCGAGCGAGTGGAACAAGTTCCGCCACATCACGGTCCCGATGATCCGCCCGACGCTCTTCACCGTCGTCACGCTCGGCCTGATCGGGACGTGGCAGATCTTCGACCAGATCTACGTCGGCTCGAAGGGCAGCCCGCTGAACACGACGCTGACGCCGGCGTACCTCTCGTTCGACACGTCGTTCAACCAGAACAACTGGGGCGCCGGCGCCGCGATCGCGTTCATCCTCTTCGGGATCATCGTTTTCTTCACGCTCGTGACGCGGCTCCTGACGCGGAACCCCGACAAGGTGCCGCGCCGCCGCCGCTTCGAACCGACCGGTCCGATCGCGGACTCGAAGCTGTCGAAGGTCGAGGCATGAGCGCGCAGGTGCACACGATGAGAAGCGATGCGAGCGCGACGCGCCGCCGCCTGTTCGGGAGCGCGATGACGTACAGCTTCCTGGTCGCGGTCGCGGTCGTCTACATCTTCCCGTTCGTCATCTCGATCATCACGTCGTTCAAGACGGAGCCCGACGCGACGGCGAACCCATTGAGTGTCACGCCTCATCCGGTGACGACGACGGCGTTCCATCAGCTCTCCGCGGACAACGACTTCTTCACGTGGGTGAAGAACTCGATCATCGTGACGCTGAGCGTCACGTTCCTCCGCGTGTTCCTCGACAGCCTCGCCGGCTACGCGCTCGCACGTCTCCGGTTCCGCGGGCGCGGTGCCGCGTTCGCGACGATCGTCGCCGTGATGGCGGTGCCGGGCGTCGTGCTGCTGATCCCGAAGTTCCTGATCATCCGGCAGTTCGGGATGTACGACACGTACTACGGGATGATCGTGCCGCTGCTCGTCGACGCCGCCGGCGTCTTCATCATGAAGAACTTCTTCGAGTCGATTCCGGTGAGCGTCGAGGAGTCGGCACGCATCGACGGGGCGAGCCTGTTCCGCATCTACTGGTCGATCGTCCTGCCGATGGCGCGGCCTGCGCTCGTGACGCTGTTCATCCTGTCGTTCCAGGGCTCGTGGAACGAACTCGCGCACTTCATCATCTCCGCGCAGAGCACCAGCCTCAACACGCTCACCAAGGGAGTCGCGCAGCTCGCCTCCGGGCAGCTCGGCTCCGGCAACCGCTATCCGCTCAAGCTCGCCGCATCGATGTTGATGACGATCCCGGTCGCCGTCCTCTTCTTCATCTTCCAGCGGCGGATCATGAACGCGTCCGAGGGCGCGGTAAAGGAGTAGAGCTCGCCATGGCCGCAATCACGTTCGACGATGTGACCAAGACGTACGGCGACGGCTACCGCGCCGTGTCCGACCTCAACCTCGACGTCAAGGACGGCGAGTTCGTCGTGCTCGTCGGCCCGTCGGGCTGCGGCAAGACGACTGCGCTGCGCATGATCGCCGGGCTCGAGGAGATCACCGGCGGGCAGATCCGCATCGGCGACCGCGTCGTGAACAACCTGCCGCCGGGCGACCGCGACGTTGCGATGGTCTTCCAGAACTACGCGCTGTATCCGCACATGACGGTCGCCGAGAACATCGGCTTCGCGCTGCGCATGCGCAAGGTGCCGAAGGCGGAGGCGCGCCAGCGCATCCAGGAGACCGCGCGCGTCATCGGGCTCACCGACCATCTCGACCGCAAGCCGCGGCAGCTGTCGGGCGGCCAGCGGCAGCGCGTTGCGATGGGCCGCGCGATCGTGCGCGAGCCGCAGGTCTTCCTCATGGACGAGCCGCTGTCGAACCTCGACGCGAAGCTGCGCGTTCAGATGCGCGCAGAGATCGCGCGGATCCAGCGGCAGCTCTCCGTCACGACCGTCTACGTCACGCACGACCAGGTCGAGGCGATGACCATGGGCGACCGCGTCGCCGTCATGCGCAAGGGCGTGCTGCAGCAGTTCGACGCGCCGCAGCTTCTGTACGAGCAGCCGGCAAACCTCTTCGTCGCGAGCTTCATCGGCAGCCCGGCGATGAACATGCTCGAGGGGACGATCGAAGCCGACGGCTGCCGCGTCGGGTCGGCCGTGCTGCCCATTCCCTCGGCGCTCACCGCCTTCGGCGGCAAGCACGTCGCCGTCGGCATCCGGCCGGAGGCACTCAGCCTCGCGGCTGGCGGCGACCGCCCACGGCTCAGCGGCCGCGTGCAGACGGTCGAGGCACTCGGCCCCGAGCAGCTCGCGCACGTCGAGGTCGAGGCGCGCCCTGTGCTCGCCACGGAGGTCCTCGAGGGGCTCGTCGACGCCGACGATGCGCACGAGCTCGCGGAGCTCGTCGACGAGAACCGTGCGACGGTGGTCGCGCGGCTCGAGGCATCAGCCACCGTGCGCCCGGACGACCAGGTCGAGCTCGCGGTCGACGTCCGCCGCCTGCAGTTCTTCGATCTGGACACCGGCCTCGCGTGTCGCTGACGGTTCTCGAAGGATCGACGTTCTGCGTCTGCGACGAAGCGGGCGACGTCGACGGCAAGGCGTCGGCGTCCGGCTTCATCGCCGCCGACACCCGGTTTCTCTCGCGCTCGGTGCTGACGATCGAGGGCGTGCGGCCGACGCTCCTGTCGCACAGCCAGCCGGCACCGCACGTCGCGCGCTTCGTCTTCCGCAACCCGAACGTCGGCGAGCTGCAGCCGGACGAGCTGTCGATCGAGCGCGAGCGCTTCGTCGGCGAGGGCATGTACGAGCGGCTGTACATCGAGAACCACAGCCGCCGCCACGTCGTCACCGAGCTCGCGCTCGAGCTCGAAGCCGACTTCGCGGACATCTTCAGTGTGAAGGACCTCGACCCCGGCTTCGGCGACCCGCCGCACGTCACGCTGCCGCCGCCGCGCACGCCGACGTGGCACGAGCATGGGACGACTGCGGTGTTCGCAGACGAGTCGTTCGACGCGCGCACGATCGTGCACTTCTCGCAGCCGTGCGTAATCGACGGCAGCCATGTGCGCTTCCCGATCGAGCTCGACCACGGCGAGACGTGGACGCTCGAGGTCGGCGTCCAGCCCGTGTTGCCCGGCGACTGGCCGCTGACCGCCGACGAGTTCGAGCCGCACCGCGCAGCGGAGCGACAGCGCGCCGAGGAGTCGCTCGCGCAGTGGAACGCGTCGACGCCGCAGCTGCACAGCGGCTGGCACGACCTCGACCTGACGTGGGAGCGCTCGGTCGCCGACATCGCCGCGCTGCGGATGCGCGTCGCGGGCTACGACTACGGCTGGATCCCCGCCGCCGGTACGCCGTGGTTCATGACGGTGTTCGGCCGCGACACGCTGATCACGTGCCTGCAGACGATGCTCTTCGGGCCGGAGTTGTCGCGCGGCGCGCTGCGCGTGCTCGCGGCGCTGCAGTCGGAGACCGACGACGCGGAGCGCGACGCCGAGCCCGGCAAGATCATCCACGAGATGCGGCGCGGCAAGGCCGCGCTCAGCTGGGCCGGACGCTACTACGGCACCGTCGACGCAACGCCGCTCTTCCTCGTGCTGCTGTCCGAGCACTACCGCTGGACCGGCGACGTCGGGCTCGTGCGCGAGCTCGAGGCGACCGCGCGGCGCGCGCTCGCGTGGATCGCCGGCCCCGGCGACCGCGACCACGACGGCTTCGTCGAGTACAACCGGCGCGCGTCACGCGGGATCCGCAACCAGTCGTGGAAGGACTCCGAGAACTCGATGGCGTTCCGCGACGGCGAGCTCGCCGACTCGCCGATCGCGCCGGTCGAGGTGCAGGGCTACGTCTACGACGCGAAGCTGCGCATGGCCGAGCTCGCGCGGGAGGTGTGGAACGACCCCGGTCTCGCCGCGCACCTCGAGTCCGACGCCGCCGAGCTGCAGCGCCGCTTCAACGACGCGTTCTGGGCCGACGGCTACTACGCGCTCGGGCTCGACAAGGACAAGCGCAAGATCGACGCGATCGCATCGAACATGGGGCACCTGCTGTGGAGCGGGATCGTCCCCGACGAGCGCATCGACGCGGTCGCGTCGCTGCTGATGAGCGAGCGACTGTGGTCAGGCTGGGGCATCCGCACGATGGCCGCTGACGAGGTCGCCTACAACCCGCTCGTCTACCACAACGGCACGGTCTGGCCCCACGACAATTCGCTGATCGCGTGGGGCCTCGGCAACGCCGGCCGCGCGCGCGAGGTCGCGCTGATCGTGCGCCGCATGGTCGAGGCCGCGGTGCAGTTCGACCATCGCCTGCCGGAGGTGTTCGCCGGGTTCGCGCGGCGCCGCACCGGCGTGCCGGTCGAGTACCCGACCGCGTCGCGGCCGCAGGCGTGGGCGGCAGCGACGCCCGTGCTGCTGATGCGCGTCCTACTCGGCCTCGAGCCGAACCGCGACCTCGGCGTCCTGCAGGCGCGGTGCCGCGAGCTGCCGGAGTGGACGGAAGGGCTGGTGCTGGAGAACGTCCACGCGCTCGGCAAGTCGTGGACGGTGCGCGTCGAGGACGGCGCCGTGGCGGTCGAGGAGACCGCCACGCGCGCCATCCACCGCGATTAGTGCGAGTAGACGCAGCCGTTGCCGGTCTTGTCGAACGCCCTGTTGCTCCACATCGGCTGAACGGCGAAGCTGTAGCCGCCGAGCGAGATGTTCCGCGTGTTGATCCACGCGCACTTGTCCATCGTCTCGCTCGTCTGAGCGTCGTTCCAGCCGTCCTGGAAGGAGAAGAAGTTGTCGGGGTCGGTGACTGCTTCGGAATACTCGTGACCGGTGACGATCGACCAGCCGTCGAAGACACCGTTGCCGAACGAGTCGCTCTTCGCGTTGACGTTGTGCATGCCGCACCCGCCGGTGCCGAGCCCCGGCCAGTTCTGGTTGAGCCACGGGATGAACGCGTACTGCACGCGCTCGGGGTTGCCGACACCGCTGATCGCGGTGGTCTGCGTGTGGTACCCGCAGTAGTACGGCTCGCCCGTGCCGATGGTCGTCGGCGGCGTGAGGATGATGTACGTCGCGTTCGGGTTGTAACCGAAGTGCGCGGTCGCGCGAACGGCCTCCTGCGCGATCGGGTCGTCGACGAGGTTCTCCGCGAGGCCGAGCGTGACGATGTCGTCGGGCACAGGCGTGGAGTCGGTCCACGCGCCCTTCAGCTGGCCTCTCGGATTCGTGACGTAGCCCGAGCCGCCGACGCAGTTGAGCGAGCCCGGCAGCGCGTTGTTGCAGTACTCGGTGTTCACGCCCGCCCACGCGCTCCCGCCGACGTACTTGAAGAACGAGTTGAGGTAGGTCTGCAGCGTCCTGCTCGAGTAGAGCTTCCCGTTCGTGTCGGCGGTGCTGAAGCCCTTCGCCCACGCCGGGCCCCAGTAGACGAGGTACACGGCCGGATTCGTCTCGACGCCGATCGCGCCGCTGCCGGCGTTGCCGCCGTGGTAGATGACGTCGTTCGCGGCCGACGTGACGATGCCCGAGGGGTCGGCCTGGCCGTTGGCCCAGAAGAAGTGCTTCGGGTTCGTGAGGTCGTCGGACGCGCCGGGCCGGGCGATTGCGCCCGTGATGCCGAGGAGCAGTGCCGCGACGATGAGGAAGGTCAGTTTGCGCACGGGGAATGCCTCCTGGTTCTCAGCGTTTGCAGAGGTGGAGACCCGGCGGCGGCGCGAACCCTGCATAACCGGACTGGCTAGTTCGTTTCTGCTACGGTTGAACCGAACTCATCAGTCCGCTTGAAGGAGACCCGTTTTGGCCGCACCGATCAACCGTTGGTTCATCCTCGTGCTCGTCTGCGTCGCCCAGTTCATGGTGGTGCTCGACGCGACGATCGTGAACGTCGCCCTGCCCTCGATCCAGACCGGGCTGCACTTCTCGCAGCTCAACCTGCAGTGGATCGTGAACATCTACACCCTCTTCTTCGGCGGCTTCCTGCTGCTCGGCGGGCGCGCCTCCGACCTGCTCGGCCGCCAGCGCCTGTTCCTTGCCGGGCTCGCGCTCTTCACGGCCGCGTCGCTCGTCAACGGGATCGCGACCTCTGGCGGGATGCTGATCGCCGGCCGCGCGGTGCAGGGCCTCGGTGCGGCGCTCGTCTCCCCGGCCGCGCTGTCGATCGTCACGACCACGTTCGCGGAAGGCAAGGAGCGCACGCGCGCGCTTGGCATCTGGAGCGCAATCGCCGCCGGCGGCGGCGCGGTCGGCCTGCTGCTCGGCGGACTGCTCACCGACACGCTCTCGTGGCGCTGGGTCTTCTTCATCAACCTGCCGATCGGCATCGCCGCGTTCGCGCTCGGCCTTCGCTACATCCACAACACGCGCGCCGCACAGCGGCCGGAGAGCGCAGACGTCGTCGGCGCGGTGACGGTGACCGGCGGGCTCCTGCTGCTCGTCTTCGACATCGTCAAGGCACAGACGTGGGGCTGGACGTCGTTCAACACGCTCGGCCTCTTTGTCGCGTCGATTGCGCTGCTCGCGATCTTCGTCGCCGTCGAGGCGCGCTCGAAGGCACCCCTGATCCGTCTCGGCATCTTCCGTACGCGCTCGCTGACGAGCTCGAATGTCGCGATGCTCTTCGTCATGTCGGGCCTGATGGCGATGTTCTACTTCGCCTCGATCTACGTGCAGGAAGTGCTCGGCTGGAGCCCGCTGAAGGCCGGCGCGGCATTCGTCCCCGTCACGGCCGGCATCGTGGTCGGCGCCGGTCTCGCCCAGTCGCTCGTGCAGCGGCTCGGCGTGCGCGTCGTGCCGGTCATCGGCATCGCCATGGCTGCGGCGGGCCTCGTGCTGCTCAGCGGGATCCCGACGCACGGCACGTATCTCGCGAACCTCCTCCCCGGTCTCGCGGTGATGTCGGTCGGCATGGGGCTCACGTTCGTGCCGATCACGCTGATCGCGACGACCGGCCTCGAGGACGAGGACGCGGGTCTTGCTTCCGGGCTGTTCAACACATCGCAGCAGGTCGGCGGCGCTTTGGGTCTCGCCGTTCTCTCCTCGGTGGCCGCGAACAAGACGCATCACGCGCACGAAGCGACGTCGGCGGCGAACCTCGTCGACGGCTTCCAGCTCGCGTTCCTGGCCGGTGCCGGGCTGATGGCAGCCGCCATCGCCGTCATCGTGGTGACCATCCGCAGGCATCACGTGGCATTGGTCGCAACAGGCGAACCGGCGATGGTCGGGGCGTAATGGTCGCCCTCCGCTCAGACGCGCAGCGCAACCTCGAGCGGATCCTCGAGGCTGCGCGCGCCGTCTTCGCGGAGCAGGGCATCGACGCGTCGGTCGCCGACGTCGCAGAGCAGGCCGGCGTCGGCACGGCGACGATCTTCCGCCGCTTCCCGACGAAGGACGACCTGCTCGCCGCGGTGCTCGAGAGTGAGCTCAACGGCTTGCTGGCGCAGGTCGAGAGCGCGACGAGCCTTTCCGAGCTGATGACGGTGATGCTCGAGCGGTACATCTCGGCCCGCTCGCTCTGCGACGCCGCCGGCAGCAAGCTGTTCGCAGAGCCGGGTGTCGCTGCGATGAAAGCGAAGATCGGAGCGACGATGGCGGAGCAGCTTCAGCGCGAGCAAGCGGCGGGCACGATCCGCAGCGACGTGACGATGGAAGACGTCGAGTTTCTCTTCACTGCGCTCGGCCAGGCCGGCATCCGCACCGAGCCGACGTCGCCGGGCGCGTGGCGCCGCTACGTCGACGTGATGCTCAGCGGGCTGCGGCCCAGCTGACGGGCGAGCTTCGCGCCGTCCCGCGCGAGCGCAACGATGCAGCCGCCGAAGCCGGCGCCGGTCATCCGCGCGGCGATCGCGCCGTTCGCGTACGCAGCGTCGACGAGCTCATCGAGCTCGGGAATGGACACTTCGAAGTCGTCGCGAAGGCTGTCGTGACTCGCACGGAAGAGCGGCCCGAGCGCGTCGACGTCGCCGCGCTCGAGTGCGGCCACCGTCGCGCGAACGCGCTCGTTCTCGGTCGCGACGTGCCGCAGGCGGCGCGGCTCGCCCGCGACGACCTCGGCACGCCGCTCCGCGTAGCGGGAATCCTCGAGCCGGCGGCGCACAGCGGAGTCGAAGACGACGATGTCGAAGCCGGCGAGCGGGACGTAGCGATGGGTTTCCGCCGCAGTGTCGATCAAGATCGCATGGCCGTCGCGTGCGAGGACGGCGGCTGCCTGGTCCATGACCCCGCACGGGACGCCGACCGCGCGCTCCTCCGCACGCCGCGTGGCGTGGATCAGCTCCCAGTCGGTGAGTTTCAGATTGTTGAAGGCGCAGAACGCACGCGCGAGGGCGACCTCCAGCGCCGCGGAGGACGCGAGACCTGCTCCCATCGGCAAGGTGCTGTGCACCGTTCCGCGCAAACCGGGCTTGACGCCGAGCTCGGCGGCGACCGCTTCGACGTAGCGCGCGTCGCACTCGAGCGCGAGCTCGTCGGCCGGCTCCGCGTGGATGGTGATCC
>Ga0157369_10007193_pt1 | contig 12828 bp, 10 predicted proteins | sample C25metaG_FD_113461 | JGI IMG/M metagenome (GOLD analysis project Ga0157369, IMG submission 113461) | Corn rhizosphere microbial communities from Kellogg Biological Station, Michigan, USA - C2-5 metaG | ecosystem: Host-associated > Plants > Roots > Rhizosphere > Soil | place: USA: Michigan...
CTGAGCCCGCTACACTGTCCGGGCCGGCACGCCCCCGAGCGTGCAGCGCCGCCTTAGCTCAGTCGGCAGAGCGATTCACTCGTAATGAATAGGTCGTCGGTTCGATTCCGACAGGCGGCTCCACCCTTGACCTGCGCGTTTGCTGTGCTGACGGGCCTGGACAGAGGGCCCATTCATTTCTGGTCTCAGTTGGCGGTTCAATTCATTGGAGTGGGTCGGTGGCCGACCGGTTCAGTGAGGATGACCGGTCGGGGACCGCCTGGAGGGACGGCCGATCCCGGTGTGGCCCGATGCGAGGCGACATGGCAAGGCGCAGCGTCCGCCTGGTCCTGAACTGGGGGTGTCGTCTCGGCTGGCCGGGATGAAGTCAGAGGCGATGCTCCGCAAGAATCGGCATGTGCTGGGTTGAGTGGCGCAGTGATGCGTGCTCTCGGTTGGGTCGGTCAATTCTTCAGGTAGCTCAGGACGGCCAGTACGCGCCGATGCTGGTCCGGGGCCTGATGAAGTCCGAGCTTGTCGAAGATGCTGGTCACGTGGCGTTCGACCGCGGCGACTGTGACTACGAGGTCTGCGGCGACGCCTGAGTTGGACCGGCCCTGAGCGATCAGAGCGAGCACTTGGCGCTCGCGGGCGGTGAGCCGGTCCAGCGGTCCCTTGCGGCGGCTGCGACCGATCAAGCGTTCCACGACGTCCGGGTCGAGCGCCGATCCGCCGTCTGCGACGCGGCGGACTGCCTCGGTGAACGTCCGCAGGTCGCCGACCTTCTCCTTCAGCAGGTACCCGACGCCCCCCGCGCCGCCGGCGACGAGGTCGAAGGCGTAGCGGTCCTCGAGGAACTGCGACAGGACCAGGACGCCGATGGTGGGATCGGCAGCGCGGATCTCCAGCGCCGCACGCAAACCGTCGTCGGTGGAGTCGGGCGGCATCTGGATGTCGGTTATTACGACGTTCGGGCGGTGCACGGCAGCCTTCCGAACGAGATCGGGGGCGTTCCCGGCGGTCGCGACCACCCGGAATCCGTTGACCTCCAGGACGCGGACGATCCCCTCGCGCACCAGCGGCTGGTCCTCCCCGACGAGAACGCGCACCGCTGCGGAATCGGCCACCGCCCCACGCTACGGAGTGCGCAGAGAGGGGACCAGAGCCCGGCCGGCCGGGCTCGACCCCTTCCCCGCCGCAGCCGCTGGGGGCAGCATCGGGAGCGGGCGGCGGCGGGCCGCTGGGGAGCGGTGGTGGCGAAGCGGAACCAGTCCGGGGATCGGGGTGCGCCGGCCGCGGGCGGGCACGATCTCCGATTCGTTGCCGACGAGCAGGCCGCGCTGCGGCGGGTGGCCACCCTGGTGGCCCAGGCGGCCCCGCCGCAGGCGGTGTTCGACGCCGTGTGCGCGGAGACCGGCCGCCTTATCGGCGCGACGACGGTCAACCTCGCCCACTTCGCCCCGGACGGGGTCAACGTGACGATCTCGGGGTGGAGCCTGCGCGGCGTCCACGTCCCGACCGGAACGAGGCTCCCGCTGGACGGGGAGTCCATCAACGCGCTGGTGCAGCGGACCGCCCGACCCGGGCGGGTCGACGGATACGGAGACCTCGGCGGGCCGCTTGCCGCGCGGCTGCGAGCGCTCGGCGTGCGGTCCGAGGTCGGGGCGCCGGTGGTCGTGGAGCGGCAGGTCTGGGGTGCGCTCATCGCCGGCACGGACAAGCCCGTTCCGCTTCCTGCCGGCACGGAGCAGCGTGTCGCGAGCTTCGCCGAGCTCATCGCGACCGCGGTCGCCAACGCCACCGCCCACGCCGAGCTGGTGGCGAGCCGGGCGCGCATCGTTACGACCGTGCAGGACGCGCGGCGCCGGCTGGCCCGCGACCTGCACGATGGGGCACAACAACGGCTGGTGGCGACCCTCATCGCGCTCCAGCTCGCCGACGAGTGCTTCGATCGGGATCCGGTCGGGGCTCACGACCTGCTCCGGACGGCCCTGGGCCACGCCCGCGACGGGCTGGCGGAACTGCGGGAGCTCGCTGCCGGCGTGCATCCGAGCATCCTCACCAACCGCGGGCTCCGGGCCGCGGTCGAGGCGCTGGCCGGACGCGGTCCGGTCGTCGTCGACGTCGAGGTGCCGGCGGGTCGCTACCCGCCGCACGTCGAGGCTGCGGCGTACTTCGTGATCGCGGAGGCGCTGACGAACGTCGTCAAGCATGCCAGGGCAACACGGATTCGGGTCCGCGTCGAGGAGCGGCGGGGCCTGCTCGACGTGCTGGTCAGCGACGACGGAGCGGGCGGTGCGGACGTCCGCGGCGGTGGGTTGCGCGGGCTGACCGACCGGGTCGAGGCACTCGGCGGCATCGTGCGGGTCGAGAGTCCCGCGGGCGCCGGCACGCGGCTGACCGCCTGTCTCCCGCTGACCGCTCCGGAGGAGGTGTTCAGCCCTTCGACGGGCTGATCGCGAAGGCGGTCACGGGATTGTGGGGTTTGCTCCATTGGCCGCGGGGCGGCGTTGGCCCACGGTGGACGGGTGGCACGACGGATCCTCGTGGTCGACGACAGCGGCGCCTTCCGGCGGACCGCGAGGACGCTGCTCGCGCTGCGGGGTTACGAGCTGCTGGCGACCGCCCGGGACGGCCGGGCCGCGATCGAAGCCGCCAGCCGGGATTGTCCCGACGGGGTGTTGCTCGACGTCAACCTGCCGGACCGGGACGGCTTTGCCGTCGCCCGGGCGCTCGCCGCGGTCTGTCCGGCCGTACGGATCGTGCTCACCTCCGCCGACGTCGAAGACGTCCCGGCGGCCGAACTGGCGCGGTGCCACGCGGCGGCCTTCGTGCCGAAGGACGAGCTCGGGGTCGTCGACCTGACCCGATGGTTCGGCCGGGACGGGCGGTGCCGGCAGTGAATCCGGACCGGTGGTTCCTGACGGCCGCCGAGCGGGACAACGAGGCCACCACGATCGACGTCCGGGCTGCCGGACGGACCGCGTGGACGACCGGGAACCGGGTGCGCCCCCTCGTGCACGGCGCCGCCTACTTCGCCGAACTGCTCGACGCGATCCAAGCCCTGAATCCGGGCGACCACCTGTTCTTCACCGACTGGCGGGGTGACCCGGACGAACGGCTCGCCGGTCAGGGCACGGAGGTGGCGACGGTCCTGGCCGAGGCGGCGAGGCGCGGCGTCCTCGTGCGTGGCCTGCTGTGGCGGTCACACCTCGACGCGGTCAAGTTGCACGAGCGGGAGAACCGGTTCTTCGGCGAGCAGATCCAGGTCGCCGGCGGGGAATGCCTGCTGGACATGCGGGTGCGCTCCGGCGGCTCCCACCACCAAAAGCTGGTCGTGCTGCGGCACCGGGGACGTCCCGACCAGGACGTGGCCTACGTGGGCGGGATCGACCTCTGCCACGGACGCAAGGACGACGGCGACCACCAGGGTGACGAGCAGCCGTGCCCGCTCGGCGCGGCGTACGGACGCCTGCCCGCCTGGCATGACGTACAGATTGCTGTCCAGGGCCCGGCCGTGGTCGACCTCGAACGGACCTTCCGGGAACGCTGGGAGGATCCCGGGCCGCTGACCCGAAGTCCGTACCGGCGCTGGCGCGACCGCGTGCTCCGGCCGAGGGGTCCCGCGCCCTGCCCCGCGCCGCTGCCGGGGCCGGCGCCGTGCGGCACCGACGCGGTCCAGGTGCTGCGGACCTTCCCGTACCGCCGGCGCGGCTATGCCTTCGCGCCCGCCGGCGAGCGCAGCATCGCCCGGGCGCACCTGAAGGCGTTGGCCCGCGCGCGCCGGCTCATCTATCTCGAGGACCAGTACATCTGGTCCCCGAAGGTCATCAGTGCCTTCGCCGACGCCCTGGCAGAGCGGCCCGACCTGCGCCTGATCGCTGTGCTACCGCACCATCCCGACCGCGACAGCGCGCTTTACAACGCCCCCCAGCTGTACGCGCGGGCCGAGGTCATGACCCTGCTGCTGGGTGCAGGAGGCGATCGCGTCGCGTTCTACGGCATCGAGAACACGGCCGGCACACCGGTCTACGTCCATGCCAAGGTGACCGTGATCGACGACCTGTGGTGCACGGTCGGGTCGGACAACCTCAACCTGCGCTCCTGGACGTACGACTCGGAGATCAGCTGCGCGGTGCTGGAGCAGTCCGGAGCGGCGGACTGCGTGGCCCGGCGGCTGCGTCTGGCGCTCTTCCGGGAACACCTCGACCGCGGTGACGCCGACGACGAGGGGCTGACCGACGCGGCGGAGGCGTTCGCCGTCTTCGCCCGGTCAGCCGCTCGACTGCAGGCCTGGCACGACCGTGGCCGGCAGGGGCCGCGTCCGCCCGGCCGGCTCCGCCCGTACGCCCTGCCGCGGCTCTCGCCGGTCACCCGGTGGTGGTCCGCAGCGGCGTACCGGCACCTGTACGACCCCGACGGCCGGCCCCGCGGTCTCCGCCGGGCGGCTCGCTTCTGACGCCGTTCGTGGGGTTATCCCTATCCCGGCTGCGGGACGTCCCGCGCCGGCGCGCGGACGCACCCGACCCGCGGGCCTGAGGAGTCCCCCATGTGACGGCGCCCCCACCGGACCGAGGCTTGCGGTGTGGTCCGCGGCGCCGGGACTCGGCGCCTCACCAGCCACTAGGGAGCGTCGATGAGATCCCACTGGATCGCCCGCCTGACCGCGGTACCTCTCGCCGCGGCACCTGTCGCCGTCGGCATCCCCGCCGCCGGCTCGGCGACCGCGGCCACGTCCACCCGCCCCGCGATCGCCGCACCGCGGGTCGAGGCTACCGGCGACAGCAACAGCGGAGGATGGGTCGGGCGATGACCGCGCCCGCCGCCCTGCCGGCCGTCGAGACGACCCCCGGCCTCCGGCCGCCGTCCCGGCCCGTCCGCGCCTGGCTCCTAACGCAGGCCGGAATCTATGCCCTGGCTGCCTCGGCCGCAGTAGAGCGGGCGATCACTACCACGACCCCGATTGCCAGGGCCGATGTCGACCCACTCACCTCCGTGCCGGGGATTCGGGAGCTCCTGCTCGTCGTCGGACTGGTGTTCGCCGGGGTCGGCACGATCCTCGCCTGGCGCGGCGTCGGCTTCCCGCGTCGCCGGGACCTGCTGGCTGCGCCTGCCCGGCTCCGGCCGGCTGTGCACCGGCTGGGCCAGGTCGGAGCGGTCACCCGCGGCGTGATGTTCCTGCTGCCCGGACTGCTGCTCGTCATCGAGGCCTGGACCTACCATCGCGGCTCGTTCGGCCGGGTGAGCCAGGACGTCCGCGTCACCCTGCAGCAGCCGTGGGGACGGCTGCTCCTCGCCGCCGCCGCGCTCGGTCTTGCCGCGTTCGCCGCGTACGAGCTGGCTGCCGCGGCCTACCGCCGCGAGCCGCCGGACGACCACGCCGTCGGTCTCGCGCCACCGAAGCCGTCGGTCCGTCCTTTGTGGACCGTCGCGCTGATTCTCCTCGGCGGAGCGGCCGGGCTCTGGGGCGGGCTGGTCGTCCTCGGGCACGCGGTGGAGGCGGCGAGTCCGACCTCCGGACGCGGTCCGGACCAGGCCGTGGTGGCCTGGCTCGCCGGGCACCGGACCTCGACGCTGAACCAGCTGTCCGCGGTAGGGAGCGCGATGGCGGACACGATGACCTGCATCACGGTCACCGCGGTGGCCGCGGTCGTGTTCGCGATCTGGCTCGGCCGCTGGCGGGAGTCGGCCGTGCTCGTCCTCACGGTCACGGGGCAGTTGTTCATCTTCCTCCTCGTGACCGCGACGGTGCACCGGCTGCGCCCCGCGGTCGCGCACCTGGATCCGGCTCCGCCGACGTCCAGCTTCCCGTCGGGCCACACCGGTGCGGCGGTTGCCCTCTACGGGTGCGTGGCGGTGATCGTCCTGCGCGAACTGCGACGGCGCCACCGGCATTGGGGCGCCGCGCTGGCGACCCTCTTCGTCGTCATCCCCCTCGCCGTGGGTTCCTCCCGGATGTATCGGGGGATGCACTTCCCGACCGACGTGCTGGCCGGGGCCACGGCCGGCGCCGGCTGGCTCGCGCTCGTGGTCGCGGTCGTGCTGCTCCCTCACCCCGCTCCGGCGCCGGTCGCCGGACGCCGCGTGAAGGCGCGGACATGACCGGCCGGCCGGTCGTGACGGCGGCAGCCGTCCCGGACGCCCCGGACGCCCCGCGCCGTGGCGTATGCACAGCCGTAGTCGTCAACCCGACCAAGGTTTCCCGCCCGGACGCCGTTCGTGCCGAGATCACACGCAACCTCGCGGCGCACGGCTGGCCCGCGCCGTCCTGGCTGGAGACCACCCGGTCGGACCCTGGCGGCGGCCAAACCGCCCGGAGCGTCCGGATGGGGGCAGACGTGGTCTTCGCCGCGGGTGGAGACGGCACGGTGCGGGCCTGCGCCGAGCAACTGGCCGGTACGGCCACCGCCCTGGCGGTGCTCCCGTTCGGGACCGGCAACCTGCTCGCCAGGAACCTGGGTGCCCCGGCCGCCATCGCCGACGTGGTCGCCCTCGTGACGTCCGGTCGGCGCCGGCGCCTGGACGTCGGTGTTGTCGACGGCCGCTGCTTCACGGTGATGGCCGGCATGGGTCTGGACGCGCATATGCTTCACGACGCGCCGGAGCGGCTCAAGAGCCGCATCGGCTGGGCCGCCTACATAGCCGCTGCGGCTCGGCACCTGTGCGCGCCCCCCATGATCCTGACGATGCGCATCGACGCCGGGCCGCTGTGCACCCGCCGGGCGAGGATGCTGTTGATCGGCAACGTCGGACGGCTCCAGGGCGGCGTCCAAGTGTTTCCGCACGCCCGGCCCGACGACGGGGCCCTGGAGCTGGCCGTCCTGATGCCGCCCCGGCGCCGCAGTTGGGTGCCGCTCGCGTGGTCGCTGCTGCGCCGCAGGCCGACCTCGCCGCTGATGGAGGTCTTCCGCGGCGTGGAGATCGAGGTCTCCAGCGACCGCCGGCACCCCCGCGAGCTGGACGGCGACCTCATCGCGCCCGCCGCCGGCCTGACCGCGACCATCCGGCCGGGCGTCCTGTGGTTGTGCGTCCCATGACCGCGGCCGCGCCGGCGCTTTCGGTGGCCGCCCCGGAGTCGGTCGACGAGCCACTTTCCGGCATCGTCGAGCCGCCCAGGAAGCCGTACGTGCGCCGGCCCTCCGACGTGCTGCGGCTCGTCGCCGGGCTCGTCCTACTGGTGCTGACGTTCGCCGCCGGGCTGGCGACGGAGGAGTCGGCGATCCGCGTCCAGCGGGCGATGTACGAGTCGGTGGGCCGCCGGGCGGAGCTCGTGCACGCCGTGCTCGGCGACACCACCACGCTGGTGGTCAACCTGACCTTCGTCCTCGCCCTGGTGCTGCTCGTGGTGACCCGCCGGTTCCGGGTCGCCGGCTATCTCCTGCTGGCCGACCTGGTGGCGTCGACGGTCGGCGAGTGGCTGATCCGGGCGGTCGACCATCTCGGGCCGCATCCACTCGCCCTGCTGCCCGGCCAGGCGGTGGCCGGCGACTACCAGCTGCGCGGGTTCCTCGCCGGCGCGGTGGCGGCCGTCACGGCCGGCGCGTGCTGGCTGACCCGCCGGTGGCGGCGGGCGGTGTGGATCTCGCTCGGGCTCGCAGTGGTGTTCCGGCTGGTCGACCCGACGGTGCTGCCGGGCACGGCACTGCTGGAGGCGGCGTTCGGGTGGGTGGTCGGCACGGCTGTGCTCCTCGCCTTCGGCGCGCCCAACTCGAGCGCCACGGCGGCGGCGGTGGCCAAGGCGCTCGGTCGGGCCGGCCTGCCGGTACGGGCTCTGCACCGGGCCGAGGTGGACGCCCGCGGCAGCCTGCCATGGTGGGCCGAGACCGCCGGCGGCGAGCGCCTGTTCGTGAAGGTGCGGGGGGCGGCCGAGCGCGACTCCGACCTGCTGTTCCGCCTGTACCGGCGGGTCCGGTTCCGGGACATCGCCGACGAGGCACCGTTCGCGTCGGTGGGCCGCGCCGTCGAGCACGAGGCACTCCTGGGATACGCCGCCGCTGACGCCGGGGTGCGCACTCCTCGTCTGCGGGCGATCGCCGAGGTGAGCGTCATCGGCGGAGGCCTTCTTCTCGCCTACCAGCGACTGCGGGGGGAGCCCGCGAACGCGGTCGACGCCGACCGGATCACCGACGGCGTGCTCCGCGACCTGTGGACTCAGATAGGCCTGCTGCGGACCCGCCGGATCGCCCATCGCGACCTGCGGCTGGCCAACGTCCTGTTGGACAGGGACGGCCGTCCCTGGCTCGTCGACTTGGGGTTCGGCCGGCTCACCGCCGCGGACCACGCTCTGGCCGACGACGTGGCGGGCCTGCTCGCGTCCACCGCGCTCGTGGTCGGTCCGGATCGCGCGGTGGCCGCTGCCGGCGCCACCATCGGCCTCCCGGCACTGACCACGGCGCTGCCCCGGCTCCAGCCGCAGGTGCTCAGCGGCCCCACCCGCCTCGAGCTCCGCCACCGTCCGCACCTGCTCGCCGAGCTCCGGCGGGCGGCGCAGCGCGAGTCCGGCGTCGAGGATGTCCCGCTGGAGCGGCTGGACCGGATCACGCCGGCGAAGGTCGCCGCCCTGGCCGGCCTGGCCGGTGCCCTCTACTTCCTGCTGCCGCAGCTCGCTCACCTCATGCCGGCGGTACACCGCCTGCGCGACGCCGCACCCGGCTGGGCCGCCGCCGCGGGGGTCGTCGCCCTGGCCGGGTTCGTGGGAGCGACGATGAGCCTGTCCGCGACCGTGCCGGCCCGGCTGCCGGTACGCGCCACCTTCCTCAGCCAGCTCGCCGCCAGCTTCGCCGGGCGGCTGACGCCGGCGTCCGCGGGCGGGTACGCGGTGAACATCCGGTTCCTCCGCCACGCCGGAGTCCCGACCCCGGTGGCCGCCACCGCGGTGGGGCTCAAGTCGCTTCTCAGCGTGGTCACCCAGACCGGCCTACTGGTCCTGTTCCTCGTGCTCGCCGGAAGCTCCGGGGCGCGGGCGTTGCCGCGTCCGCCGATGGCCCTCCTCGTCGGGGCGGCCGTGGTGCTGGTCGTCGCCGGGGTCGCCGCCGCCGTCCCGGTCGGCCGGGAGCTGGTCCGGCGGCGGCTGTGGCCCGCGACGCGCCAGGCCATCGGCTCGCTTCACCTGCTGGCGGAGCGGCCCGCCCGCCTGCTCCTGGCGATCGCCGGATCCGTCGTCGGCATCGGATGCACCATGCTGGCGCTCGACGCGTCCCTGCTGGCCTTCCAGGCGCATCTGCCGGTGGCCACGCTGGGGCTGGTCGTGCTCGGTGCCTCGGCGGCGGCGGCCGCCGTTCCCGCGCCCGGAGGCCTGGGGCCGGCCGAGGCCGCGTACACGGCGGGGTTGGCTCTGGCCGGGCTCGACGGCGGCACGGCTATCGCCACCGTCCTGCTCTTCCGGCTGGCGACGTACTGGCTGCCCCTGGTTCCGGGCGGAGTGTCCTTCCGGGTGCTGCGCGCGCAGGGACGCATCTGAGCCCGCGGCACGCGGCTGGCGCTGGTCGGGTTCATCGTGGCCGGGCACCGCGGGCGACGGCCCACAGGTTGCGGGCGGTACGCAACCGCAGCGGGGCGAGGGAGGCGGCGAGGCGGTGCCGCTGCTGCGTCGGTACCAACACCCGTAGCGCGCCAGGATGCGTACGGAACTCCAAGGGTGCGGCGAGCACCGTCGACTCGCCGTCGATCGCGGCATGAATCTCGGAGTGCGCGGATGTCACCAAGAAGGCCGGTGCCGTCCACTGCACCCAGGTCGTCGGGTCCCCGGCCCGCCCGATCGCGACCTGGCTGAGCACGGCCGCGATCTGAGTGCCGGTCCGCGCCCGCAGGACCGACACCTGCAAGACTCCCATGTCGAGCCTCGGTCGGGCACCCGGCTGCAGCGCCGACGGCAGATAAGGGTTGTTGCCCACGAAGAGCACCACCGCGTCAGCGCACGCCGCACCGTCTGGCAGCCGGAAGCCCACCTCCAGCGCCGGCCGCTCCCCTCGCAGGATGCCGGGCAGCAAGGCGCGCGCGGTGCCCAGCTTGTCCTCCCGGTAGCCCGACTCCCGGACGAGCTCCGCGTACGCCCCGAGCGAGACGTTGTTCAGGAACGTCCGGCCGCCCACGGTCCCGACGTCGATGTGGCGTTCCCGGCCGTCCAGCGCATCGAGGGCGGCCAGCGGCCGGGCCCGGTCCAGGCCGAGATCGGCCGCGAAGTGGTTCCGGGTGCCGGTGGGGATGCAGAAGAACGGCAGCCGCGCGCGCACGGCCACCGCCGCCACCTCCCCCAGCGACCCGTCGCCGCCGGCCACCCCGACCGCGTCCGCTCCGGCCGCCACCGCGGCCTCCGCCACCGTCCGAACGTCGTCCCCGGGTGCCAGCAGGTGCACCTCGACTCCGTACCGGCCGGCGGCCTCGACCAGCCCCAGGCGCGACGCCTTGCCTGCCCCCGAATGCGGGTTCACCAGCAGCCACGGTCGGGCCGGCGGCGAGCTCGACCCCGGAACGTCCACCGCGGCAGTGGTCAGCGCCCGGCGCGCCACTTCGGCGTAGGCCACCGTCAGCACAACCAACAACGCCAGGTAGCCGGCGAACGCACCGCTGAACAGCGCGACGGCGAGCACGGCAACGACCACGGCGACAACGCCGAGGATCAGGTTGAGCCGGCGCTTCCACCGTCGGCGCGTCGTCAGCGCCCACCAGCCGCAGGCCGCGGCCACCACGACGGCTACCCCGACGACTGCCACGGCCAGCAGCACTAGCCCACCGGTCAGCCATACCGCGGCTCCTACCGTGGCCAGGACCAGGGCGAGAACGGCGAGCGCCGAGACGGCAAGTGTCCGCGGGCGCCGCGACACCGCGCCGCTACCGGCAGCCTGCGCCATTGGCACACCGTCGCTCTGGTCGCCGCCCGCGGCAGGGCAGCACCCTACGATCGACTCGATCTGACCGATTCCCGGTGGCGCGGGAGAAAACTCGACCCGGGCCAGGGGTCCTCCCGGCCGTCCGCGTAATGGGCCGCCGCCCGCTGACAGTCCTCAGGCCAGGCCCGGCATGTTGGGGACGCCCCATGATCCGACCCCCCGTCCTTCACCTCACCGTCCCACCACGGCCACACCCGGGCAACGCCCGCCGCGGAGCAGGGTGAGGCTGACCGCCGCGTCCTGCCGTGCGCCCGGTGAGCCACGCCGGCGGGACAGGCTCGACTGCGCAAGTTGGTCTCAGTTCTGGTCTCAGTTGTTGGTTGTCCGCCGACGTACGCCGAGGTCCGGACTGGGGCACTGACCCGGGTTTTCGTACGTGGACGGGCGTCGGTGGACGTGGGATCGGGTGGCTCGTATTGAATAGGTCGTCGGTTCGATTCCGACAGGCGGCTCCACCATTTGCGCAGGTCAGCGGCTTGCACTGTGGGTCGCCTTCTCATCCGGCGTAGGTCTGGTCCGCAACTGGTCCGCACTTATCCGCGCCGATTCGGCCGTGTGCGTCTCCGGTTCATGGTGGTCACTGGGGTTCCGGTTGCTGGGTGACAGTTTCGGGCCAGTGGGGACGCGTCTCGTCCACCTGGTACGTCGTCGCCCGCGCTTCCCGGGTGGCATGATCGCCGCCTTGGGGTCGAGGGAGTCAGGGGCATTTCGCCAGAACCCTCGTCCGGTCGCCGGTACACCGGCGGGCACCAGGCTGCCGTAGGGACGGGTGAGTGGTGAATGGCATCGTCAGGCGCATGGGTGGGCAGACGGATCAGCTGAGCGTCGGGGTCCTGGGTACCTCCAGCAAGGCGGACGAGTTCCGGCTGCCCATCCATCCGTACCACTTCGAGCGGATCGACGCCGACCTGCGCGCGCGGATCGTCCTCGAGCACGGCTACGGCGACCGCTACGGCGCCTCCGACCGGCAGATCGCCGCCCAGGTCGCCGGCATGCGGTCGCGGGCGCAGATCATCGCGACCAGCGACGTGGTGCTGCTACCCAAGCCCACCCTGCAGGACGTCAGCGACCTCCGCGACGGGCAGGTGCTCTGGGGCTGGCCGCACGCCGTCCAGGACCCTGAGCTGACCCAACTCGCCATAGACAAGCGGCTGACCCTGATCGCATGGGAAGCGATGAACCACTGGACGCCCTCGGGTCGCTTCATCGTCCACGTCTTCCACCTCAACAACGAGCTCGCGGGTTACTGCTCGGTGCTGCACGCCATGACGCTGATCGGCTCCACAGGTCATTACGGTCGGCAGCTCACCGCCGCCGTCATCGGCTTCGGCAACACCGCGCGGGGCGCGATCACCGCGCTGCAGGCTCTCGGGGTCCACGACGTCACGGTGCTCACCATGCGTGACGTCACAGCGGTCGCCTCACCGATCCCGTCCATCGTGCTCGCGCACCTTGAGCGCTCCGAAGACGATCCCAGGCGCACGGTGGTGCGGATGGCCGATGCCCCGGTGGCCGCCGCCGCGTTCCTCGCCGGCTACGACATCGTGGTCAACTGCGTGCTGCAGGACACCGACTCGCCGCTGATGTTCGTCGCGGGTGCGGAGGTCGCGGCCTTCAGTCCGGGCAGCCTGATCGTCGACGTGTCCTGCGATGCCGGCATGGGATTCGACTTCGCCCGCCCGACCAGCTTCGAGGAGCCGATGTTCACGGTTGGGGACGGAGTCGCCTACTACGGCGTGGACCACAGCCCGACCTACCTGTGGAATAGCGCGACGTGGGGCATCAGCGAAGCCCTGATTCCGTACCTGCGCACGGTGCTGGGTGGCCCGCCGGCCTGGGACCAGGACCGGACCATCCGGAAGGCCATCGAGATCCGCGACGGCGTTGTGCAGAACCCCAAGATCCTCTCGTTCCAAGGCCGGTCCGCAGACCACCCTCATCTCCGGCTGTGAGTCGCGCA
>Ga0157369_10007195_pt1 | contig 12828 bp, 9 predicted proteins | sample C25metaG_FD_113461 | JGI IMG/M metagenome (GOLD analysis project Ga0157369, IMG submission 113461) | Corn rhizosphere microbial communities from Kellogg Biological Station, Michigan, USA - C2-5 metaG | ecosystem: Host-associated > Plants > Roots > Rhizosphere > Soil | place: USA: Michigan...
CGCTGGAGTCGGGCCCGGTGCGGATGGACGTGGACCGGCACGTGGTCACCGTCCGGGGCGGCACAGTGCAGCTCCCGCTGAAGGAGTTCGAGCTGCTCCAGGTCCTGCTCCGCAACGCCGACCGCGTGCTCACCCGCATGCAGCTCATCGACCGGGTGTGGGGCGCGGACTACGTTGGGGACACCAAGACCCTGGACGTGCACGTCAAGCGGCTCCGGGCCAAGATCGAGGCCGACCCCGCCAAGCCCCGGCACATCGTGACGGTCCGGGGGCTGGGCTACAAGTTCGAGTCCGTTGGCTGAGGCAGGCTGACGTCTGGGCAGCTATCTCCCGGGGCGTGCCCCCGAAAGGGGCGACGGGCCGTGGCAAGGGCAATGTCTCTCGCAACGGCCCTCACGTTTGCCGTGAGTCGTTATGGCGTCGCCGAGGCGCTCGCGGGCGGCGAGAGGTTCGCGTACTCGTAGGACTGCGGCATGACCGGGACGTCCAGCGTCACCGCGCCCGCGTGCTGGAAGTCCAAGATGACCGGGATGGCCTGGCCGCCGCTCAGCGGCCGGGTCAGCCCGGACAACACGACCTTCGGCTCCGGGCCGGTCAGGTTGGCGCTCGCCTGGGCGGGCAGGCTCACCGAGCCGCCGTCGATCGTCACGCTCTTGGCCGCGGTGGGCGCCGACACGCTCAGCAGCGTGTCGTCGCCCTGCCCGCCGTTGTACAAGCCGACGAAGAAGCTGGCCGAACCGCCCGCCGGGAGCGTCGATCCGGATTCCGGGCCGAGGACCAGGGCATTGCTGATGGTGATGTCGTTCACGACGTCATGCGCGCCGTTCGACGCCGGGTGGAACTCCAGCGTCGGGGCGTTCAGCCCTGCCTCGCACCCGGCGAGCGCCGGAACCAGCGCGACGACGGCGGCGATGAGCATACGGCGCGCAACGGCCTTGCCGGGGCTGCGGCGGATCACGGGCGTTTGCCTCCTCAATAACACGTCCTACAGCGCGTAGAAATGCTAATGGGTGGCACTGAGGGAGCGCATGGCGGGGGTCAGGTCGAACCCCGGCCCGAACGAGCGTCGCACGTCGACCAGGGCGTCGCCGTGCACCAGGAGCGCGGTGACCACGAATGGCTGGAAATCGGAGAAGAGCAGGCCGCTGACGTCGTACACGGTCTGGGCGACGCCGTCCCCGTAGCGGGGCGTCAGCGTCGCCAGGTCGGCGAGGCCGTCAGACTTGCCCGCGTAGTAGACGAAGTAGACGCCCACGCTCGAGGCGTGCGCCTGCCGCGCCAGGCTCGCCAGGACGGCGCCGCACTGGCTTCCCGGGGCGACCGGGCAGCCCAGCGGGATGAGCACCAGGACCGACCTGGTCAGGGTGCGAGCCGATACCAGCCCCCCGTTGATCCTCACCAGGTCTTCCGGGAGGGTGGCGGTGCCGCTCCCGCTCGCGGTGGCCAGCGGTGACCGGTCGATCGTCGGTGCCGACGCGGGGCTGATCGTGATCACCGACAGCATCGCGCCGGCCAGCATTGACATGGCCACGCAGGTGGCGATCACCGGGAAGATGGTCCCGTTCCGGACGAAGCCCAGCCGTGCCAGCGGCCCGAGCATCCGCACCAGCCGCTCGCGCCGTCGCTTCGCGCGCTGCTCACGGTGGTAGGCCAGCACGTCCCTGGCGAGCTCCCGGGCGTCATCCGGGATCTCGATGTTGACCGGCGGCAGGCCATTGTCGTCCCGCCCCGGCTCGCTGGCGAAGCTCACGGGACTTCCTCCTCCCTCCCTGCTTCCCAGTATGACGCGAGATCGCGACGACGAGGAGCGCTGAGCGGAGTAGACTGGATACGTCAGCGGCGACGGACAGTGACGCCAGTCGTCCCAGCTCGCTTCGGTACCTCATCAGGCGCGCGACTAGCCGGGACGGGCGAGTCTAGCGGACACCAGGCCTGCAAGTACGCTTGCGTATGCTCGAAATTGGCCCGTTGACCTGCGTAATCGCGCTCTAGGGCCGTTTATCGACGGTGCAGGACGTGGTAAGATGGCCTTCAGCGGAAGGGGTACTTGCCAGATGTCTTTTAAGGTCGGCGATACCGTCGTATACCCCCACCATGGGGCTGCTCGCATCGAAGCCGTTGAGTCTCGCACCATCAAGGGCGAGGAGAGGACCTATCTGGTCCTGAAGGTCGACAAGGGTGACCTGACCGTACGGGTACCTGCGGACAATGCGGAGCTCGTCGGCGTGCGGGACGTGGTCGGCGCCGAGGGTCTGGAGCGAGTGTTCGAAGTGCTACGCGCTCCGCACACAGAGGAGCCCACCAACTGGTCGCGTCGGTACAAGGCCAACCTGGAGAAGCTGGCCTCAGGCGACGTCAACAAGGTTGCTGAGGTTGTCCGGGACCTCTGGCGCAGGGACAAGGAGCGCGGCCTGTCCGCCGGCGAGAAGCGCATGCTGGCCAAGGCGCGACAGATACTGGTCAGCGAGCTGGCGCTCGCCGAGAAGACCAACGAGGACAAGGCCGAGGCCCTCCTCGACGAGGTCCTGGCCAACTAGCCTGCTGAATGCCCCTCGGGGCATTTCGCCGAGGCCGGGACTTCCCTGTTAGTCCATGCCATCCCGTCCCGATACACTGCGGCGCGTGACTTTGGAAAGCATGCCGCGCACCGGGATTGGGGTTGACGTTCATCCGCTCCAGGAAGGGCGTCCGCTGCACCTGGCTGGACTGTTCTGGCCCGGCGAGATGGGCCTGGCCGGGCATTCCGACGGCGACGTGGCCGCGCACGCGGCCTGCGACGCGTTGCTGTCGGCGGCCGGGCTTGGTGACCTCGGCGTTCATTTCGGCACGGCGCGGCCGGAGTGGGCGGGTGCTTCCGGTGTCGTCCTGCTTGGCGAGACCGCCCGGCTGGTGGCCGAGGCGGGGTTCGCCATCGGGAACGTATCCGTGTGCGTGATCGGCAACCGCCCTCGCCTCGGCCAGCGCCGCGCCGAGGCGATCGCGGCGCTGTCCCAGGCGCTTTCGGGCGCGCCGGTGAGCCTGTCGGCCACCACCACGGACGGGCTTGGCCTTACCGGGCGGGGCGAGGGTATCGCTGCCATGGCGACTGCCCTGGTGTCCCCGGCTGTCCCGATGAACACTGGGCGCTGAACGGGGTCCACACCACCTGGCCCGCCTGGCCAAGTTGCCCCGACCAGCCCGATCCGGTGCGCACGTAACACAGGCTGAGGGTGCGGGTGGCCATCGCGGTGTAGGCGCACTCGATATACGCGGACCCGGCCTGTCCGTTTCGCAGCAGCGCCTCCGCGGCCTGGCGCGCGGTGCTGGCGCTGTCGGTCACCCCGCTGGCCCTTCGCGCGGTGCCCCCGTCGCTGCCTTGCCCTGTGCTGCCTTGCCCTGTGCTGCCTTGCCTTGTGCTGCCTTGCCTTGTGCTGGCGGGCCCTGTGCTGGCGGGCACTGTCCAGAGGTACATGATCACGGTCTCGGCCCCCGTCCGGCGTGCTGCTATGTGTCGAGTTTCAGAGCCTTGAGGGGTTTCGCAAGTCAACGATGGCAGATCCACACTATCTTTGTTGCCGAGACACGCTGCACTGGGGGTGAGTGCAGTATCACTTTCCGTAGTGAAACTAGGGGGTCAGTACGGTGCAGTCTGCTGTGTCTGAAATGAAAGCCAGCGCGCTCGCCGCGTTCGCCGGGCAACTGCGGTCCTGGCGCCAGCATCTCGGCTGGACGCAGGTCGAGATGGGCGCGAAACTCGGCTACTCGGCCTCGCTGATCAGTGGGATCGAGACGATGGACAAGGCGCCGACGGTGGACTTCGCCACTCGCTGCGACGAACTGTTCGGCACGCCAGGCACGTTCACCACGCTCCAGGGACTGGTGGCGAGGGAGGCCTACCCGGCATTCTTCGCCCCGGTCATCCCGTTTGAGCGGGAGGCGCTCCGCATCCACGGCTGGGAACTTGGCGCGGTCCCCGGGCTGCTCCAGACGGAGGACTATGCCAGGGCACTGATCCGGTCCGGACGCCCGATGGACAGCGGCGAGGAGCTCGACCGCCTCGTCGCGGCCCGGATCGAGAGGCAAGAAGTGGTAAACCGTGAGAAACCACCGTTGCTGTGGTACGTATTGGACGAAAGTGTCGTGCGCCATGTCACGGGTGGGCGCACGGTCATGGCGGCGCAACTGGACAGGTTGCTTGAAGTCTCAGGCGCGCCGGGTGTAGTCCTGCAGGTTCTTCCGTTCACGGCCGATAATCACGCCGGAGCGGACGGCCCGATATCCCTGTATGAGTTCACCGACGGTCCGAGCGTGTGTTACACGGAATGCTACGGCGGCGGGCGGATCATCGAAGGGCACGTGGAGGTGGCTAACCTCATGACCGTGATCAGCCTGATCCGCGCATCCGCGCTCTCGGCACGTGAATCCCGAGAGTTGATACGCCAGATAAGGAGCGAAATCCGTGATTGATGGCAACCTGGCCTGGGTCAAGTCCTCATACTCAGGTTCGCAGGGTGGGAACTGCGTGGAGGCCGCGGCCGACGGGGTCGGCCGCGTCCTCGTGCGGGACACGAAGGATCGTGGTGGTGCGATGCTGGAGTTCCGGGCGAGTCGATGGCGAGAATTCTCCGCCTCGCTCAAGGCGGCTATGGTTAGCCATTTATCTAATTGCCCTAGATCCCCCAAAGCGGGCATTACGCCTGAAAATCCGACAACTAGCAGAAATCTCCGCAGGTCGGCTGTCGGCCTGCGGAGATTTCTTTTTGGCTACTCGTCGCCCACTGGCGGTGCGGGCAGTGACCGGACCCGGCGCAGGCGCGGACCTGTCGCGTAGGTGACCGCCGGGATTTCCGTGGCCTCATCCCGCGTATCGTCTGCCGCTCCGGCCGGCTCCGTAACCGTGCTCTCGTCCAGCGCTTCCTTATCCGGGTCACCCTGCTCGGCATCGGCATCGGCATCGGCATCGGCTTGCGGGACGGCTTCCGCGGCAGCCTCGCCTTCCCGCTCCGGCTCCTGGGCTTGCCCGTCCGCGGCCTCGTCGGCCGCGTCCGCCTCAGCGACTACGGGCTCCTCGGCCCTCACGCCGTCGCCGTCGCCGTCGCCGTCGCCGTCGCCGTCGCCGTCGCCGTCGCCGTCGCCGTCGCCGTCAGCGGCGAGCGCGACGGGCGGCGCGGCCGCCTCCAGTGCCCTGCGTGCCACTGGCGCCTCGGCCACGTCAGCCACGTCGGGCTCGCGCACGAGATGCTGCGCCCGCAAGTGCCGCAAGATCGTCAGCCACAAGCTGAACGCCAGCAGCAGCAGCGCCCATGGCAAGACGGCCGCGACCCCCGCCGTGGCCCGGGGCGGCAGGGCCACGTTCATGGCGTGCACGGCGTCGACTCCGCCGATGACCACTACCACGACGAGGATCGCCAGCCAGGCATAGCAGCGGATCCACCACCGGGCATCGCGTAGGACCGGCGCCGCCGCGCAGGCGATGACGAGCACCGCGTCGAGGATCCCCGGGTAATAGCGGGCGAGGTCGCGCGGAACGCCGGCTTGCAAGGCTACCGCGTGCACTCCCGCGTAGGACAGCATGAACGTCGCGGCGGCCACCGCTGCCACGACGACGATGACCGCTAGTTGCACGAGACGGCCAGGCCACCGCGACCGCCTGACCGGGAAATGGACGTTCATTACCCAGTCACGCTATCGGAGGTTCATGCCGGAATGGAACGATATCGGCAGGGGCGCGGCGTGTCGCGGTACCATGCGGCGCCCCATTGGTCGGATTATCGCGACCGGCTCCCGTACGCTTGTCTCGATGACGCTTCACCTGCACGACTCCGCCGCCCGGGAAGTCCGCCCATTCCAGACCGTCCATCCCGGGCGCGTTTCGCTGTACGTGCGGGGCACGACCGCCCCCGGCCGGCCCGACATGGGGCAGTTGCGCCTGGCTGTCTGCGTCGATATCGTGATCCGCTGGCTGGAGGCGTCCGGTCATCGCGTGACTTACTGCCGGAACGTCACCGACCTCGACAACGCGGTCCGAGTCGCCGCGGAGTCCGCGGGAACCCCATGGTGGGTGCTGGCCGAGCGGGCCCGGCGGCACGACACGCAAGGCAACGCCGCCCTCGCGTGCCGGCCGCCAGACGTTGATCCCCGCGCGGTCAGCCAGGTTCCCGAGATGATCTCGTGCTTCGGGCCGGTCTTCGACATCCATGCCGAGCGCACTGACCTCATCCGCGCTGGCCAGGGACGATACTGCCTGCCCGTCGGCCAGGCGTCAGTCGCCGGGTCCATGAGCGCGGCCGCTGACCGCGCGCGGGCCGTGGAAGTGCGGTACTTCCTGGCCCAGGCGCACTACCGGGCCGCTATCGAGTGCTCCGGGGCGCGCCTGGAGGAAGCCGCCGCCGCTTACCAGCGGATCGAGCGCTTCGTCACTCGTGCGGACCGGATGATGTCGGGGGCAGTCGCCATCGCCCCGAACGGGAAGAGCCCGGCCCTCCCTGGAACTGTCCCGATTTCGTTCGCCGCCGCGATGGACGACGACCTTGACGTCCCCCGGGCGCTGATGGCGGTGCACGCGACAGTCCACGATGGCAACTACGCTATTAAGTCGGGCGACCGGGACGCGGTCGCCGCCTCCCTGGCTCAGGTGCGGACCATGCTCGCGGCGCTCGGCCTTGACCCGCTGAACCCGCACTGGGCGACCCCGGACTCTACCGGTCGGCTGCACGGCGTCATTGACGGGCTTGTCGGCTTGGCACTGCGGCAGCAGGAGGCGGCGCGGGCACGCGGCGATTATGCTTCGGCGGGCTCCATCCGGGACACCCTGGAGACAATGGGAGTCGAGGTCGAGGACACCGCGACCGGCCCCCGGTGGGAACTAAAGCGATAGGACAAGCGGATGAGCGCGCGCAACACCGATAGCGGCAAGAGCGCGAGGAGCGGCCAGGGCCGCACGCCCGGCGGTGGCGGCTTCACCAAGTCCGGCAAGCCCCGCCCGGGCACTGGCGGTTACGGCAAGCACAAGCTTGCGGGCAAGGGGCCGACCCCGCCCGCCGAGATGCGTCCCGGGCATCCCGCGCAACGCGCCGCCGCCCGCGCCGCCAAGGCTGCCGCGGCTGGGAAAACGGCACCCGGGAAGCCCGCGTCCGGACGAACGGCTGCCCCTGCGAAGGGGGACGCCGGACGGGGCAGCCCGCGGTCCCGCCCAGCGTCGGGCGCCCCGGACCGGCCGCAAGAGCGGCGAGACGACGGGCCGGAGATGGTCGCCGGCCGTAACTCCGTCGTCGAGTCGCTACGGGCGCACGTGCCCGCGATGGCGCTGTACGTGACCAGCCGTGCCCAGGAGGATGAGCGGGTCGAGGAGGCGGTGCAACTCGCGGCCGCGACCGGCATCGCCGTCCTTGAGAGCAGCATGTTCGAGCTGGACCGGCTGACCGACAACGCCGTGCACCAAGGCGTCGCCCTGCGGATCCGGCCCTATGAGTACGCTCACCCAGATGACCTGCTGACCGGCCAGCCCGGCGCGACGCCGTCGCGGACGGCGCCGCTCATCGTCGCCCTCGACGGGGTGACCGACCCGCGGAACCTGGGCGCCATCGTGCGGTCGGCCGCCGCCTTCGGGGCCTGCGGGGTGGTCGTGCCCTCGCGCCGCAGCGCCAGCGTGACGGCGAGCGCCTGGAAGTCCTCGGCCGGCGCGCTGGCCCGGCTGCCGGTCGCCCGGGTCGTCAACCTGACCAGGGCGCTGGAGGCCTACAAGCAGCGCGGACTGTTCGTCGCCGGCCTCGACGCCGAGGGAAAGGTGGACGTGCACGAGATGTCCATCGCCGATGGCCCGATGGTCCTCGTCGTCGGCTCCGAGGGCCGTGGCCTGTCCCGGATCGTCGCCTCCGCCTGCGACATGGTGGTCCGCATCCCAATGGCATCCGGCATGGAGTCACTCAACGCCGGCATCGCCGCCTCCATCGCCCTCTACGAGATCGCCACGGTACGCGCCCGGCAGCCGCAGTAGCTGCTCACCCTGGCCGCCCCGAATCGCATGTGCGCGAACCAGCCCGGACCCGGTAACCTGGCAGCACTCGTATCCGGCCCCGCCGGACACGCGCCGGTGTAGCTCAGATGGCTAGAGCGATGGTCTTGTAAACCGTAGGTCAGGGGTTCGACTCCCCTCACCGGCTCCCAGATCCCAGATCCGCCCCTTGCGCAAACGGCATCCGTACCCCCGCCCCACCAGTGGGAATGCCTTCGAGTGCCGTGGTGAAGCGCCGTCCGCTCATGGACCCAGTCTGCCGCAGGCCCGACTCCCAGCGAAACCTCCCGCCGATTCACGGAATAAATACCTTGCGATACGCGGTTACCGTTTCTACTATGAATCACATGAGGACGACGCGGAAGGAGGCGAGCACAGTGGGATCAGGTACGGCGCGGGGCGAGATATCGAGAGACAACCGACGGCATGAAGACGGCGGTCAGTGCTCGCGACCGTTTAGCGCCTCGTGGCCCAGTACTTCGCTGGGGCACAGTTCTTCGTGGCGCGGTACCAGTGCCGCCGCGAATATCTCCCTAGGCATCGACTATGCCCAGGGCATCGGGCGGGTTCCCGTGTAACGCCTTCCAGGCGATTGCCGGAGCCGCCCTCAGGGATACCTGACGGGCGGTTTTTCTTTACCCTGCTTTCCCTCAGGGACGTAGTTCAACGGCAGAACAGCAGTCTCCAAAACTGCCCATGTGGGTTCGATTCCTGCCGTCCCTGCGAGCCTCTTGACAGGCTAGTCAGTCGAAAGACTGTTGAGAATTCTATAGCGTGAGCACCATAGAGGCAGGCCGATCGGGCCTGCCCTGCGGCAAGTCGATCCGACCTGCCGCGATACCGTCGTGCCCGCCCGCGTAAGCGGCGGGCACGGCGGCCTTGGGGGTGACAGCTAAGGTAGCGGTCGCGCCTTGCAAGCGTTGACGTAACCGGTTCGATTCCGGTCTCCTCCACATTCCCTCATGTGGTGCATCGGGATGTCGTGTAATGGTTAGCGCGCCTGGCCTGGGACCAGGTAGACGGAGTTCGATTCTCTGCTTCCCGACTCGTGGCTCTTTAGCTCAACAGGAAGAGCGTCCGGTTGAAGCCCGGGAGGTCCCTGTTCGGTTCAGGGGAGAGCCATCATGCCCTACTGGTCTAACGGCTATGACCCCAGTCTTCCAAACTGGAGATCGCGGTTCGATTCCGCGGTGGGGCTCTCGCGCGCCGCGAGCTATACAGGTGAAGCACTCGACTCTTAATCGAGGGAAACGGAGTTCGAGCCTCCGGCGGCGTACGAATGGGGGAGTCGCGCAACTGGCAGACGCGGCGGCTTCAAGTACCGCACGGTGCGGGTTCGAGTCCCGCCTCCCCTACTAGTTCTCTGAAACGATGCCCATTCGTTCAACGGGTAGGACGGCGCTCTCTGAAAGCGTCAATTGTGGTTCGAATCCACGATGGGCAGCGACGCCGCCGCGCACGGCTGCGGCTCCGCTTTCGTACAGCGGATGGCCCGGGTCGGCACCGGGTGGCGGCTCACCTGTGCTCGTACTCCAACCATGGCAGAGAGGCCAGCCCGAGATGCTGGATGCTGCGGGTTCGAATCCCGCCGAGCGCACGCAGTCCCAGTCCCAGCTCATGCCTGCTTAGTGACAGCGGTAAGCACGCCTCCCCGGTACGGAGGCAGCCGGGGTTCGACTCCCCGAGCAGGCTCGTTTAGTACATGCGGTTGTAGCTCAGCTTGGTCAGAGCGTCTCCATGCCACGGAGAGGGTCACCAGTTCAAATCTGGTCAGCCGCTCGCATGCCGCTCTAGCCCAACTGGCAGTAGGCGCAGGGCTCAGAACCCTGACAGTGTGAGTTCGAATCTCACGGGCGGTACTGACGGAAGGTGAACCGGACAGGCGCGCCGGGCCCCGTTGCTAGCGGGTGCGACGTAGTGATGCGTTGGCTTTCGAGTAGCCCATCTTCCTCTCATGGATGGTGAACCGGACAGGCGCGCCGGCTTCGTTTGGAACGCGAATGTGGGGTAACACCTAGCGGATCGTGTCCGCCGCCATCCTCGGAACGAGAACCTGCCAGGTGGCAGGCGCCGCTTCGAAAGCGGATGGCCGTACGGGCGGTGGGGGTCGGGACCTCCTCGTTCCTCGCCGAACGGCGGGAAGTAGACCTTCGGGAAGACGCGCCGCCGGCGCGGCAACGAGCCCTGAAAGCTCGTGGCGGTCGCGAGGCCGCGGGGCTCGACACCTCCGTCTTCCGCTGGCTCGTAGCTCACCGGGTGAGAGCACTCGTCTGATACGCGAGAGGTAGTGGGTTCAAGTCCCGCCGAGCCAACCAATCCCCGGCCAGGCCCAGCCGGGCATAGCGCGGTAGCTGAGCGGTTCTAGCGCCGGTCTCATAATCCGGATCACGCGGGTTCGATCCCCGCCCGCGCTACGGGAGAGTGGCCAAACCGGTGAAGGCGCTCGTCTTATAAGCGAGAGACGTGCGGGTTCAAGCCCCGCCTCTCCCACATGCGCGTCGCTGGTGCAACGGATAGCACAGCTGCCTTCTAAGCGGATAATCCGAGTTCGATTCTCGGGCGACGTACGGCGCGTTGGAGCAACGGTTACCTCACCTGACTCTCAATCAGGAGAATGCGGGTTCGACCCCCGCACGCGTCACGACACCACACGCATCGCGGTGCCGCATAAGGTGCACAAGGCCCCATCGTCCATGGGTTAGGATCACTGCCCTTCAAGCAGTGGAACGGAGTTCGAGCCTCCGTGGGGCTACTGCGCGGTCGTCTAACGGGAGGACGCCGGCCTGATAAGCCGGGTGATGACAGTTCGAGTCCGTCCCGCGCCACCAATCTCGCGTAGTCCAATCGGCAGGACAGCGGACTGTTACTCCGTTAGGTAGAGGTTCGAATCCTCTCGCGAGAGCCTATGCTCACACTCATTGGCCGTGTAGCTCAACGGTAGAGCACCATCCTGTCACGGTGGCAGGTGCCGGTTCGAATCCGGTCGCGGTCGCGACCCCCTGGTCTTTCATGATTTGCCAGGGGGACCGAATCCCTGTGGTGAAGAGGAGATCATGCCAGACTACGAATCTGGCGTCGCAGGTTCGAGTCCTGCCGGGGATGCCACTATAACGAAAAAAGCGTGAAATTAGCCCGGTTGGCGTAATGGAAGCGTATCGCTCTTACAAAGCGAGGGCGGGGGTTCGACTCCCTCACTGGGTACGGTGGTCATGGTGTAGAGGTTCGCACACCAGGCTGTGACCCTGTAGGTCCCGGTTCGATCCCGGGTGATCACCCCAAGCGTCGGTGGCAGAGTAGTAATGCAGCGGCCTGTAAACCCGTCACCCTAGCGGTATCGGTGGTGCAAATCCATCCCGGCGCACTCACTTGCAAGTCCCATCGGTTCAAAATGCTTCCGGTAACGGAATTACAGCCTTCCGTCCGAAGGAAGGCTACCTGGTTCGACTCCAGGCGGAAGCGCTCGCGTCGCGTATCTCACCGGTGTGGGGGGCAGTCCGCAAAACTGCCAATGTTCGGTTCAACCCCGAAACGCGACTCCAGCGACCCGTGGTCCAGCGGATAGGACGACACTCTCCTAAAGTGTCGGCGCGGGTTCGACTCCCGCCGGGTCGGCGCCCGCACGGCACCGGGCCACAGCGTCCGGCCACAGCGCCCGGCTTGCATCGGCGATCGTCACAACAGGAAGCGAAACCAGAGGGGGAGGTGTAGGGAAGTGAACATGATCAGCGCGGAAAAGCTCATCTTCACCATGCGGCACCGCGTGGTGGCACCGGACGTCTCCGCGGAAACGCCCGCAGAAGGAAACCGCGCCGCCGTCGTCGCCCGTCAGGTGGACGCGGCGCTCATGAAGGCCGGGTTCAAGTGCTCTGGCGAGCTCCTCAGCGCGCTCGGCGCGCTTCCCGTGGGCCCTGCCATCGATAGGGGCGTGGAGGTCATCGGCTGGGCACGCGAGCTGGCCGGCGACCACGTCCAGCACAACGCCTACTTCATCGACTTCCCGGCGAACGTCCCCGACACCCTCGACTTCTGGATGGAGTGCATCAGGGACGCCCTGGCCGACCCGGTGACCGCCGCGGGCACCGAGATCATCATGAGCCCTCGCGGTGACCTGGCCCTTAACCTGCTGTCCCTGCCGAAGTACGGCAACTACCAGCACACGTACGCGGAGATGCTGGCCCGGCACGACGAACTGGTCCCGGCCCTCAGCGACCGGATCACCGTGCTGCACCTGGGCGGTTCGCTCGCGGACGAGGCCGCCAGCCTCTACGCCGAACTGGCCGCGAGCACGGTGCCGCTGAACGGCCAGGCACTGGCCGCGCTGCGGTTCCTCGCGGACTACCACGGCGGTGCCGTCGGCAGCATCGCCGGCGCCGCCGCCGCCGTCGTGGACATCCCGGTGCGGGAGAACAAGGCCGTCATCAACGCGGCCCGCGTCCGCGCGGGCCTCGCGCCGGAGATCGACACGCCGACCGACGTGCTGCGCATCGCCGCCGAGCTCTCCGGCGGGGACGTCACGCTCGCGACCGCGACCCGGTTCCGGTCGCTGCCCCGCGCGCAGCGGCGTGTCCTGCTCACCGCGCTGGACGTCGTCGCCAGCAACGCCCCGGGCAAGCTGGCCGATGTGAACCGGCACCCCGAGCAGTGGAAGCGGCTCGGGGAGCGGCTGCACCCGCACGAGCAGCCTCAGCCAGGGGCGGCGGATGTCTTCGCGGTCGCCCGTGGCCTGAAGGCGGCGCCCTCGCTGGCCTCCCGCGTGGAGGCGGCGTTCGGCGACGGCGACGTCGCCCGGGCGGTCCAGACCCTGGCGGTCGCGCCCGGCATGCTGTGGCGGGCCG
>Ga0157369_10007198_pt1 | contig 12825 bp, 14 predicted proteins | sample C25metaG_FD_113461 | JGI IMG/M metagenome (GOLD analysis project Ga0157369, IMG submission 113461) | Corn rhizosphere microbial communities from Kellogg Biological Station, Michigan, USA - C2-5 metaG | ecosystem: Host-associated > Plants > Roots > Rhizosphere > Soil | place: USA: Michigan...
AAAACATGCAGATCATCGTCGGCGTCTCCGCGCCGGGATTTGCCGCGATGCGCTCGCTGGCGCACGCGTCTATGGACGCCGGCGCCGCCGGCGTGATGATCGCACCGCCGCCGCATTTGCGCACCGACGAGCAAATCACCGGCTACTTCAAGCAGGCGGTGGACGCAATCGGCAACGACATCCCCTGGGTGCTGCAGGATTACCCGCTGACCTTGACGGTGGTCATGACGCCGTCAGTGATCCGGAAAATCGTGATGGACAGCCCGTCCTGCGTGATGCTCAAGCATGAGGACTGGCCGGGGCTGGAAAAGATTTCCGCGCTCCGCGCCTTCCAGAAAGACGGCTCGCTGCGGCCGCTGTCGATTTTGACCGGCAATGGCGGGCTGTTCCTCGATTTCGAGATGGAGCGCGGCGCCGACGGCGCGATGACCGGCTACGCCTTCCCGGAATTGCTGATCGATGTGGTGAGACTGTCGAAAGAGGGCCGCCGCGACGCCGCCCACGATCTGTTCGATGCGCATTTGCCGCTGATCCGCTACGAGCAGCAGCTCGGTGCGGGATTGGCGGTACGCAAATACGTGCTGCAAAAGCGCGGCGTGATCGCCTCGAGCGCGCAACGCAAGCCGGGCTCGAGCATTACCGCAGCCGCGAGAGCCGAAGTCGATTATCTTCTCTCCCGTGTCGCACGGGTCGACAAGCGCGCCAACCTGCAGCCGCAATCCAGCGCGGCCGGTTAGTTAAATCCTCATGGTGAGGAGCGCGTCTTCGCGCGTCTCGAACCATGAGCCAATAGCTTCTCATCCCTCGAGACGCGGCCAAGGGGCTGCTCCTCAGGATGAGGGAGGAGTGAATCGTATGTCCGAAGCTGTCGTCCCGCGTCCCGCGTCCACCATCCTGCTGTTACGCGACAGCGCCGACACAAAGGGCGAAATCGAGGTCTTCATGATGGTGCGCCATTATGAGATCGACTTTAACTCCGGTGCGCTGGTGTTTCCCGGCGGCAGTGTCGACAAGGGCGATCAGGAAATCATCGCGAGACCTGAACTCTACTCCGGCGGTGACGGGCTCGACGGCGCGAGCCTCAGTTTCCGCATCGCCGCGATCCGCGAAACATTCGAGGAAAGCGGCATCCTGCTGGCGCGTCCGCGCGGATCGAAAGCCCTTGTTGATGCCAAGCGGGCGGGCGGGATCGAAGCCATCAATCGCACGGCGTTGTGCGACGGCAAGACGACGTTTCTAAAGGTTCTTACCGACAATGGAATGGTGCTGGCGCTCGATGAACTCGTGCCCTATGCGCATTGGATCACGCCGGTGGGGATGCCGAAGCGGTTCGATACCTGGTTTTTTCTCGCCGCGGCGCCACCGGAGCAGGCCGGTGCCCACGACGGCAAGGAATCCACCGATTCGATCTGGGTGTCGCCGCGCGAGGCGCTGGCAGGCGGCGAGAGCGGGCGATTCAAATTGCCGTTCCCGACCACCCGTAACCTGATCAAGCTCGGCAAGCAAACAAGCGTGACGGCCGCGCTCGACGATAGCAGGGGCAAGCCAATCGTCACGGTGATGCCTGTGATGACAAAGCTCAACGGCGGCCGTCAGCTTCGTATTCCCCTTGAGGCCGGCTACGACGGCGAGGTATTTGAAGTCGGCGCGGTGTGACGACCACAATTACCGCCCGTCATCGAAGCAATCGCTTCGCAGGGGTCGCCGCCGACCTTGCTGACCTCGTGGATTATCGGCATCCTGCCGGCAAATCCCTGCGCTTTTCGGCCGGAAAAACGATCAGGGCAGGGCACACACCATGAAGATATGGCGCATCGGCGTGATCGTGGCTGCGGGGCTGACGTTTCTTGCCACATCGGGAGCAGGGTGGGCGCAGGAGAGCTTTCCCAATCGGCCGGTGCGCATTGTCATTCCCTATTCGCCCGGAAGCGTCGCCGACGTGTTTGCGCGCATCGTCGGCCAAAACATGGCGGCGCAGTGGAACGGCTCGATCGTCGTCGAATCCAAATCCGGCGCCAATGGCTCGATCGCGGCCGAAGAAGTCGCGCGCTCGGCGCCCGACGGTTACGCCTGGCTTTTGGTCACGACATTCTTCACCGCAAGCCCGGCTCTCGATGCCAAGTTGCGCTGGGATCCGGTGCGCGATTTCATCCCCGTTGGGCAGATCTGCCGGGCGCCGAATTTCTTCATCGTGCCCTCGACACTGCCGGTCAAGAACGTGGCCGAATATGTGGTGCTGGCGAAGGCGAAACCGGGCACGCTGAACTACAGCCATCCTGGCAAGGGCTCGACAGGGCATCTCGGCTTCGAGCTGTTCAAGCGGCTGGCCGGGATCGACGTCACCGCGGTCGGCTATCGCGGCTACCCGCAAATGGTGCCGGATATAGCCAGCGGCCTGATCACGTCGACCTTCCTGTCCGCCAATCAGGCTTTGGCCCAGGTGCAGACCGGCGCCATCCGGATCATCGGTACCGTCAACGATGGCCGCTCGAAGTATTTTCCCGACGTGCCGACCATGGCCGAGCAGGGCTTTGCCGAGGCGCAGGTGACGCCGTGGTTCGGCATCGTCGTGCCGGCGGGTACACCCGGGCCGATCGTCGATCGCATCAGCAAGACGCTGGAAGCCGCGCTTGCCACACCGGACGTTCGCGAGAAGCTCGATATCGCCGGATGCGAGCCGAAGAACGCGCCCCGGGCGCAATTCGCCGACATCATCAGGGCCGACGTCGCGCTTTGGGCGAAGGTCGTCAAGGACGCCGGCATCACGGCGGATTGAGTTCCGGCAGCCCGCGAGGCCCCGGCATGCTCCCCTTGGGGCGGATTCCAGCGTATAAATGTGGATTGCCCGGAGTCGGTCCCGATACCCATGCCCTTTGCCGCTGTCGTCCAACGGATACGCGCGTTTTCGCTTTCGATCGGTCAACTGACCTTTGGCAGCTTTCTGCTGCTGCTGGCCATCATTACGGCGACCAGCATGGCCAGCGTCATCGCTATCAGGCACATCGACCAGACCTTCGCCGAACTTCAGCGGGTGCAGAGTGTCGGCGACCTGGCCGAGGACATCGACCGACGCATGAACGAGCTGCGGCTCGCGGCCCGCGATGTCGTCACTGATTCCGGCGCCCGATCCGACCGGGTCGGAGAGGCCGCGGCGGCATTGACCGCGCTGCTGAAGAAGACGCGGTTCGAGCTTGCGCCCGAGCAGCAGGACATGATCGACGGCGTTACCCAGCGGCTGGCGAACTACAGCGACGGAATCGAGCGCGTCACCGCATTGCTCGGTCGCCGCGCCGAACTGGTCGCAGCGTTGCCACCCGTTCGCGAGCGCTTCGAATCGGCAATCGCCGAAGTGCCTGACCGGCTCACTGCGCGAAGTCTGTTTCGGGCGCAAAACCGGATTGATGCGGCCTTGCTGGCGCACGATCCGGCCGGGGCCGAGCAATCGGCCGAGCGCATGCGGGCGCTGTCGATCGACGACCCGGCGCTTCGCTCCGCGACCGATGCCTATGCCGGCGCGATTATTTCGATCGCGGAGACGGAAGGTCAGATCGCCAAGCTCGACAAGGAAGTATTGGGCACCGAAGGCCGCCTGATCGGACGGGTGACCGACTTGCTGCGTGAACTCAGCGCGCAACGGGCGCGGGTACTGTCGCACGACTTTGCCCGCACCCTGACCGAAGCCAAGTGGCAGAGCATCGTACTCGGCATCACCGGCATCCTGATCGGGATTTTGGCGGCGCTGTTCGTGGTTCGCCGTACCGTGCGGCCGCTGGCGTCGATCGCGACCTCGATACGTGCGCTGGCAGCGGGCAAGAAGAACGCGTCGATCCCCGCCACGGATGTGAATAACGAGATCGGCGATATCGCCCGCGCCGCCGAAGTGTTCCGCCGCACGCTTGTCGACGCCGACGCCGCACGCGAAGCGGCGGTTCATGCCTTGGCCGAGCAGCGCCTTGCCGAGGAAAGCTATCGCAAGCTGTTCGAAACCTCCGTCGACGGGATTTATGTGACGACGCCGGCCGGCGCGCTTCTCAACGCCAACCCGGCGCTGGCGCGGATAATGGGATACGAGACGCCGGAAGATCTGATCAGCGGCGTCGGCGACATTACGGAGACGATTTACCTTCATCCGGCGGCGCGCGCGGAATACCAGTCGCTGATGCAGCGCGACGGTATGGTGCGCGAGTTCGAATATCAGGTGCGTCAGCGCGGAGGTGCGATCCTCTGGCTCTCCGACAGCGCGACCGTGGTGCGCGACGAAGCCGGCGAGGTCATTCGCTATGAAGGGACGGTGCGCGACATCACCGACCAGAAACGCGCCGAAGATGCGATCGCCGAGGGCCGACGGCTGCTGCAGCAGGTGATCGACACCGTACCCGCGGTCATCAACGTCAAGGACAAACAGCTTCGCTACGTCCTGATGAACCGCTACATGGCCGGCATTTTCGGTATCGATCCCGCGGATGCGATCGGCCGCACCACCACCGACCTGATGTCGCGCTACGGCGCGCAAAAGACCGACGAGAACGACAAGCGGGTGCTGGCAGCGGGCAGGGGGCTCGGATTCTACGAGGAGGAATACCTGGATTCCTCCGGCAATCTGCGGCAATGGCTGGTCAACAAGCTTCCACTGCTCAACCCCGATGGCGAGATCGAAAACATCGTCACGGTCGCACTCGATATCGGCGAGCGCAAGCGCGGCGAACTGGAGATGCGCAAGGCCAAGGATGCCGCCGAAGCGGCGTTGCGCAATTTGCGGGAGACCCAGAATTCACTGATCGAGGCGGAGAAGCTTGCCGCGCTCGGGCGGCTGGTGGCGGGCGTCGCCCATGAGGTCAACAACCCCATTGGCATCAGCCTGACGGTCGCCTCGTCGCTGGAGCGCAAGACCGCATTGTTCGTCGCAGAAGTTGCGCGCGGCGATCTCAGGCGATCCAGCCTGAACGACTTTCTTGAAACCAGCCGCGATGCGTCCTCGCAGCTGGTAGCCAATCTCAATCGCGCGGCCGAACTGATCACCTCATTCAAGCAGGTGGCTGCCGACCGGAATTACTCGGATCAGCGGGTCTTCGACCTCGGCGACCTGACCGAGCAGGTCGTGATGAGCCTGCGGCCGGGGTTGCGAAAGCACAAGCTGACGCTCAACGTCGACTGCCAGCCCAATCTCACCATGAACAGCTATCCCGGCCCCTACGGACAGGTGCTCACCAACCTGTTCCTCAATGCGGTGGCGCACGCCTTTCCCGACGGCAAGCCCGGCGCGGTCGATATCCAGGTGCGGGAATCCGGCAAGGACAATGTCGAAATTATTTTTTCCGACAATGGTTGCGGCATGTCGCTCGACGTCCGGCGCCGCGCGTTCGATCCGTTCTTTACGACGCGCCGCGATCAGGGCGGCACCGGGCTCGGCCTGCACATTGTCTACAGCATCGTGACCAACCGTCTGGGCGGCCGGCTCGACCTCGATTCCGAGCCCGGCGGAGGCACGCGAATCCAGATCATCCTTCCCCGGGTTGCGCCGCTGGAGCAGGCCGCGGAGTAGCACCCTCTGGCTAGTCGATCTCGGCGAGTTTACGCAAGGTTGCCTTGAAGATCTGGCTGGCCTTGCCGACCAGCGCCGTTCCATTCATCACAGCCGCGGTATCGGTGAAGGTGCCGGACACGCCGATGCCGACCGGACTCGGTCCACCGAACAGCGGGCTCGCATCGGGGCTGCTGGTGTGGCGCTGGACCAGTACCTCGCCCTTGAAGGTATCCCCCTTCGCCGTATAGCTGCCGGTGTAAAACAGATAGGCATCGCCGCCCAGGATTTTGCCGTCCCGGAACATGACCACACCGCTGCCCTTGCCTGATCGCCCATCCTGCAGGCTGACATGGATCGAATACAGACCGTTCTTCATGATGTGGCCGGTTATGACATCCGTCACCGCGGAGTCGAGCTTTGTTATGCCAGCCGGGTGCGAAGCGTCAACGCGGCAGGTTAACTATGGACACCGTGCCTGACGCAAATTCGCCGAAATCGGCTCTTGCCACATGACACTCAAATGACAGCGGCACGGACGGCCGAAAAGTTGGCACGCGAAATGCTTTGCGCGGCGTTTGAAAACGCCGCTGATGATCGGTTTTGCGCTCATGCTGCTGGGAATCTCCGCGACGATAATGATCGCGACCGAAAGCCAGCCGTTCATCAGCTAACCGCCGTTCGATCGCGTGCCCGTCGCCGCATCTCAGGCATATTTCTTGTCGCGCTCCAGGAGTTCGACCGAAATGCCCTGCGGTCCGCGGATGAAGCAAATGCGCACGCCCGGCCGAATGGTGGTCGGCTCTTTCGTGAACTCCACGCCCTTGGCCTTGATCTCGGCGGCCACCGCATCGATGTCCTTCACCGTCAGCCCGAAATGATCCAGCCCCTGGTAAGGCGTCACCGGCGGGGTATTGACGCCGTCGCCCGCGGTGACCGGCGCGATGAATACGTTGGCGCCGCCGAGCTTGACATCGATTCGCCCGGGGCCGCGGATGATCACGCCGCCGAGAATATCTTCAAGCCAGGCGGCGGTCGCCTCCGGATCGGGACTGCGCAAGTGAACATGGTCCCAGGTGACTATCGGCATCGTCGGTCTCCCCTCGGCTTTTTGGCGGGTCGCTTGCCGCGACCCGCGCGCGCTTTGCGTTTTCAGTGGCACGCGGCGCCAGCGCGGTCAATTTAGCGGCCGCATTCCCACATGGCCATGCCCTCGGCCCGGGCCGGACCGCCTCTGCCTTCCAATATTGTTGCGTCGGGGATGCAACCATTTCCGGGTTTGTCGATTGGTGGAACAGCGGCGGAACCGCGCAATCGGCAGTCGTGTTCGGAGCCGTGCGGTGTAACGCCCGCGCGGCTTTGTTACCGTGCGGTGCAGCAGGCGACATGGGTTTCGTCATCTGCGGTGGCATGACGATGGATACCGGGCTTTATCGCATCGAATTGACGGGGCTCGCCAGGCTCGCAAGGGTCGCCGGGATCAGCGGCAGTTTTTCGGATCGGCCGGAGAGAAGGGCAGCCAATTACTTCAATTCAAGGTTTATCTGGCTACCGGCCGTCATGATTGCCTGCTTGGGGGCTTGGATGCTGCTGTCCGGCTCGGCCAGCAACACCGCCGAAAACCAGCCGGTGCGCCTGGCGACGGCCGCCGCGACCGGGCCGGCGCAATCGCCCGCCACGGACGCCGCGCGGGACCGGTCCGCCGCGCAGGACGGGTTCTCGGTCAATCCGGCCATGCCTGGGGAGGCGATCACGCCTGCGGAATCGGCGCCGGTCGATGGACTCACGATTTCATCGCAGTCCTGGCGAAGGGGCGGGCTGGGCTCGAAAGCGTTGGTCACTTTCACGCTCCGCAACAGCAACGATTACGCGGTCAAGGATATCGAGATTTTCTGCTCCTTTGCCCGCAGGGACGGCAGCCACTTGACCGACCGCAAACGCGTGATTCGTGACACCGTCAACATGAAGAGCCGGCGAACCTTTGCTCGCATGCACGTCGGTTTCGTCAATATCAACGCAGATCAAGCGAAATGCTCGCTGGTCGCGGCCAGCCACATCTAGCGCCGGTGCTAACAGCGGAGAAGCATAACGACGCGGTAACTTCGTCGTTATCCTGGGTACGCAGCTCTAGGAACCAATCCCGTCATCCCCAGTTATTACAGTAATCCGCGCCTGAGGCGCGGAGGGAGCGATGCTGAAATGCCTTTGGCGCGATATTTTTTGTTTGTCGGCGGAGTATTGCTTGCGCTGCTGTTTGTGGTGGATGCCGCTTTGCCGACGTTGCCGGTTGCCGATGCCGACAGGACGGACGCGGGGGTCGACAAATCCATCATCAGAATTCATTCCGACCGGAAATGGCCGGAGCGTGTTGTTTTCGACACCAGCCTCCCGACAATCGTGCCGGCGCAGACCGTAAAGGCGGAGGCTGTCGTCCCCGCGCCGCCACCGCCAACCATCGTCGCCGACGCCTCGGCAAAAGCGCGTGTCCGCGAGGCACTTGCACAGCTCGTGCCGCCTCAACCCAAAAAGCCGGAACCGAACCTGCAACGGAAACGCAAGATCGCAAAGTATCGCGCCGCCCCGCCGATGGTTCAGGTCGCGCAACAACCGCGATTTGGATTCTTTGACAACGGCACGTGGAACAACACGTGGAATAGCACGTGGTAGGTCGGTCCATTGCGCAGGCATGACATAGCGCGCGCCATGCGCGACCTCCTCTAAACGACAAGTCTCGAAATGCTGGCGTTGGCGAACTCCGGACCTTGCGCCCAGGCTTCGTTCGGCAGGCAAACACGGCCGGTTTCGTCTTTCTCCGGGAGTTTGTTTGTCACCGCGGCAAATCGCCCCGTGCCGCGATTAAATTTGGATTTATGAGGAAGCTAGCGCGGCGGCCTTAGCTCGCTGGCCAACCAGCCCACGGCGTCGGTTTTCAACGGGTCGACGGGAAACAGAACTTTCTCGGTCTGATGGCAAATGCCGCACTCGAAAATCCGCTCCTCGAAGCCCTCCTCGCCGGGAGAGAGCCGAGCCAGTCCCATCCTGCGCTTGCAGCTGGGGCACCACGGCCGCTTAGCAAGGGCAGATGGAATACGCATCACTCAGCACTCAGCATCCGAATCCCGACGGTTGGCACGTCCTGGGTGATCTGCTTTGTTGGTCATGATCCTATCCCCGCGAGGCCGGTCGTGCTTGTCAAACGTCGGGATCGCAGCTCAAAAATGCGGGGCTCGAAGTCCCGCTGGTTCGCGTTATAGTTACCAGTGACGCCATCCGCGGTGCCAACCGCGGTGCCAACCCCATGGGCGCCCGTAGAATCGCGGAGCCCTGTAATAGCCGTAAGCTCCGTAGAAGTTCGGCCGCCACCAGCATCGCCCCCACGGGCTACAAACCCAGCGGACCTGGTCGATGTTGGAAAGCTGCTCCGGATGCGGCAAGCCGTTCGGCATTGCCGAGGCCGCGCCCGGAGCGAGCATGCAAATGCCCGCCAAGGCAGTCAGGCCGATAACAACCCTCTTGAAACTCATGTTCGTCTCCTCCAATGGGCCGCGCAAAAAAAACGGTTGCAATTCCAGGAGGTTTCCGAAGCCTTTGAAATTTAATCTTGATTAACGGTGGTTCAGGATCTCTCCGCGTTGCAACGAGTGCAGCATCAATCAGCTGGAAGAAGCCTCCGGCGCAAAACAATGTTGCGGCGAACTCGTTGTTTCCCTGGGGTTAAGGCCGGGAACAGATTGATGGCCTGCGCTTTGACTCAGCGGAGGAAGCATGGCCCGTATCTGGAAAACCCCGGTTTTCGTGCTTGCCATGGCGTATTTCGTGCTCGACGGCCTGTTTTCTTACGTCACGCGACCTATCGCCGTCTGGATGAGCAAACTGCGGATCCTGCAGCGAACGCGACGCTGGGTCGTTTCCCTGCGACCCTATCCGTCGCTCGCGCTTTTCGCCGTGCCCGTCATCATCCTGGAGCCAGCAAAACCTCTGGCGGGATACTTGGCGGCAACGGGGCATTTTTTTGCGGGCGCGACTACATTCGTCATGGCTGAAGTGTTGAAGCTGAGTTTCGTAGAGCGGCTGTTTCAGCTCAATCGAAAGAAGCTGTTATCGATTCCCGCGTTTGCCGCCGGATATGAATACTGGCGGCGCATGATGGATGTGATCGAATCGATGGAGGCCTGGAAGGCGGCACGGCGGCTGGCGAAGAATGCCGCACGCTCGGTGCGGACGCACTGGCTTCAATTCAAGCGCGCTCAGGCGTCGCATCGACTCCAATCCCGCTCGCTGCGATACGCTCGATCACGGGGCCACCGCAACTATTGAGAAGAGGCCGTGGAGCAGGACGGCAGGCGTGGCCTAACTCGGCGGCCTGACGCTGGAGATAAGCCGCTGCACCGCGTCGGATCTCAGCGGATCGTCGGCAAGGATTGTTCGGACGAAATCGCACTTCGAGCATTCAAAAGTGCGTTTTTCAGAACCGGCCTTGGATAGCTCAACCCGAGCCAGCATCAAGGACGTTGCGCATCGGATGCAGCGCGGGTGCTCGATAGGACTGAGCGGGATCGCAGGAAATCGCGGCAACGCGCGCACGGCTCTCACCCAAGGTTGCGGGCGAGAACGCTTTATCTCCCGTCGCCGATAAATGCCCCGTTGCCCCGCGGCGATGGGACAAAGCTAGATGGGCCAATTTTGGATTGTCTGTCCGGTCGCCGACTCCAATCATGAAATTTTGGACAAGCTGTGGATAAACAGGCTATTGGCGATTCGGAGTGTTCGGTGGGGAATGCCCCGATGGGACCGCCCGGCGGATAGCATCGATATTTTGATCTGTGCGGACGGCAGCTGCGCGGCGCACTTCGGCGCAACTGCCTGGCCGCGGAATATGGCCGCCGGGTTTGCGCCGGCGGACTTTTCGCTGGATGGAGCCAACGCCGGATCGGATCAACGGCCGGTCAGCATCCTGGCTTTCATCTGCAAATAATAGTCCTCGCGCTCCCGCGCCATTTTTTGCTGATGCGCTTTGAAATTCTTGACGCGCTGCTGGATTTCGTCGCGCTCCGACGCTGGCCGGACCGTGGGGGTGGGCGGGATCGGCTTCGATGTATCGGCAAGCGCTTGCTCGGCTGTCCTGATCGCAACGGGCAAGTCCGGTATCGGTTGGCGCTGGACGTCCCTGGCAAACGCCATCGTGCTCTCGATCAGTGCGTCAAGCTCCTGCTTCCAGTCCATCACCCGCGCCCCCAGCTTCCCGATAATCTCATCAAACGGGGTGCGAACGTCAAGCAACCCCCGGCTGAGCACCGGCCTTAAAAACCACCCGGCGCGGAGGAGGCGCACTGGGCTGTAAGTCCGAGGCTGTGTCTCGGGACACGTGTCAGGAGATAGTCTTCGAACAATCCATTGACGAGAGGTGAGGGGGCCCGTTCACGCCTGCCGGTTTTGCTGCCTTTTGATCTCCCGCTCGAGGTCGGCGGATCAGGCGACCTTTCGCTGGTCCTTGAGCTGAAATTCCAATTCTTCAACCAGCTGGGCCAATCGCTCTCTCGTAAGCGGATCAGTGGGCTCCAAGGCCAACCGATGGGCCTGCTCCAACTTCCGCTCCAGTTCTTGACGCTTCGTCCGGGTCATTTGAGTGCTCCTGCCAATTGGACGGCCGGATCGCTAAAATGTTCACGAAGTTCTTTACGAGCCGTTAATTCCCGACTTGTTGCCTGACATAGGGCGCCCGCCCTCAGCACCGCAAAACTGACAGCCGTTTGATCCGTCCCGCCGCCAAACTCCTCGAACAGTACGCCGCCGCACGTGCGATGCCTCGCGGCCCCTGCAATCGGCAAATCAGACAGTGTCGTAGCTTCATTTTTCGTCGGCTACCCGACAGACGGTTCCCTTGGAAAAACTGGTCAGCGACGCTTCCGGTCAAATTATTGTCGCATTGCCGCCGCCGACCCGTAACTTGTTTTTTACGCGTGAGTTGGTTTTCTGCCGCCCATGGAAACGGAAGACCCGCAGCAACCGTCCGTTTGGCGCTGCCAGCAGTGCGGGGCACTGGTCGGTCCAAAGCGATCTATGCTCGACTCGCGGAGCGGTCGGACGGTTCTCGTGTTCGACTGCGACTGCGGCCTCCAGTCCTGGAGTTCGGAATGGACCGTGAGGCGAGCTGCTACTCAGCCTGGTTGATGAATGTGAGGGCAAACTCCTCAACCGTGTAGACGCGGCCGTCGCCGATGACGGTGACAGCCACCATACCTCGGTCGAGCAGATCACGCGCTGCCTGCAGGGCTTCCGTTCGAGTTTCTGCAACCGCTTTCACGATGCCTTCCGGCTCAAGCGGCTTGCCTTGAACAATGAATGCCATTTCCCAGGAACTTTCGCGAAGCGGGTTCTTAGTTTCCTGCAACTCATCTCGCACGCCCCTTAACATGCCTGCGGAACAACGTTTGAGCGGTTCCGAGGTTCGTCGGCGAGTTCCAAAAAATTCCGTTTGGGACAGTGCTAATTACCCGCTCGCGCTGGTGGGTTTAGTCTCACGCGAAACAGGTCGCGTTCGCGATCTCAAGCAGCTTGCGGGCGGCGACGGCGGGAGCAGCGAACGGTCCAGGCGCGAAGTACTTCATGCCGCTACCTTGTCTTCCTTGTCCTCGCCGCGCATTGCGCATCTCCCCCGGCCCTTCACAAGTTGTTGTGCGACGCGAACCTTCCCGAGTTGGACTTATTTCAGTCGTAGGGCGAAGCACTTTCCGTGCGGAACTCCGCACTTTCAATCAAAGAAAGGGGTGGACATGCGAGCGCATCGAATTTTCCTGAGCTTTGCGATAGCGATGGGTTGCGGCGTCACCCTTCAAAGTGCCGCGTTTTCGCAAGAGTATCGGGGAACGTGGGAACAACAAATGGCCTGCACGCCCGACGTCTGGCGGCTGTGCGGCGCGCAAGTCCCCGATGTGGACAGGATCGTGGCTTGCTTACGGCGAAATACGCCGCAGCTCAGCGGTCAGTGCCGCGCGGTTTTTGAACAAAGCGACAACCCGCCCAGACGTGGTGAGGATCGCGACTACGGGCAAAGGCGTTACGACAGGGATTACGGGCCGAGGCGTTACGACAGGGATTACGGGCCGAGGCCTTACGACAAGGATTACGGGCCGAGGCGTTACGACAATGACGACGAATAAAGGGAAGATAGGCCGCCATCACATATCTCGCTTCAGCTTGCGCTTTCCCCAATGATGGTCCTTGTGATCTTGATTAAAGACCCGTTCCTCATTGCGGCGTAGCGCCTTCATGACACCGATCCGCGCCAGCATGGTGTCACCGCC
>Ga0157369_10007199_pt1 | contig 12822 bp, 15 predicted proteins | sample C25metaG_FD_113461 | JGI IMG/M metagenome (GOLD analysis project Ga0157369, IMG submission 113461) | Corn rhizosphere microbial communities from Kellogg Biological Station, Michigan, USA - C2-5 metaG | ecosystem: Host-associated > Plants > Roots > Rhizosphere > Soil | place: USA: Michigan...
GATCGTCGCCAACGGCGGCGGCATCGCGCGGGTGCATCCGCCCGCGCCGAGCGAGGTGGTGGAGGTGCACGTCGCCGAGGGCGCGCACGTGGAGCGGGGGGCACCGCTCGTCACCGTGTCGCTCACCCAGGGCCGCGACGCGCAGGGCGAGGGCATCGCCAGCCGCCTCGCCGAGATCGACCGCCAGGAGCGCGAGCTCGAGCGGCAGCAGGGGCTCGCCTCGAGCCTCGGCTCCGCGGACACGGCGGCTCTCGACCGCCAGAAAGCGGGCCTCGTCGATTCGATCGCCTCGCTGCAGCGGCAGAAGTCTTTCGTCGGCGGCCAGATCGCCCTCGCCCAGCGCGACACCGAGCGCACCGTCCGCCTCGCCAAGGAGGGCGCCGGGACCCAGCGCCAGGTCGAGGAGAGCCGCCACGCGCTCCTCAACCTTCGCCTCGACCTCGAGAAGCTCGACGAGCGGCTCAACACCCAGCGCGAGAGCCTTCGCCAGATCGACGCGCAGATCGCGGCGCGGCGGATCGGCTCGGAACAGTCCCAGTCTCAGGTCGCGGGCCAGCGCGCCGCCCTCGCCGAGCAGCGCGCGCAGCTGCTTCGCCAGGGCCGGCTGACCCTCACCGCCCCCGTCGCCGGAACCGTCGGCGACATCGGCGCGCGCGTCGGCCAGCATGCCGAGCCGGACAGCTCGCTGGTGAGCGTCGTCCCTGGCAGCCGCCGCGCCGAGGTCGAGCTCTACGCACCGTCGCGCGCGATCGGCTTCGTCAAACCCGGCAGCGAAGTACGGCTGCTGTTCGACGCCTTTCCCTATCAGAAATACGGCGCCGGCAAGGGCCACGTCATCTCGGTGTCCGACGTGCCGACCGACCCTGCCTCCCTCGCCAAGGACCTCGGCATCAGCGAGCCCGTCTTCCGCGTGCGCGTTGCGCTCGAGGCGCCGCCGCAGCATGGCGAGGCGGCCGGCCAGGCGATGCGTCCGGGCATGACCCTGTCCGCCAACCTGCTGCTCGAGCGCCGCCGCCTCTGGGAGGTGTTCCTCGACCCCGTGCTGAGGGCGCTTCGCGGATGAGCGGCATCGAATGGCCCTGGCTGAACCGTGCCAAGCCGATGCTCCAGTCGGAGGCGGCGGAGTGCGGCCTCGCCTGCGTCGCGATGGTCGCGGCGCATTACGGCCACCGCGTCAATATCGGCGGCCTCCGCCGCCGCTTCCCGATCTCGATGAAGGGGGCGACGCTCGCCGAGCTGATCAACGTCGCCTCCGAGCTCGAGCTGTCGGCGCGGGCGCTGCGCTGCGAGCTCGACGAGGTCGGGCAGCTCCAGACGCCGGCGATCCTGCACTGGGACATGAACCATTTCGTGGTCCTGGAGAAAGTCTCGCGCGGCAAGGCGACGCTGCTCGATCCGGCGAGCGGCCGCCGCACCGTCGGCACCGAGGAGCTGAGCCGCCACTTCACCGGAGTCGCGCTCGAGCTCACGCCGACCGCGGCCTTCAAGCCGATCGACCAGCGCGTCCGCACCCGCATGAGCGACCTCTGGTCGAAGCTCGTCAATTATCGCGGCGCCTTCGTCCAGGTCGTCCTTCTGTCGCTGCTGCTCGAGGTGACGGCGCTCGCCCTCCCCTTCTTCATGCAGCTGACGGTCGACGAGGCGATCGGCCAGTCGGATTCGAACCTGCTCGCCCTGCTCGTCGTCGGTTTCGGCTTCGTCTACGCGCTGAACGCGGTCATCCAGGCGTTGCGCTCCTGGGTCGTCCTGACCCTCGGCCAATCCATCTCCTTCCAGCTCGCCGGCAACGTCTTCCGCCACCTGATGCGGCTGCCGATGAACTATTTCGAGAGCCGTCACGTCGGCGACCTGATGTCGCGCCTCGGATCGACCCAGCCGATCCAGTCGATCCTCGCCGAAGGCGTGGTGAGCGCGATGGTCGACGCCGTCCTCGCGCTGATGACTCTCACGGTGATGGCGCTGATCAGCGTCAAGCTGATGCTCATCGTCCTCGTCGCGACCGTGATCTACATCGGCTTCCGGCTCGCCGTGTACCCGGCCATCCGCCGCCGCACGGAAGAGGAGATCGTCGCCCGCGCGAACGAGGAGACCTACCTCATCGAGAGCATCCGCGCGATCCGCGCGATCAAGCTCCACGTCTTCGAGCCGATGCGCGAGAACGGCTGGCGCAACAAATATGCCGAGGTCGTCTCGGCCGGCTACAGGAACCGCATCTACAAGATCGTGACGAAGCTGGCCGAGGGACTCATCCTCTCCGGCCAGAACCTGCTCGTCGTCTACGTCGCCGCGCTCGCGGTGATGGCGGACCAGATGACGATCGGCCTGATGCTCGCCTTCCTCGCCTACCGCTCCTCCTTCATGTCGAGCGGGACGGCGCTGATCGACCATTGGGAGAGGTGGCGGCTGATCTCGGTCCACCTCGAGCGCCTGTCCGACATCGTCGCCCAGCCGCGCGAGGAGATCCTGCCTTCGGCGCCGCGGAGCAACGTGCTGCCGCCGCCGGCGCTCCGCGCCCAGCATCTGAGCTTCGCCTACGACCGCAACGGCACGCCGGTGCTCAACGAGATGGATTTCGAGATCCCGGCGGGAAGCTACGTCGCCATCGTCGGCACGTCGGGCGCGGGCAAGACGACGCTGATGCGGATCATGCTCGGCCTGCTCGCGCCGACGTCGGGCAAGCTGCTCATCGACGGCAAATCGCTGACACCGGCGACCACGTCCGAATGGCGCGCGCGCATCGCCGCGGTGCTTCAGGACGACCAGCTCCTGACCGGAACGCTCGCCGACAACATCTCCTTCTTCGACGACCGGCCCGACGACCAGAGGATCGAGGCTGCGGCGCGGCTGGCGCGGATCCACGACACGATCGCCGACATGCCGATGGGCTATCAGAGCCTGATCGGCGACATGGGCGCCGCCTTGTCCTCCGGCCAGCGCCAGCGGGTGATGCTCGCCCGCGCCCTCTACCGCGATCCGGACGCCCTGTTCCTCGACGAGGGCACCGCCAATCTCGACGAGGAGAACGAGCTCGCCATCGCCGACACGATCGCGCAGCTGCCGATCACGCGCATCGTCGTCTCGCACCGCCCGATCCTGGTGGAGCGCGCCGAGATCGTTCTCAAGCTCGAAGGCGGCAAGCTCGAGCGCATCCCGCACCCTGCGCCGCGCGGCGGCGGCGGCAGCAGCAGTTCGTCGGCCTGGGACCGCCTCCGCGAGGTCGCGCCCGCGCTCAAGCGGCCGGGCTTCTAAGACCGAGGATCTTCTGAGAACCGTTCAACCCCCCATCCCCGAGGGGGAGAGGGCTGGGGTGAGGGGGTTCTGCGACGGTGGTAGACCTCGAAGGCCGAACCCCCTCTCCCTGCCCTCTCCCCGCCGGGGAGAGGAAAGATGGAGCGTGCCTAGACGATGGCGCCGGTGGAGGTGCGGGTCTTGATCTCGATCTCCACCGTCGTCTGCATGCGGTGGACGAGGTGGCGCTTGCCGATGCGGGGGTCGAGATAGTCGCGAAGCAGCGGCGGACGGGCGGCGAGGAAATAGAAGGCCGCGTTGGCGACGACCTCCTCGTTCGCGGCGAGGGCGAGCTCGTCCTTGCGAGTCACCGTCTGGACGACCGCCGGCGCGTGGGTGAAGCCGGCGGCGAGCAACGTATAGGCGCGGTGATAGCCGTTCTGGAGGAGCAGCCGGCTGTCGCTCTTCACCACCGACAGAAAGTTGGAGCCGAAGCCGACCGGCAGCGCGAGCACGTGGCTCGCCGGCCCAAAGGTCGCCAGCGCCGCGATCCCGGCAGGGTCGAGGAGCTGGGCGCGGTGGAGCCGGAAGTCGGTCGAATCGGAGGTGAACAGCCAGCGGTCGGACGCGATCTTGCGCGCCTTGACCGGCGGGTGCGGCCGGTCGGTCGGAAGGCAGAAGCGGAACAGGTCCTCGGGGCCCGGGTCGCGCCCGAGCCGCGCGCGGAGCTCGCCCGAGAAGCCGGGGCTGACGCTCGACTGGGACGCGATCAGCTTCGAGAGCTCGACCATCCGGATCTGGGTCGGGAGCGTGTCGTAGGTATCGCGAAAATAGGGATAGCGGGCGAGCGCGCGGGCAAGCGGCCGCATCGCCTTGGGCAGGGGAAGGCATTCGGCCGTGTCGGCGATCCCCGCCTCGCCCTCCTCCAGGACATGGTAGTAATCGTTGGCCTCGCGCCATTCGTCGGCGAGGCGGCGCGCGTCCATCGCATCGCCGCCGACCACCTTCTCTCGGACGAACTCCAGATAATCGGCGAGGTGAGGCTGGCCGAGCAGCCACACGAGCTCCTCGTGCGCCTCGGCGGGCGGCTCCCCGCCCCGCGCCAGCTGCGATGCGCTCTTCTTCATGGCCGTCCCCAAAGCAAAAGGCCGGACGGGGATACCCGCCCGGCCTTGCAACCGCGTTAAGACGCGAGTTGGCTTAGCAGCCGCAGCGCGGCTTCGTGACGTGGCACTTGGACTTCGTGCCCTTGCCCTTCGAACCGCACTTCGAGCGGCTGCCCTTGCTCCGCGAGCCCTTGCCGCCACACTTGGGGGGGGTGGGCTTGCCGCAGCTGCCGGCGCCGTAGACGAAACCCAGTTCGTTCGTGGTAAGATCGCGCATTTCATATCTCCTGTTATCGAAGCTTCGATGCGGCTCTCGACGTGGGTGGGGATCGCCGCGACCGTCACGGTTACGAAGGACGCGGCGGATATCCAGAGGCCAAAATCCGCTGTCCCGAATGGGGACGGACGGCGCCAAATCCTTAGGCGCTATGCCGGGCCCGGAGCGGCCGTTATGGAAGCGCAATGAGCCTTCCGCCCCTGTTCGACCGCCTGCGCCTTCCGGCGATCGGCGCCCCCCTCTTCATCGTCTCGAACCCGGACCTCGTGATCGCCCAGTGCAAGGCGGGAATCGTCGGCTCCTTTCCGGCACTTAACGCGCGGCCGCAGAGCCTGCTCGACGAGTGGATCCACCGCATCGTCGAGGAGCTCGCCGCCTGGGACAGGGCGCATCCGGAGGCGCCGTCGGCGCCCTTCGCAGTCAACCAGATCGTCCACCGCTCGAACGACCGGCTCGAGGCGGACATGGCGACCTGCGCCAAATGGAACGTGCCGATCGTCATCACCTCGCTCGGCGCGATCGCCGAGGTCAACCAGGCGGTTCACGGCTGGGGCGGGATCACGCTCCACGACATCATCCACGACCGATTCGCGCGCAAGGCGGTGGAGAAAGGCGCGGACGGCCTCATCGCCGTCTCGGCGGGCGCGGGCGGCCATGCCGGCACGCTGTCCCCGTTCGCGCTGGTGCAGGAGATCCGCCAGTGGTTCGACGGGCCGCTCTGCCTGTCGGGCGCGATCGCCACCGGCCGCGCCATCCTCGCCACCCAGGCGATGGGCGCCGACCTCGCCTATATCGGCTCGCCGTTCGTCGCGACGGAGGAGGCGAACGCCCAGAGCGAATACAAGCAGGGCATCGTCGACGGCCGCGCGTCCGACATCGTCTATTCGAGCCTCTTCACCGGCGTTCACGGCAATTACCTTCGCCAGTCGATCGTCGCCGCAGGGATGGACCCGGACAACCTGCCCGAGGGCGACCTCAAGACGATGAACTTCGCCGGCGGCGAGGGCGCCAAGAAGGCATGGCGGGACATCTGGGGCTCCGGCCAGGGCATCGGCGCGATCGACAAGGTCCAGGGCGCCGGCGCCTATGTCGACCAGCTCGCGCGGGAATATGAAGCGGCCAAGGCGGAGCTGAAGGCGAAGGCGAAGCTCTAGCCGCTTCGAACCAGCCGGCCGCGCTGCCGAACGCCTCTTCGCATCCTGCTCTCGCCTTGCCGAATTGTAACGGCACCCGCGCGCGGCCGGGTCGTTTGAGCGACCGCCGGGGCACCACCCGGCGCGTCTCTCTCGAATGGAGGATCACGACCATGAAACGCCTGTTGGTCAGCGCCGCCATCGCCGGCGCGATGCTTGCGGCGGGCGCCGCGACGGTGCCGGCGGCGGCGCAGCCCGGCTGGAACTCGAACGCCTTCTGGCGCGGCGCGCCGAGCCCCGCGTGGGACCGCATCCAGTTCCTTCAGAACCGGATCAGCCGCGGCATCGCCGACGGCTCGCTCAACAGGGGCGAGGGCGCACGCGCGCAGGCGCAGCTGAATCGCATCCGCCGCCAGGCCTGGCAGATGCGCCGGCGCGACGGCGGCACGCTCAACGGCGCCGACAATGCCTGGCTGCAGCGCGAGCTGGACAATCTCAGCCGCCGGCTGCGCTGGGCGCGGCACAACGGCTGGTAAAGGCCGGCTTAGGTCAGGGCTCGGCGGCGGAAGGGAGGGAGAGGCGCTCCAGCTTCGACCTCCAGCCGTCCGGCAACGGTACGGGCCGGCGGGTCCGCCGGTCCACGTAGACGTGGACGAAATAGCCCTCCGCCGCCGGCTCGCCGGCGCCCTTTGCGAACGCGCCGAGGCGGTAGCGGACGCTCGACGTGCCGAGCCGCTCGACCGCGAGGCCCACCTCGACCGGCTCGGGGTAGGAGAGCGGCCGAGCGTAGCGGCAGCCGGTCTCGACGACGAGGCCGATGGGATCGCCCGCGGCGACGTCGAGCAGCCCCGCCTCGATCAGCCAGGCGTTCACCGTCGTGTCGAACCACTGATAGTAGACGGTGTTGTTGACGTGGCCATAGGCGTCGTTGTCGGCCCAGCGCGTGCCGATCTCGCGCCAGACGGCGTAGGCGCTCCGCCCGTCCATTGCCGCCCGGCTCAAAGCGCGGCCTCGTAGAGGCGCCGCGCGTCGGCCTCGGCGATCGGGCAGGGATTGTTCACGAGCAGCCTCTCCTGCTTCATCGCCTCCGCGGCGAGGAGGTCGAGGTCGGCGGCGGTCACGCCCACCTCCGACAGGCGGAGCGGGACGCCCGCCGACCGGCAGAGCGCGCCAATGCGCTCGACGAAGGCCTGCGCCTGCGCCTGCGTGCCGAGCCGCTCCAGCGCCGGATCCAGGAGTCGGCCGAGCTCGGCGTAGAGCGGAGTCGCGGCGTGCAGGTTGTGCCCGAGCACGTGCGTCAGCATCAGCGCATTCGAGACTCCGTGCGGCACGTGGAAATGGCCGCCGAGCGGGTAGGCGAGCGCGTGGACTCCGGCGACCGGGGCGTTGGCGAAAGCGACACCGGCGAGGTGCGCGCCAAGCAGCATCGCCGCGCGGGCGTCGCGGTCGTCGGGCGCATCGCAGGCCCGCTGCAGATTGCCCGCGAGCAGGCGCAGCGCCTCGCGGGCGAGGGCGTCGGACAGCGGGTTCTTGAGGCGCGCCGAGGTGTAAGCCTCGATCGCGTGCACCATCGCGTCGATGCCGGTGGCGGCGGTGACCGCGCGCGGCAGGCCCAGCGTCAGCTCGGCGTCGAGCAAAGCCCAGTCGGCGGTGAGCGGCGGACTGTTGACGGCGAGCTTCAGGGTGCCGCCGACGGTGATGACGCTGATCGGAGTGGCCTCCGAGCCTGTGCCGGCGGTGGTGGGGACGAGAACGAGCGGCAGGCGCCGCCCGGTCGCCTTGCCGACGCCCCAGACCGACTCGAGCTCGTCGCCGCTGCCGAGCAGGTAGGCGGCGAGCTTGGCAACGTCCATCGGGCTGCCGCCGCCGAAGCCGACCACCGATGCGCAGCCGCTCCCCGCCTCGACCGCGGCGAGCAGGGTCTCCTTCGAGGGATCAGCCTCGACCGCATCGAAGATCCGCACCTCGATACCGGCGCCGGCGAGGGCATCGAGCGCCGGCCCGGGAAGCCCGATCTTCCTGAGCGCCGAGTCGGTGACGAAGAGGCACGGGCCGGGCGGCAGAAGCTCCGGCAAGCGCGCCGCGCTTCCCGCGCCGGAGACGAGCCTCGGCCCGTAGGTGAAGGTGAAGGCGTCCATCGCTGCCGGTGCTAGCCCAATCGGGCGCGGCGGGGAATTCGTCAGAAGGAGCGTTCGAGTCGGCTGAGCAGGCTCCGCGCCGGGCTCGCCTGCGGCGCGGCGCCGGACTCGCCGCCATGCTCGTCGAGCCGTCGAACGCGCGCATAGAGGTCGCGGCTCGCCGTGACCAATGCCGCGGCCTCGGCGGGAAGCCTTTCGAGCAGGGCATCGTCCGTCTCCGGCGCGTCGCCGAGCCGCCGCGCCGGCGAGCGCGACTGCAGACGGCTGATCTCGCCGGCCTCGACCGCGCGCTGGGTGAGCAGCCAGGCGATGACGTGCATCAGCCGTGTCGTCACCTTCAGCGATTCGCACGAGAAGGCGACCCGCACCAGCGGATCGAGCGAGTCGCGGTCGTCGCGACCCTGCCGCTCGAAATAGGAGCGGGCCTCGTCGGCAAGCACCATCGCCTCGGTGTAGAGCGCGGCGACGAGCTTGGGCGTCAGCGCGGTGCGGGCGTCGTCGGTGGCCATCGGGGAGGACGTGCCACAGCTGCGCGCACGCGCAAACAGGCAAAGAGGGTGAACGGGCGGCTGTTCCGGCGAGGGACGCTCGCACCCACGGAACGTTTCGCGCCGGCAAGGGTAGGAACAGCGGCCGCAGCATCGCTTCCACGGCCGCTTCCTTCGGGAGAAACGACATGACCCTGTCCCGTACGCGTGCCGCCGCCTTGCTCGTCGTGGCCGCCCTCGGCTTCAACGTGGCCGCCTGCGCCGACAATTGCCGCCCGGGCCGCGGGTGGGATCGCGGCGACCATCGATGGGATCGCAACGGCGATCATCGCTGGGACCGGCACCATTGCGACCGCGACCGCGACCGGCACCGCCGCTACTGAGATCGGCGCCCGATCAGGCGATGATGTCGGGGATCAGCTGATCCTCGAGCAGCTGGATCTCGTCGCGCAGCCGCAGCTTTCGCTTCTTAAGCCGCGCGATCTGGAGCTGGTCGGGCGCCGGCATCGCGAGCAGGGCCTCGATTGCGGAATCGAGGTCGCGATGCTCCGTGCGCAGCCGCACCAGGCGCGACGCGGTGCTGATCTCGGCCCCGTTCACCATCGTCATCGCGCCGCCCGCCTACCCTCTACTCAAGCGCATTCAACAGGCGTAAGGTTAGCGCATCAACGGGCTGTCGTACATATCGCGGCGGCCGTCCCCATCGGGGAGACAGGCACGCCGCACACATGGTTTAACCTTCAGGCAAGCGCGAAAAAGGAGATGGGAATGCAACAGCCGCATATCTCGGCACTGCAGACGAAACATGCCGACATCGAAGCGCAGATCGCCGCCGAAAGCGCGCGGCCGATGCCCGATTCGGCGACGATCTCCCGGCTCAAGAAGGAAAAGCTGCGAGTGAAGGAAGCGATCGCCGGGCTGCACTGACCAGGCCGAGTCGCGAACACGAACAGGGCCCGGCGCGGCAAGCGCCCGGGCCCTTTCTTATTCCTCCCCATGCGGAGGACGGCGAGCGAGCCACAAGGAAGGATGGTTCGCGCAGAGACGCAGAGGCGCAGAGAGGCTCTGCCAGATTGAAAACATGTGCGATCAGCCGCGGCATCCGCGAAGGCCGCGGCCTCTCTGCGTCTCTGCGCGCCACAAAAGCGGCTTCGCCACTGCGGGGCGAGCGCCAGCGGCCAAGCACCGTCACCGGAAACGAAAAGGCCCCGGGAATCCGGGGCCGATCCGCTTCAGTCGTCGCGGCTGACGCGTTCGTTGCGTTCGTGGCGTTCCTGCGCCTCGACCGTCATCGTCGCGATCGGACGGGCCTCAAGCCGGGCGAGCGAGATCGGCTCGCCGGTCACTTCGCAAAAGCCGTATTCGCCCGTGTCGATCCGACGCAGCGCCGAGTCGATCTTGGAGATGAGCTTGCGCTGCCGGTCGCGCGTCCTGAGCTCGATCGCCCAGTCGGTCTCCGACGAGGCGCGGTCGGTGACGTCCGCCTCGCGGATCGGGCCGCTCTTGAGCTGCGCCATCGTCCCCGCGGATTCGCGGAGCAGCTCTTCCTTCCAGTTGAGCAGCTTCTGCCTGAAATAGGCGAGCTGCGTCGGGTTCATGAACTCTTCGTTGGCGCTTGGACGATAGGCATCCGCCATCGCCCCGAACGCCAGGTGACTCTGGTTGAATATGTCGCTGACTGCCGTAGCCATAACCCCTCCGCTACACCCGCGGACCCCTACCGTCCGCATGTCCTAACAGCCGCCCCCGAGTCGCCCGGGAATAGGTCGGCCTTAGCCCCAGCGCGCCTATACGCGCGCAAAAGGGGGAGAACAAGTCACTCAAATTGAGCGAAAAATCGCTTCGTCGTTTGGGCCTCGACCGTGACATTTTTGCCGCTCCCCCGTCCCCCGCGCGCCTCGCGCAAGGCGTCTCGCGAATCGCAGCCGAATCGCGCGGTCCGCGGATGCGTACAGCCGTTCGCGGCGCTCCGTAGCGGCGGCGGGGCGTTCACCCCTCCACCGGCCATGTCCACTATTGGGACGGAAGTCGGCGCAACGACCATTTGGCGGTCATTTCCAAGGCCCATCGTGGTTAACGCGCTTGCGCCCTCGCCGTTCTTGCGCATCTGTCGCTCGGGCCGGACGAGACTGTCGGAATTCCTCCCGGGACTTCGCCAGGCCGTCCAAGCCACGAAACAGGGTGCGTCGCTATGTCGGTACGAATGGCTCTCGCTAAATTGTGCGCCTGCGCTGCCGGTGGCGCTGTCATCGGCGGCGGCGCCATCCATGTGGCGGAAAATCCCCGTCCCCGGCCGGCGATCGTGCACCATGTGAAGGGGCAGAAGCTCGCCAGGGCGCATTATGCCAGGGCGAAGACGGTCTACCGCACCCGGCGGGTGGCGCACGCCGCCTGTATCGTCCGGCAGCCGGCCCGCACCGTCACCACCCGCACCTACGCCTATCCGGCGCCGGCCCCGATGCCGATGCCGATGCCGGCGCCCGAGATGGCGGTGGCCGGCGGCGTCCCGGCGGTGGTGGTCGGCGGAAGCGGCGGCGGCGGCTTCGGCGGCGGTTTCTTCTCCGGCGGCTTCTTCGGCGGGTCGAGCGGCAACGCCTTCTTCACCGCCTCGACGTCGAGCGGCGGCTCGTCGAGCAGCAGCACCAGCGGCGGCTCGACCAGCACGTCGAGCGGCGGCAGCTCCACCAGCGCCTCGTCGAGCGGCAACGTCTCGACCAGCAGCTCCAGTTCGTCGGCCTCGTCCGCGTCGTCCGCCAGCTCCGCCTCGTCCAGCTCGTCGAGCTCCGGCGGCGGCAAGGGCGGGTCGAGCGGCTCGTCGGGCAGCAGTGGCTCCTCGGGCAGCAGCGGCTCCTCCTCGAGCGGCAGCTCCGGCTCTTCGGGCTCCTCCGGCTCCAGCTCCGGCTCCTCGAGCAGCTCCAGCGCAAGCTCCGCCTCGAGCGCTTCGAGTGCTTCCGGCTCGAGCGGCACGTCGAGCGGCCCGCCGACCGAGGTCCCGGCGCCGCCGATGGTGCTCCTCTTCGGCGCCGGCGCGGCCGCGCTCGTCGCCCGCCGCAAGAGCCGCCAGGCGGCCTGACCGCCCGCTCGCGGACAAGGAAAAGGCCGCGCCCCACAGGGAGCGCGGCCTTTCTCTTTCGCGGGTCGCTTGCGCTTACTTCGGAGCCGGTGCGGACGTCTGCTTCGCCGCCGCCTCGAGATCGGCGGCGGTGGCGCCGACGACGACTCCGTTCGCGCCCGGGGCGACGCCGGTGCGCGGCACGCGCACCAGATTGCCCGACGCGAGCTTGATCGTCACCGTCTGGTCGTCGAGCGCGCTGATCGTGCCGACGACGGCGCCGCCGGTGCCGGTCACGGTGGCGCCCGGCGCGATCTTGGCGGCCGCCGCGGCGAGGCTCTTGTCGACCTCGGCGTTGAGCTGGTCGCGGGTCATGCCGAACAGCAAAGCGCCGTCGTGCGGCGTAAAGGACGCCGCCGGAAGCCGCACCTCGTGCTTGTCGGTCTTCACGACGATGAACTGGCCGTCGGCGCGGACGACGGTGCCCACCTCGCCGCCCTTGGTGTCCTTGACCATCGTGCCGGCGGCGATGGACGCGCCGGCGGAGGGCGCCTGCGCGAAAGCGGTGCCAGACAGGGCGGCGGCGGATGCGAGGGAGAACGCAATCAGGATCGGAAACTTACGCACAGTCTTTCAAGCTCCTCGGAAATTGCCAGGGGATTGCGGCCCGCCCCCGCGGCCGAGCGGCCAGCCTATTCGGCCTGAAGGATTTTCTCAATCTCCGCGACGGGATGGCCGGTGAGATCCTTGGCGACCTCGCCGGCGAGCCGCTTCTCGACCTCCTTGTGATAATGCTTGCGAAGCTCGCCGAGCGTGCGCGGCGGAGCGACGATGATCAGCGATTCGAACTCGTTCCTGAGCGCCCGCATGCGCAGCAGCTCGGCGGTCTCGGCGGCGAAGCGGTCCTCCTCCAGCTGGTGGAAATCGACCTCCTCATAGGCGCTGCGCCCCGCTCCGCCCGAGGCGTCGAACGTATGGCCGGGCGCATCGGTCTTCTGGTCGCGGTCGGCGGGGTTGTTCTGCACCTGCTTGCGCTCGACCTGGAGCTTGGGAAACTCCGAATCGCCCTCGTTGCGGAAGAACAGCATCTTCCTCCCGTCGGCGACGACGACGAACGTGTTGTGCGGAACCTGCATCTTTGTCTCCTTGAACCTGCCCTTGAGCGAACGCCCGACTCTCGCCGATGGTTGCCCGCTTGCGCCCGGCCTGGGGGCAGCCTAGCGCGCCGGCGATGCGCATCCTCCTCACCAACGACGACGGCGTGAACGCAGGCGGGCTGAAGGTGCTCGAGCGGATCGCGGCGCGCTTCTCCGACGACGTCTGGATCGTCGCGCCGACCGAGGAGCAGTCCGGCGCCGGCCATTCGCTGACCCTCACCCGCCCGCTGCGCCTCCGCCGCC
>Ga0157369_10007200_pt1 | contig 12821 bp, 9 predicted proteins | sample C25metaG_FD_113461 | JGI IMG/M metagenome (GOLD analysis project Ga0157369, IMG submission 113461) | Corn rhizosphere microbial communities from Kellogg Biological Station, Michigan, USA - C2-5 metaG | ecosystem: Host-associated > Plants > Roots > Rhizosphere > Soil | place: USA: Michigan...
CCCACCTTCCGGGCGTTGAAGGGCATGAGCTGCATCAGCCCGATGGCGCCCACCCGCGACCGGGCGCGCGGATTGAAGGCCGACTCGCGGCGGATCACCGCCTTCACCAGCGCCGGGGGCACGGGGTACAGGTCGGCCACGTCCCGGACCGCGGCCGCGATGGCGCCGGCGTACGCGTCCTCGCGCGAGCCTCCCCCGAGGTGCCCGGCGAGGATGTCGTCGATCTGCTCGGTGTGGTCGCGGCCGCTGCCCCGGGAACGGGAGCCGTCGGCCTGACGTTCCCAGCGCGAGACCGCCTCTCCGGCCCGGCCGGGGTCCGCGGGCGGCGCATCGGGCGCCCCTGGCGCGTCCTTCGTGCCTCCGGGAGGCGGGAGGAGCGGGACCTCCGCCGTCGGGCCAGGCGGCGAGGCGACCTCGGGACGGGGCGCCGGGCGCCGGTTCAGCACCAGCGCCACCGCGAGGACGAGGAAGACCGCCGTCAGCGCGCCCGCGCCGAGGAGGATCCAGCGCAGGTGCGGGATGGGCGGGGGAGCGGGGCGCGGGGCCGGGGAGGCCGGAGCGGGCGACGGTCCCGCGTTCGTCTCGCCCGGGGCCTTGCGGGTCGCGGGGGACCCGCTCTTGATCATCCGCTCGGCCGCTCCGAGCACGTACTCCTCGAGCGTGACCGGGGCGGTGGTGCCATCGGCGGATTCCCAGCGCACCGCGCGCCGCGCGGACTCGATGAGGTCGAGCACGTCCGGACCGAGGCGCACCGGGATCCGCTCGGCCTCCGGCCCCTCGGGTGGGCGAGCGCCCCATCCCATCGTCCGGCGAAGCGCCGAGTTGCCGCGGGGCGTGGCGCCGCCGGCTGCCTTCCGGGCGTAGGCGGCCGCCGAGGAGGTCAGCAGCTCCGACAGGCTGACCCCCATCCGGCCAGCGGTGTCCGCCAGGAGCTCGGCCCGGTCGGCCGGGACGGGCACCTCGAGGTCAAGCTGACGCATGGGACCTCGCCGTCGCGGCCCCGGTGGCAGACGCGGTGCTCGAAACGCCTGGACTCTGTGTAGGCTCTGATCGAGGCCCTGCGCGCATGCTCTCCGTCCGCGTCGAGAACTGTGCCACACACCAGTTCACCGAGCACACCTTCCAGCGTTCGCCGGTGCGCATCGGCCGCAACGCCCTGAACGAGCTGACACTCCAGGAAGGGTACGTCTCGCTGTCGCACGCGGTGCTCCGGTTCGATCCGGAGCGCATCCAGGTCATCGATCTCGGCAGCACCAACGGCACGCACGTGGACGGCGTCCGCATCGAGAGCAACGTCCCGGTGACCCTGAAGGACTCCTCGCAGCTGCGGATCGGAGATCTCCGCCTCCACCTCCTCCAGGTCAGCGGCGTGGGCCCGCCGCTCCCGAACCGGGACCGGACGCAGTTCCGTCTCATGACCCAGGACGTCCGCGCAGCCGCCGCGCCGACGCCACCACCTGCCCCTCCCGCGCCCAAACCGGCCATCGCCGGCGGCCGCATCCCCGCTCCCCCGACGCAGTTCGTCGGTGCCGCGAGCGCTCCGGCCCGCTCGGGGACCACGCCCGCGCCGACGCCCGTCCCCACGACGGCGGTCGTCACTCCCCCGCCCGCGGCCGCTGCCGCCCGGGTACCGGTGTCCTCCTTCGCGCAGGCCTCGGACCCTGGCGCGACGCTGCTGGACGTGGACCTGCTCCACGGCGCCCTCGAGCAGGACCTCGCCGCCCGTCCGGGCACGGAGGAGACGCTCGCCCAGGACGTGGCCGCCGCCGCCTATCCGCTCTACGTCGAGTACCGCAAGGCGTGGCGCAAGCTCTACGACACGCTGCAGGGCAAGGCCGGCCAGCTCCCGCTGGCCCAGCGAGCGGGGCTGGCCGAGGTGCTCGAGCGGCAGATGCCGACCCTCTACCAGGAGGAGCAGTTCCGGGCCTTCGCCGGCACGGGACCCGCGGACGCAGCGGCCATCCGCGTCGGTCAGGGGCCGGCGGACCGGCTGCTCTCGGTCTTCGCAAGCGCCTACGGGGCCGCCGAGCGCCGCCTGGACACGCCGGAGGACGTCGACGGCTTCCTGGATCGACTCGGGGAGCTGATGGAGACCTTCGCCACCTCGTTCATCGAGCTGCGGCGCGGGCAGGCGGAGTTCGGCAACCAGATCGCCGTTCGCACCATCACCTCGGACACCGCGGTGCGACGGGCGCGCACGCCGAAGGAGCTGCTGCACCTGCTCCTCGATCCGTCGCCGAGCGGAGCGGCGCACCTCGATGACCTCAAGGCGGGATTCGGGGAGGTCATGTTCCACCAGGTGGCGCTCCTCAGCGGGACCCGCGAGGGAGTGAAGGCGCTCCTGGAGGAGCTGGACCCCGCCATCCTCGCGCGGCCTCCGGCACAGGCCATCTCGGCCTCGGGCGGGCAGTCGGGGCTGGCCTACCTCTGGCCCGCGGTGCTCTGGACCCGCTGGCGGCGCTTCTCGGAGGTCTGGCGAGGGCTGGGTGACGAGGAGCAGGCGCTCCGCATCCTCTTCGGGCCCGAGTTCGCGAGGGCGTACGCCCTGGTCATGGGTGGGCAGCTGTCGCCCGCGAAGTCGCCCCGCCCGAACACGGTCTCCCGGACGGCCAAGAAGCCCTCATAGGGGCGCTCCGGCGCAACGGCGCGGCTGGTAGACTCTCCGCCTGGTGGCCGACCCTCTCCTCGACGTGGGCGCCGTTCTGGGCGAGACCTATCGCATCCAGTCCCTCATCGGGCGCGGCGGCATGGGCGCGGTCTGGGCGGCGGAGCACCTCAGGCTTCCCGGCAAGCACGTCGCGGTGAAGGTGCTCCTCGACGCCGCGGCCGGGGGCGAGGAGATGCTCCAGCGGTTCCGGCGCGAGGCGGAGATCGCCTCCCGCCTCGGTCACCCCAACATCGTCGAGGTGCTCGACTTCAACACCCTCCCCACGGGACAGCCCTACATCGTCCTCGAGTACCTGCAAGGCGAGACGCTCGCCTCCCGGCTGGCCTCGGGCCGGTTGCAGCTCGACGAGGCCCTCGCCATCACCCGGCAGATCGGCTCGGCGCTCCAGGCCGCGCACCGCGCCGGCGTCGTCCACCGCGACCTCAAGCCGGACAACGTCTTCCTCTGCACCCCGGAGGAGGACGTGCCCACCCGGGTGAAGGTGCTGGACTTCGGCATCTCCAAGATCCGCGGGAGCCAGTCGCTCCGCACCCAGGACGCCATCCTCATGGGGACGCCGCAGTACATGTCTCCGGAGCAGGCCACCGGGAAGAACACCGCGGTGGACGCTCGCACCGACGTGTTCGCCCTCGGAGCGATCGTCTACGAGATGCTCGGCGGCCAGCCCGCGTTCGCCGGCGGCTCGCTGGCCGAGGTCGTGTACCGGGTGGTGCACGGGCAGCCCACGCCGCTCCACGAGCTCGCGCCGGCGCTGCCGGAGAACGTGCTCGCCGCCGTCGAGCGCGCGCTCCAGAAGGACCCCGCCGCGCGGCCGCAGGACATCGGCGCGTTCATCCTCGAGCTCACCGGCCGTCCCCTGCACAGCTTCCACACCGGTCAGCCGCGGAACGTGGACTCGGCGGTGGGGCTGGAGCCGACTCACACGCCACATCCCACCGGTCCCACCGGCTCGTGGCCCAAGACGCGCGCCTCCTCGCGCGAGCCCGTCCGCTCCGGCGCGGTCACCGTCCCCCCTCCGATGCCCGAGGCCGCGCCGAGGCGGCTGCTGCCCTTCCTGGCAGTGGTGGCGCTGGTCGGCGTTGCGCTGGGAGCCGCGGGAGTCTTCTGGGTCTCGCGGAAGAGTGCTTTTCCGGCGCCCGTCCAGACCGCGAGCGTCGACACGCTCGAGCCGCTGAAGCGCCTCGAGCCACCGCCACCTCCGCCGGTGCCGCCCGCTGTCCCGAAACCCGCCGTCGAGACCCCACCGCCGAAGGGGCCTCCCGTGGCGGCCACCCGGCCGGCCGAAGAGAATCCGTACGACCCGATCCGCGCGAAGCCACCGGGTCCAGGGCGCCGCCAACGCGCGCGTCCGGAGATCCCCGCGAAGGGGCCGGAGCCGCACGCGACGGTGCCCTCTGCCGAGCCGGCGAAGGCGGTGGTACCCGAGCCGCCCGCCGCGCCCGCGACGCCGGCCGACGGCATCAAGCCCGAGGCGCGCAAGCTGCTGGAGCAGGCCGAGGATGCGCTGTCGAAGAACAAGCCGCTCGACGCTGCCCGGCTGGTGGACCAGAGCTTCTACATCCAGAAGACGCCGCTCGGGTACGCCATCCAGGCCCGGGCCTCGTGCCAGCGCCACGACATCGGCGGAGCGCGCGCAGCGTTCCGGAACGTCACCGATCCGCAGCTGAAGCAGATCGTGCTGCGGACCTGCGTCCGCCAGGGCGTGTGGCTCTTCTGAGGCCGTCGGCTCAGCCCGGACCGCGCGCCGCCACGCCGTAGACCAGCGGCAGGTTCCGTCCGAAGCGACGCATCCGGAAACGCCCCGGAGCGACCTCCTCCATGTCGGGGAAGATGTCGTAGGGGGACCAGTCGAGCTCGACGAGCCGCTCGAGGACGAGGCCCTGGTCCAGCAGCGCGGTGACGACGCTCCCCAGCCCGTGGTTGAAGCCCACGTCGCGCAGCCGGACGGGCGCCGACGGGTCCGCGTACGTGCCGCTCTCGTCGCTGAGGATGGGCTCGCCCGGGGCGTCGTAGGGGTGGACCACGCGCTCGAAGGGCTCGTCCCAGATCCACGCCGCGGGGTGGAACTCGACGAGGTGGAACACCCCGCCGGGGGCGAGGCAGCCGGCGACGGCGCGAGCCCAGGGCTCCAGGCGCGGAAGCCAGCCCAGGACCCCGTAGGAGGTGAAGACCAGGTCGAACCGCTCCCCGCCGAGCAGCGCCGGTGCGTCGTACACGTTCCCCTCGACGAAGCGGGCCGGAATGCCGAGCTCCTTCGCCAGCGCCCCGGCCTCGGCGATGGCGACGTCGGAGAGGTCGAGCCCGGTCGCCCGGGCTCCGAGGCGCGCCCAGCTCAGGGTGTCCTGACCGAAGTGGCACTGCAGATGGAGGAGCGACCGGCCGGCGACGTCACCCACCTGGTCGAGCTCGATGGACCGCAGCGAGCTCTTGCCCGCCTTGAACGCCTCCAGGTCGTAGAAGCGCGACCGGAGGTGCACCGGCGTGCGCGCGTTCCACGAGGCACGGTTGAGCGCGAACCACTCGGACTCGGACATGGCCCGGCGCGACCTAGCACGGAGGGGGGAGACGTTGCGCGCTGGAGGGCCTGCCTGCATCCTGCTCCCCCATGCGGTACCCCGCCCGGCTCGCCCATCTCGCCACCCGCACGATCGTCGTCGCCAAGCTCGCGCCCACCTTCGCCGATGCCCACCAGCTCGACCACGACGAGGCCGCCGGCCGCCTCGGAGCCGCGCTCTCCGGTCCCCTCCTGGACGACCTGCTCGCCGCGACGTGGCAGGCGCTGCTCGGGGGGACGAAGAAGCTCGACGAGGAGGGGCTTCTGGAGAAGGTCGCGAAGAGCCTCCGGGACCGGCCGCTCCGCCCGGGCCGCTCGGTGCCGGTCACCCCCGACCTGAGCGCCTTCCTCCTCCTCGCCGACCTCGCCGCGGGCACCGCCAGCGACGCCGCGGGGCGGGTGATGGAGACCGATGCCGGCAAGGCCCGGGCGCGGGCGGGGCTCAGCGCCGCCGGGCAGCTCCTCGCGCGCGAGCTCACCCGCTGACCCTCCCGGGCGGCGCCGACACCGGTGTGCCACACACGGACCGACCACCCCCTCGCGGGTGGCAGCGGCACCGGGTGTATCGTTATCTCGGCCCCACCGTGCAGGGGCAGCTCTAACCGATGTCGCAGTCGCTTCCGACGCAGCTCAAGGTTCTCCAGGCGGTCTCCGAGGTGCCGGAGGCCGCCTGGGACGCGCTGGTGGGCGAGGATGCCTCGCCCTTCCTCGAGTGGCAGTGGCTGGAGGCGCTGGAGTCGAGCGGGAGCGTGGCGGAGGCCTCGGGCTGGGAGCCCCGGCATCTCACCCTCTGGCGCGGCAACCGGCTCGTTGCGGCCGCACCTGCCTACCGCAAGACGGACAGCAGCGGCGAGTTCGTCTTCGACTTCTCCTGGGCCACCGCGTCGGAGCGGGCCGGGGTGCCCTACTATCCGAAGCTGGTCATCGCCGCCCCGCTGACCCCCGCGACCGGCCGCCGCTTCCTCGTGGCCCCCGGCGAGGACCCGAAGGGGCGTCTCCTCGAGCTCGCCCGCGGCGCGCTGGAGCTGGCGCGCGAGGAGCGGCTCTCCAGCGTCCACGTGCTCTTCCCCACCGAGGCCGAGGCGGTCGCGCTCGAGCCCCTGGGCTTCGCCGTCCGGCACGGCGTCCAGTACCATTTCCTCAACGAGGGCTACCGCACGCCCGACGACGTGCTCCAGCGCTTCAACAGCAAGCGGCGGAACCAGCTCAGGCGTGAGCGGCGTGCCCCGTCCGAGCAGGGGCTCACTCTCCGCGTCCTCCGGGGCGACGCGCTCGCCGCGGCCGATCCGAGGGAGACGTTCCGGCTGTACGCGAGCACCGTCGACAAGTTCGCCTGGGGGCGCCGCTACCTGAGCCCCCGCTTCTTCACCCGGGTTCTCGACCGGTTCCGGCACCGGGTGGAGCTCGTCCAGGCGCTGTCGGGGGACCGGGTCGTGGCCGGCGCCTTCAACCTGGCGAGTGACCGGGTCCTCTACGGCCGCTACTGGGGGTGCTTCGAGGAGCATCCCTTCCTTCACTTCAACGTCTGTCTGTACGCCGGGATGGACGAGGTGGTCCGTCGAGGACTCGTCCGGTTCGAGCCCGGCGCCGGCGGCGAGCACAAGCTGGTCCGGGGCTTCACTCCGAGCCTCACCTACAGCGCACACGCCCTGTTCCACCGCGGGCTGGATCGCGCGGTCCGGGAGTTCCTCGCCCACGAGCGGGCCGCCATCCAGACCGGGCTGCCGGCGTGGCAGGCGGAGACCGGGTTCAAGGACTAGAAGGTACGCCGATGCCCGAGCCCGTGAATCCGGACACCGAGGTCGTCACCGAGAGCAAGAGCGAGCGAAAGCTCAAGCGTCCGCAGCTCTACAAGGTGCTGTTCCACAACGACAACTACACGACCCGGGATTTCGTGGTGGCGGTCCTTCGCGAGGTATTCCACAAGTCCGAGTCCGACGCGGTCTCGATCATGCTCCATGTCCACAACACGGGCATCGGCGTGGCGGGGGTTTATACACATGACGTGGCTCGTACGAAGATAGACGTCGTGGAGGCGCTGGCCCGGGAGCACGAGTTTCCGCTCCGCCTGACGATGGAACCGGAGGAGATCTAGAACCGTGGCAACGCCGCTCATCGCCAAGGAGCTTCAGGCCAGCTTCCGGCAGGCCATCGCGGACGCGAAGTCCATGCGCCACGAGTACCTGACGCTCGAGCACCTGCTCCTCGCCCTCACCCGCGAGCCGAAGACCCAGAAGATCCTCGTTGCCTGCGGCGCGAACGTGAAGCGCCTCCGCCAGCGGCTGGAGAAGTTCCTCGCCGAGACGGTGGAGCGGCTGCCGGACAACGTGAGCGCCGAGCCGCAGCAGACCATCGGCATCGAGCGGGTCCTCCAGCGGGCCGCGATTCACGCCCTCTCCGCCGAGCAGAAGGTGATCGAGGGGGGCGACGTCCTGGTGGCCATGTTCCGCGAGGACGAGAGCCACGCCCTGTTCCTGCTGCAGCAGGAGGGCATCACCCGGCTGGATCTCCTCAACTACCTCTCCCACGGCATCTCGAAGGGCCCGGACGGCGACGAGGAGGGGGAGAGCTCCGGCGGGCTGGGCGAGGAGGAGGGCGGGACCCAGAAGGACCCGCTCCGCGCCTACTGCCTGAACCTCTCGGTGGAGGCGGAGGAAGGGCGCATCGATCCGCTCATCGGCCGGGAGAAGGAGCTGGAGCGCACCATCCAGGTGCTCTGCCGGCGCCGGAAGAACAACCCCATCTACGTGGGCGAGACCGGCGTGGGGAAGACCGCCATCGCAGAGGGGCTCGCCCTGCGCATCCACGAGGAGAAGGTGCCCGAGCCCTTGCAGGGCGCGGTCATCTACTCGCTGGACATGGGCGCCCTGCTCGCCGGCACCAAGTTTCGTGGCCAGTTCGAGGAACGGCTGAAGGCAGTGCTCAAGGCGCTCCAGAAGCAGCCCGGGGCCATCCTCTTCATCGACGAGATCCACACCATCGTCGGCGCCGGAGCGACCACCGGCGGGAGCATGGACGCCTCGAACCTCCTCAAGCCGGTGCTCCAGTCCGGCAAGCTCCGCTGCATCGGGAGCACGACCTACCAGGAGTACAAGGCGAGCTTCGAGCGCGACCGGGCTCTCTCCCGGCGGTTCCAGAAGATCGAGGTCGGCGAGCCAACCGTCGAGGACACGGTGCTCATCCTCCAGGGGCTGAAGTCCCGGTACGAGGAACACCACGACGTGAGGTACGACGAGGAGGCCATCCGGGCCGCGGCGGAGCTCGCTGCCAAGTACATCAACGACCGCTTCCTCCCCGACAAGGCCATCGACGTGGTGGACGAGACGGGCGCCGCGGACCGGCTGCGAGGCGAGAAGGACCGAACCCACCGCGTCACCGCGCACGACGTCGAGGCGGTGGTCGCGAAGATCGCGAAGATTCCCCAGAAGAGCGTCTCGCACTCCGACCGCGAGGCGCTCGCCAACCTCGAGCCCGCGCTGAAGAGCGTCATCTTCGGGCAGGACCCGGCGATCCGGGAGCTGGTCTCGGCCATCAAGCTCTCCCGGAGCGGCCTGCGCTCGCCGGAGAAGCCCATCGGCAGCTTCCTGTTCAGCGGCCCCACCGGCGTGGGCAAGACCGAGCTGGCCAAGCAGATCGCCAGGGTGCTGGGGGTGGAGTTCCTCCGCTTCGACATGAGCGAGTACAGCGAGAAGCACACCATCTCGCGGCTCATCGGTGCGCCGCCGGGCTACGTCGGCTTCGATCAGGGCGGGCTGCTCACCGACGCGGTGCGGAAGCACCCCTACTCCGTGGTGGTGCTCGACGAGATCGAGAAGGCCCACCCCGACCTCTTCAACATCCTCCTCCAGGTGATGGACCACGCCACGCTCACCGACAACAACGGGCGGAAGGCGGATTTCCGCAACGTGGTGCTCATCCTCACCACCAACGCCGGCGCCCGGGAGATGAGCAGCAAGACCATCGGCTTCGGCGGCGGGGACCAGGTGATCGACACCTCGAAGGCGAAGGAGGCCATCGAGCGGACCTTCACCCCGGAGTTCCGGAACCGGCTCGACGGATGGATTCTCTTCTCCGGGCTGGGGCCGGAGACCATCCTCAAGGTGGTCGACAAGGAGGTCGGCCTCCTCCAGGCCCAGCTGTCCGACAAGAAGGTCACCCTCGAGCTGACGCCGGCCGCGCGCGCCTGGCTGGCCGACAACGGCTACGACCCGGCCTTCGGGGCCCGGCCGATGGCGCGGCTCGTGGACCAGTCGCTCAAGAAGCCGCTGGCGGAGGCGCTGCTGTTCGGGGCGCTCCAGGCGGGCGGGGTGGCGAGGTTCGACGTCACGGCCGACGGACGGGGGCTCGCGCTGCAGACGGACTCGGTCGCGCCGGCGACCGTGTAAGTCAGGGCGGCCGCCCCACGGTCCCTACCGCTGCCCGGACCCGCGCGGGGGTGGCCCGGCCGGGACCTTCTCGGTGATGGGCTCGTCGTCACCCTCGGCGGAGCGGTCCAGCGGCTCGTCCGCCTCGGGGACCGCCGCCTGCGCCGGCAGGGGCCACGCATCGAGGACGGCGCGGCGGTCCCGCTCCAGCCGCTCCTTCCGGGGGTCGTGCTCCGAAAAACGCATCGGGGTCGCACCCTAGCGTCCACTTGCCTCCTGGGCAAGCAGTCCAAGCGGAAGTTTCCGTAGCTGTGGAAATCGCTGAGGAAAGCCTGGGTGTCGATGTACCCGCTCCTGTGGAGAGAGGTGGGAGAACCGGTGGGGTCCGGACAGGCCGTCAGAAGCGCCCGCCGAGGGCCAGGGTCACCCCGCCCTGCGGATTGGGGCTCACCCCGGCGACCACGTCGGCGTAGCGGTTCGGGTCCTTCCCGCTGAGCCACAGCCAGGTGGCCACGCCGGCCGAGGCGACGCCGACGACCGCGGTGCCGATGGCCACGTACTGCTTCACCTGGACGCTGCTCTTCGCGTCCTCCGCGGCCTGCTTGCAGGCGACGGCGCCGCTCGCGGTGCAGCTGTCCCACGCCGCGCTCGCGGTGGGGTTGTTGGCGATGTCGGGAGGCTTCGTCTGGGGGCCCTGGCCGGTGGCGCCCTGCAGCCACGCCTGCCGCGGCTTGAACTGGTCGTTGTACTCGCTGTTCGCCGAGGCGTTCATGACGACCGCGGTGGTGAGGCTCGCCACCGCGACGCCCGTCGCGATCCACGCTCCGACGCGGACCTTCGCGTACTTGTCCTTGTAGATCTTCGCGTAGTCCGCCGAGGGCTGCAGCTCGACCTCCTCCACGGTGGTCTGCTTCGGCTCGATGCGCACCGAGCGCGTCTGCGCGATGAAGCCGTCCTTGCGCACGGTGAGCCGGTGGACGCCGCGCGACAGGTCGATCGACGCCTTCAGCGGGATGCTGCCGACGAGCGTGTCGTCGACCAGGATCTCGGCGGCCTCCTCCTTGGACTTCACCACCAGGAATCCCTGCTGCTCGCGGAGCAGCGGCGCCATCAGCTCCTGCGACAGGCCGGGGAGCTGCGTCGCCACCTGCTCGATGGTGGCCTGGTTCAGGCTCTTCTGGGAAAGGACCTTCTGCGTCGAGGCGTCGAGGAGGCGGATCTCCACCTGGAGCTTTCCGCCCACGCGGGTCACGCTGCCCACGACCGCGTTCGATGCGTTCAGGGCGGCGCCGAGCTGACCGACGCTGCTCTCCGCACGCGCGCCCGACAGCTGGCGGGTGCGCTCGAGCGCGAGCAGCTGCCGCACGTCGTCCGAGCTGAGCACCTGGAACACCTCGAGCTGCCGGAGCCCGCGGACCACGCTGCCCGTCGCCGCCTGCGCCTCGGGCAGTCCGACGCCGCGCGGCTCGAGGTCCAGGACGAGGAGGTTCGGGCGCTGCTCCGCGGCGAAGGCGAGGCCGGCGGAGGTGAGCGCGAGCAGCACTGCCACGCGAAGTGACGTCACGGTCATTCCCCTCGTGGAGCGCCGGCCGCGAGCAGCCGGAGCGCCTGGCCTGCGGCGAAACTGTACAGAACATCCGAGGAGCGCCGCCAGGTTGCAGTCCGGAAGCGGTTTTCCCCGGGTCCGGTTTGACCGGCCACCTTTCCTCACCCGCCACAGGCGACGCCCGGTAAGCTCACCCCACGCGGTCGAGCAGGGGGTGCCGGTGACCGTGACCACGGGGCTGAGCCTGGATGCGCCGCGCCCCCGCGCGGCTCGACAAGCGTCCCCCTGGTGCGGGGGGCTGAGCCTGGATGCGCCGCGCCCCCGCGCGGCTCCACGAGCGTCCCCCTGGTTCGGGGGGCTGAGCCTGGACGCGCCGCGCCCCCGCGCGGCTCGACAAGCGTCCCCGGGGTGCGGGGGGCTGAGCCTGGATGCGCCGCGCCCCCGCGCGGCTCGACAAGCGTCCCCGGGGTGCGGGGGGCCGAGCCTGGATCCGCCGCGTCCCCGCGCGGCTCGACGAGCGTCCCCCTTGCGCGGGGGACTGTATCGAGTGCTCGCATCGTGCCTGCTGGGCAGCGTGCTCGCCGCCTGCCACGACCTGGGACTCCCGGACGTGAGCCCGGATGGCGGCGCCGGGCCGGACATCACCGTCCGTTCGCCGCGCGAGGGACAGACCATTCCCCTCAACGCGGCGGTGAACGTCGACGCGGCGTCGGTGAACGGCGTGTCCTCGGTCACGGTGACCTGCGGTGGCGCACCGAGCACGGGCGTCTTCACCTGGAACGTGCCGCCGTACACCGGCCTCATCGACTTCACCCGGTGCAGCCTGGTCACCAGCGGCGGCGTGGACGCCGGATTCGGACAGCTGCAGCTCACCTTCATCGCGGTGGACCGGCTGGGGAACGCCAGCAGCAAGAGCTTCAACGTCCTTCTCGACACCACCACCGCCGCGCTCTCGGCGGTCCTCCCCGAGCGGGTGGTCCCGCTCGCGCCGCTGCAGCTGACGGTGGGCAGTGACCGGCCGCTGCTGCTCCCTCCGACGGTGAGGCTCGCCGGTCGCGAGGCGGACGGGATCGTCCAGCGCGCCAATCCGGACGGCGGCGCTCCGTTCTACGACATCACCTTCCTCCGCACCCCGGGACTGGGCATCGACATCTACGGCGGCGACCCCTTCAACGTACCCTTCGAGGTGCTCACCGACGTCGAGCGGCGGGTGAGCATCACCGTCGACGCGAAGGCGACCAACGGCAACGCGAGCCACCTCGAGCAGGGAGTGTTGCTCAGCCGCGTGCTCTGGGACCGCTCCGTCCCGGGGCGCATCGCGGTGACGGCCGCCGACCCGGTGGCCACCGCCGCGGGCGTGCAGGTCGCGCTCGCGACGCGCGACGCCGTCCCTGGCCCGACCGCGCCGTGGCTGCCCGGCTTCTTCCGCAGCGCAGACGGCACCTACGTCCCGTTCGATGCCCCGAACATCCGGGTGGTGGGCCCCTCGATCCCCCCGGGTCCGGTCGGTCCCGACGACGGAGTTTCCTTCCCGATCGACGGCGGGTACGCCGCGGTGGATCTCGACGGTCGCGGGCACGTCCTCATGGCGCGCCCGAGCACCGCGCAGCGGGGAGGCAGCGATGTCATCGCGCTCGGCGAGCCGTCGGGACAGCTCCGCGGCGCCGCGAGCTACACCGTGCAGTTCCC